>Ga0187844_10003346_pt1 | contig 10724 bp, 10 predicted proteins | sample SpaLakP09_SKY_50_FD_134517 | JGI IMG/M metagenome (GOLD analysis project Ga0187844, IMG submission 134517) | Oligotrophic lake water microbial communities from Sparkling Lake, Wisconsin, USA - SP09_SKY_50 | ecosystem: Environmental > Aquatic > Freshwater > Lake | place: USA: Sparkling Lake...
CATTTTCTTCAAACGTCGTTTGGGCGCAGATTTCAAAAGCGAAATCGAGTGGCAAATGCGTGAGCAAACTGGCAACCCATATTGGCACCTCACGCCCAAGCAAATCGAGCGCTACACGCCACGCTCTTTAAACGCGCTGCGGGAAGAGCAAGAGCACGAGGATCGAATGGCACTTGAGCAAGCGCGAGCTATGGCTTGGTATCTGGAGTTTAAATGTGGAAATTTCTCAGCATAATGTGACAATGAACAATGCATTCAAATTGCTTTAGACATTTGTCTGTGTCCGAAATTGGAAAGATCGAAGGTTTACTTACAGATATCAAACCAAATTGATGATTTGAAAATGTTGAATATAATTCGGGTGATTTCCTTTTTTTAACTTGGAAGAAAATATGGATGATGATAACTATAAGTCTATTGATGCCTTAGTTTCCAATATAGGTCAGAGACCTTATACATTCAATGAATCATCAGGATTTGATGCTTCTGGAGATTTTGCATTTTTTAACTCTGAATTAAATGGACAGTTATTACAAAAATTAGAAATCGATTCCAGATATTTGATCGAGGAATTTGGCGCGGAGGAAATAACCTCCGATTCAATTCTTCTCTATCTAGCTCTACAAAAAATTATTGAATTGGATTTGTTTGAGCATGAAGGTGCAAATCATTTTATGGAAATAATTAACGAAATTGTATCCAACATAGAAGAAGGCTTTGCTATCTTTAAAAATATAACTTGTTATGATGAAGCGGATATTTGCACTATTAAATTTCAGCCTGGAAAGGCTACATATTTCGTGGAAAACAATCCTTTTTATGATTGATTTCCGCTTCTACGCATCCTGATTTATTCTTTAATTTCAATACTGTGTCGGATTTTGTTTGAATCAATTACAAAAATACTGTCTACATCAAAACCTGAATCTTCTGCAAAATCAAACATTTCATTATTATAGTATGGGAAAAATCCTAAATATTTTGTCCCGTCACTTAAATTTTCAATGACGGGTTGAATGGAAAATTTTTTCAAATCAAAATCTTCAGTAATATTTAAATTCCAAAAAGTCCTCTTATAATATCTGTCCCAAACTACAAAGTACGACTCATCATTTTGATCGGCACTTTCTAATTTATCATTCTTTTTTAAAGCCTTATAAATTTTATCAAAGTATTTTTGGAAATCATTAATAAGTTCATTGTTTACTAACAAAGAAATTCGTTGCATATGTACATCATTTACAGGCGCAATAAATATGGTTTCGTTTTGTAAATCAGATAAAAAATCATTACATTCTTCTTCGGAGATACCAATGCTAGTTAATTGAACGAACTCATCTTCAGAAATCTTCTTTACACAAAGCTCTGTTTGAGGAGCAATAAAAGTTAGCAGTGACTCTATTTTTTCCATCAAGTTTTCCTCCAAATTAACGACGATTAAGTATTAAACAATTTGATTTTAACTTGAATGCTCACTTTTAACTCTCAATACCTGCTTGACGAATAGACACAAGATTCAAAGCGTACTGAAGTAGTGTTCATAAGGCCTAAGCCTATCAGCTTAGACAGGCTTTTTAAATCCAGGATTTCGTAGACGTTGCAGCGCCTGCTGTGCGCGTTGTGCCTTTTGTCTCAAGCGTTCTTGCTTGACAGCATCCTTGGCTCTTTTGCTGGCGGCGCTGAGTTGATCAATTCTCAGTTGGCCGGGCGTTTTTGGTGCCGCAATCTCGAATATTCGCATGCATTTATTTATGGCAACGGATAAATAAATGTAGGAAAAGGAGACCAAATATGAGATTTACGGAAATTGCCAACCCCGAGGACCAACTGGCACTTTGGAAGTTGATATCCGACAAGATGTGGGCTGCGTTTGCTCAGCCAGCTGCACAGAGTATGAGTTTACATCCACCACTTTCATCAGCTCCAAAGGGTAGGGTGGCTAGCCCTGCCAAGCCAGTTATCAGACCCAGGACGAAGACTCCTAGCAAATCATCTGTCAGATCAAAGGCCAAGTCAGTTAAGCCAAAGCGTGCGCCAATGGCTCCAGCTCCAAAACCCCTACCCAAGCCCAACCCCCAACAGGTAACTTCAAACCAAGCTACAAAACAGCAGACCCACCAGCACCAACAACTGGCTCAGCATCTACACAAGGAGTTGATGAAACCCAACCCCCAGCAAAGAATCTACCCCCAGCCACCAACCCCCATCCAAAAACCAGTGACCCCCATCGAACCAATGACCAATGGCTATGACGAAAGAGATAAGGACGAGTTGGTATTTCACTCACGAGCCCAGCACCCTTTCAAGACCATAAGTCAGACAAAAAGTGCGTTATCGGGTCAAAAGCGCGGTTTTTAGGCAGAAAACATAGTGCTTTTTTGAACCGTAATCGCGGTCACGACAGGCATAGCTCAAATGGTTTGATGGGACCAGCATAATTTGTTTATGGACTTTTCACTTTCCGCACATAGCGTTCCAATCTATTACCTCCCGGGGCATGGGGGTCGCATCACCAATGGATTAGGACAGGCCTTGGTTATGCGAGGGTATGAAGTAGTTGGACGCGAAACGGTTGGCGATTTTAAGAAGCTAGATTTCAACGATCAAGTGGACACGATTGCCAATGACATAAAAGAACATTTTTGGCGTGAGGATGCCAAGATCATTGCCAACTCTTTCGGCGGCTATTTGTTGCTTCATGCCTTGTCGAAATTGGATCCATTCATAGGCAAGATATTGCTGCTGTCGCCAATCGTAGGGGAGTTTTCAAGCGCGGAAATCAGCATGGGATTTATTCCGCCTTATGCAGATCGGCTTAGTGAACTTGCTTGTACCATTCAGTATCCAGCGCCAATGAACTGTTCGTTTCATGTGGGCTCAGAGGACTGGCAGAGCCATCCAGAAAATGTCACTTTCTTTGCTCGTGCCCTTGGGTTGCCTGTTACTGTTGTTTCGAACGCAGGACATCAATTGCCAAAAGACTATGTTTCTTTATTACTTGACGACCTATAGTTTTCCGGTGGTTTGGGCCACAGACTTAAAGGTACAAAGTGACGTTGTTGCGAACAATAGGCGAGAAAAGCGTGGCATGCAGAAGCTCCATAACGAGTGGTGAACAATCATAATTAAGAGCTGAACCCGCAAAAACCACCCGAAGGTGACCTTTCTCACAGACAAAGCGGCCTCCATTAAGGTAAAAAAACCGATGGAAAGCTACTGCGCTTAGCAGACTGACAATGCCAAATAACAAATAAATAAAGAAGTTGCAGAGCTTCGTCGTGAGGAACTGGCTACGCCGCTCTTGAACTGTACAAAGGTGAATTGCACCAATAGCGAACCGTTATTCACTTTTTATTTTTGATCGATTTTTTAATTATTAATAGTCAATAAAAACCCTGTTTCGCTATCATCTTTTATTTCTAACTGGATAATGCCTCTAGATGGATCTATTAAGAAAAACCCTTCATTAACAGATTTTGAATTGATTTCTTCAAAGTCGACATCTGGATAAGTAATATTTACAAATAAGTAAGGCTCCGAATCTTCATCAAAGTCGAATTTAGTTATAGAAAGCTCTAATTGGTCAACATCAAAATCAACTTTTAGTTCCCCTTTATACCAAATCTTTTGGCCCTCCCAGGCAACTATGAACGATTTCCCTCGTATTTCATGTGTGACATCAACTTCAGGTATGTCGATTTTGATATCCTCATCCTTGTATCCAACAAGGATATTTTCAAAAATTCCATCTATAACGTCGCCATCTACTTCATAGCGCCACAAATCTGACTCTTGGCCATCAATTCTCAAACCACCTTTACTATGAATTAGATCAACTTGTTTGTCATCAATAGGAATTAACTTCAAGGTGTGATGATGACCATAAACAATAATCTCAGATTGCGCTTTATCTTTTTTAGGCTTCATGTAATTACTTTCAGATTTAATTAATGATTAATAGAAGATAAAAATTCGTAAATAGCTTTATCCAACATAAAAAAATCAAAGATTTCCTTTAATTTTGAATGACTGAGTAGTTCCTCAGTTGACCAAAAGTAAGGTGGGGGACTTTTGCCAAATATTTTTTCCAGTTTTGCATCATTGCTTCCCTCTGAGGACTTGCTTATGCTCATTCAGATGTGAGCTTGTATTGAAGCGATCTGCAATCGCCTTGTTTGTATTCCAGACATGCAGTTTTCTGACCGCAATTTGACTCTAATCTCCATGGTATCTTATGAGTAAAATTCAGGCTTGTGGGCCTTGTAATTTAAAGCCTCTTCCCACCCCTGAACCACTATCACCATGGCCAAGGTGTCGAGTTCGCAGTAGCGCAGCAAGGCGCGCTCCAATTTAATGCGTGAATCGGGTGACAGCGTTTCAAACTGCAGCCGTGCATAGGCAGTCGCTGCTGCGCCGCCTTCACTGATGGCCAGCTCATCTGGGTCTTCGCCAGGGCGAACCTCCTCGCCCAGCAGCTGAGCGCCCAGGTCGCGCAGCAACTCATAGGGGTCGGGGATTTGACCTGTCGCATCTGTTGGGCACCATACAAAATTTGTATAATTCAAGCTGGGCATGACTTGGGGGTCGCCATATACGGGTCCTGAATAAAACTGCCGCAATTGCTGCGAGGATGTTAAAACCGCTGGCAAAAGCTTTTTGATGGAGGAGCTGCCCTTCGTGTCTTTGTGAAAGTAAGCGACCTTGGCCAAGGCGCACAAGTCAACCATGGCCCGATCACCTGTTTTAGTCAGAGATAACCCAAACTCCCTCAAAGCTTGGGCGTCTGCAGGCGCATCATTTCGTGATTGCAGTTGATCACTGATTTTGTTCAGGATGGTGTTTTCATGTGGGCTCCACATGAATACTGTGCCGTCATCCCCAGACAAGGCCTTGTGCAAAGCGCGAATGAATTCAAAATTTGGAAACTCACCTGCTTTGGCATTCAAAAACTCGGTTTGATGGGTAACTTGACCATTGGCATGCATCATATGGTGCGAAAACTGAAAAGCTATTTGTTCGTATGGGCGCATGCCGGCATGAAAGGGCAACGCAACGGCGCTGGTTTCAAAGTCAATGAAGTGGTAGGGGTAGCGCCAGGAGGCCATCGATTGGCGCATCAAGCCCTCGGCCATCCAAAATCCGCCTCGGTCCTCATCTGCAGGAATACCTTTCACTTGCATCCATTGCCTATCGGCAAACGTCAAGTCCTCTTTGTCAGATAGCGCACCCAGATCATCCTCCGTAACTGCGGATAAACGCACCCTGTTGTCTGCAATCAACCGATCTTTATGGCGGTAATTCCACAGATCAAGTACCGTGCCCCCTACTAGGTCTTTATCAGTCAAGCCATAAACTTGACTCCAACATTCCTTAAACCCGCTGCGTAAGCTGTCGCCAGGGGCGGCTTTGAATTCACACTTACCGCATTGCGCGCTCGGAACAGGCGTTATCTTTTGGTCTTGGGCATATGCCTCAGCCCAAGCTTTGGCCACCTGGGCGATGGGTTGCATACCAAGTGGTGTTTTGACGCCTTCGCGCACCACATCGGCAACCAATTCGTCCACATTGACTTTGGCAAGTAATGGGGGCAGGGCAGTCACTGACTTAGCTGCAGATGTCACTCCCACACGTGAACGCCCGTTTATGCGATCAATGGGAAACCATTGGTTCAAACCAGCAACATCACACACAACCGACTTATCGGGCATCATCAAAAAGCATTTCACGGCCAGGTGCGGCATGGCCTGTTTGACCACATGCGCCTGAAACGCCACGTCTTCGATGTAGTGTCGCATTTGGGAAGTGATTTTCCCACTTGCCCCTACCAATTCGGGAGCCTTGGAGTTGTATGACTTGGCTTTGACTTCAATAAGCTCCAAGCTGTTGCCCCTCTTGACCAACACATCAATGCGAATGAACAGTTGCTCACAAAGCAATGCAGCCTCAAAAATCACCACCTCATCTTGTAGCAATAACTTAGCCGTTTGTGCCAGAGCTGCGGCGTGCTCAGTGTGCTCGACTTCAACGCCTTGCGGGTAATATAGTTTGGCCAATTCACCCACTTGGTAACCGCCTTCAGCCAGCATGGCCAAGAAACTGTCCTCTTGCATGGTGTCGCGGTAGGTGTGCTTTTTGCCTGTGTAGTAAAGCTTGGTCGGGCATTGCACGGCTAGCTTGAAACGTGTTTTGGTGAGGTACCGGGATGTCGTCATGGAAGCTTTATACCTGTGTAACGTAGTTTGGGCAAACATTTTCACTTTCATAAAATGGGACATGTTTCATGAGGTTGCACATAACTGCAATCGTTAAGATACATGAGCAATTAAATGAAAATTAAGGGATTTAACATAGTTTGATTATGAGCTAAAGTTTCAGCCACAATGTGCATTAATAATTACTATATTAAAAAATCTCAGCAACCGTATTGCTTTATTAGAATGATTTCGTTAAAATTTATTTTAAGAAATTTTATATATTTTCGAGGTAGATGAAAATGCAAGATGTGGAACTCAAGCCCTATTATGTATATGAGCTAATAGACCCATTTAATAATGAAGTTTTTTATGTTGGTAAAGGTACGGGCAACCGCGTTTTAGACCATAATTATTTGGAAATGAGTGAAAAAGGTAAAAGAATAAAGTCTATACAAGAGAAGGGTGGTGTGCATATACAATTAATTATTGGTAGATTTGATACTGAAAGTGAAGCTATTGCTGTTGAGGCTACATTAATAAAATGGATTTATAGCATTCATAAGCTTACTAATAAAATAAATGGGCACCGACATTTCTTCATTCGTGATTCCTCTGAAAAGATAAATCAATCATATACGCGAATTGAAGGTTTAGATTTGGCTAGAAAAATACCTGGCCTAAAGGATGGTTCATATACACAAGAGCTTTTACAGAAAATCCAAAGAAATTCAATATATGAAAAATTGCTGAGCATTAAACAGGATTTAAATTCTATTTCACAACATGACCAACTTAATATTTCAGATCCTGATTTCACAGATCCATCCAACCCTATTTTAAAAATTACCGGCTTCAGCGATGCAGTTAGACTTCAAGTTAAAATGCATCTTACTGGGAAGTCAATAATACTTACTCTTACGCCTCTATCACCAGAAAAAAATATTTTGAAAAAGTATATAGATTTATTGTCGTTCTTGACTCCTCCAATTACACCTAAGAATATTGGAACAGCAAAGATGTACGCACATATAGTTCCTAATCGCATTAAAAAATCAAAAAATATTGATCGAATTGATTTTGGTGATTCGGAAATGCTTAAGTTCAGAATAGAAAGTATTTTGAATGAATTAAAATATAACTAGTGTGGCAAAATGAATATGACTGTTTTATGTGTCTTAATGTAAATCTAATGAGCATTAGATTTGGGAAGCCAAGTAATTTGATCTTAAAAAATGCACAAGCGTAAAGACTCTTTACGCTTGATGTCCTACAAGTTCTAAATCTTAAAAATAAATTAGTAATTTATAATTCACCACTATACTACAACCATACTACTTTGCCCCCGAATTGACATGCTAACTTGTTGATTTTAAATAGGAAAATGGCACATTGTCGGAGTCTTCACACGGTGGAAGTCAGTGGTTCGATCCCACTACGACCCACCAATAAAAAAAATCCGAAATACTGTCAAGTAGTTAGGTGGTTTTTTGGATTTACTTTCTTACTTTTTTGTATATGCTTCCCTTGGAAGCAAACTTTCAACGGCTCAAAAAATAACTACCAGTAACTAACTACGGTGAATTTTCTAGTTGTATTCGATTAAATATTCTTATATGCTCACGCTACGTGAGCAAGTAAAAACATAAGAAATTCACCATTGGTCATTTATCCATAGAGTCTGTTTCAATAATATTCATGAATTCGTTAAAGACGTCTGGTTGATTTAGTTTAATGAATCGTGAGATCTCCTTGTTCTCAATAAGTTTTGATAAATAGCCTTTAGCTAAGACTAAGTTAAGGACATCTTGTCCATAGGACTCCTCAACCAATTTATATTGCTCTTTCAGATTTCCCATTTCCCTTTCCATCTTAAGCATTTGATCTGCGCTGATGCCGTTGAGTTTTCTTGATTTTGTGCCTTCGATCAACATCTGACTTGGAGTCGCAGCTAGCAAGGCTTGTGCATAGGGAATTTTGATGTTGTTTGCTGAAATCATTAATTCAACACATTCAATTTGCCTAGTTGGTTTCATCTTCCTAAGTATGTCGCTTAATTTGGTTGAGAAAACTTGATCTTTTAGTAGTGTGGTTGCTTCAGGGCAGATGCCGTCCAACAGATTTACCTTACGCATGATGTGAGTGAGATCAACATTTAGACTTGCCGCTAATCTTTCAGGTGATACCCCTCTGCTAATTGCCCGCTTTATCATTAGGTGTTCTTGGACAGTCGAAAGTCGATTGATTCGATTGTTATATGTATAAGTTTCATCGTCTGTAGAAATTAGACATTGAACATCTTTTAAGCCTAGTTCTTGCAACGCTACTAGTCTTGCATGTCCATCCAATACTATGTGATTACCAGAATCTGTTGTTGGGCTAATAATTAATGGCTCGATCAACCCAACTGTTTTTAGTGACTCCAAGATTTGTTTATATTTTCTAGTTGAATTGATATTAGGAGGTAATTTTTTACTAGGAAGTAGCATAGCAATCGGAACTATAAGTGGTTCTGGAATGAAGCCAAGTGCTATTTGACTCATAAGGCATGACCATTAGGCCAAACACGTTCTGCAATAAAACTTGGGAGAGTGTCTAGTTTTTCAGCTCGTAACAAAGTAACAAAATTTTCATTGGATAGTAGCGAGCGAAGAGCACCGATCAGAAACAATAATTTATGCTGTGTGAAATCTGATTTTTTTATGAATATTTTTTGTCGCTCAACCTCCCTTTGGTAGCTTCGAACTAAGCTGGAGGTTGTTACTTCTGATGGCATTTTTACTCTAGAACGCTGTCGCAAAGTCTTACCTAAAGTTTGGCGTTTTAAGATCAACCTACGTGCATGAATCAGATGTCTTCCTCGGAGTTGTCCAGATTCATATGCGTCATGAAGTGCTGCCTGTATAGCTTTGTCATCTGTCCCTGCGCTACATATTTCTAATGCGACATTAAGTGGAATTTTCCCCGATTCAACTGCAACTATCAAACGATCTTCACCATATTGCAGTAAATGAAGAATTCCATGAACATAATCAATACTTAAGCCGGTCTTTGCTGCGATAGTTTTTTTGTCGTAGCCTTGCTCTTTAAGTCTTTGTATGCCTAAAAGAAGTTCTACTGGACGACATTGCCTTCTTGCAATATTTTCAGACAGACTCATGATGAAAGCGTCATCGTTGTCAATTTCAATAATCATTGCTGGAATTTCTGTCTCACCCAGTGCTTTGAACGCTTTCATTCTTCCTTCACCGCAGACTAGCAGATACTTAACTAGGCCTTCACCATTTTTTCTAGGTGTAACTGTAATAGGTTTCTTGAGACCGACTTGCTTAATATTGCCAACGATGTCTTCAAAGATCTTCGTGTTTCTTTCCCGTGGGTTAAGAACCTCAATATCATCAATAGATATCATTTTCAATTCTGAATTTTGTTCTTGAGCCTTCACGCTGCTCTCCTAACTCTTGTTCTTTCTGCCATCCCATAGAGATAGTCCAGTGAGTCAAATCGATAAGTCTCAAATTCGATGCTATTGCGATCAGCCAAATTAAAACCTCGTCCACCAAAGTCGAGTCTTGGAAGCAAAAAATAATCAATAGGTGATTGGTTAACTTCGTCAAGTCTTACTGCAACAGTAATATCGGGTTGCAGACTTGTGTCAAAACGAACTTTCCATCGTTTTGTTCCTATAGAAGTTGTTTGACAACGAGAGAGAACTATTGAAACTGTAAATTCTTGATTGACTTCAAGAATATCTGTTCCCGTATCACGTACCGTATATCCACCAACAGTTTCAATTTTTTGCTCTGTTTCACGTACTACCTTAGGATGCAATTGGCGTAAGTATCTGTTTATTTCAAGAAATCTGTAGTCCCTATCTGGGGTGTATCCAACGGCTTGATAAGCGCGAATGAGGCTACCGAATCTTTGTACGTAAGCAGAGGACGACGGCATACCCTCGGTCTCGTCAATTATTACTCCAGAAAGAATCCCTTTATTTCTATAGAGTGACTGTAGTTTTTCAATTAGTTCTTCATTTGTATATCTATGACCTCGTGCTCGAATCATTCCTTGTACGGTGTAAAAAATTTCTGTTGGAACGATAGCTTCAAATGCAGAGTCTTTTTTAATCCACATCTGAGGTGTGTTCACAACTCGATGTTTTTTAAGTTTGAATGAAATTCTGTTGTAAACATTATTTCCAATGTATTTTTCATTGGTCAACACTTGATGAACAGTAGCTCTTGTCCAAGGCCGTTCAAGATCAGTTATTGCTCCAATGTCATTTAATTTTTTTGCAATTTCTGATTCAACAAGACCATCATTTATAAACCAGTCGTATATTTTATTTACAGTTTGAAGCTCTTTTTCTGGCCCAGGCATGAGAATCACTCGATCTGTTTGCAGACTTTTATGTTCACCACGTTTAAGTTCTCCTTTCAGTTCACCAGTCTGATCGACAAGTACTCTCCTAAGTCCAAATCCAGCGGGCCCACCTTGTCGAAAACCAAGTTCAATCAATCTACACTGACCAGC
>Ga0187844_10003347_pt1 | contig 10721 bp, 4 predicted proteins | sample SpaLakP09_SKY_50_FD_134517 | JGI IMG/M metagenome (GOLD analysis project Ga0187844, IMG submission 134517) | Oligotrophic lake water microbial communities from Sparkling Lake, Wisconsin, USA - SP09_SKY_50 | ecosystem: Environmental > Aquatic > Freshwater > Lake | place: USA: Sparkling Lake...
ATGACGACTACTCCTGCTATGACGACTACTCCTGGTACAACAACCACACCTGGTAAAACAACAACTCCGGGCAAGGGTAATAAATACTAGACAGAGTTATCAGTCGAATCTGCAATAATTCCATCATATAGTAAAAATCGTTTGATCCCATCTATCACGGTTTTACTCAATTTCCGCGGTTTTTTACATCCTGATTCACAAACAATATCGGCTAAACAATTTGGATGAGCCTTCATCTCTTGGATCAAATGTCCAATAGATCGAAACCGTTTCATGATAGCTATTGCGGATACACTACTAATCCCAGGTATTTGACATAGTACAATTTCACCCCAGTTTTCCGTTGTGATATTGTCTTTTTTTACTTTTTTCACTACATTGCAGTATGCATCCGGTGCTATTTCAATCAATGCGGGTTGAACGCTATTTGTATTAGTATTTGTATCTACAGACATGGGTGGACACCACATCTGTTTACCCTTGGACAATTCACGCCCAATTTTATCAGCAGTCAACACAAGCCATTCCGCGGTTTCTTGGATAGAACTCGTTCGAATCACGCTAAATCCTTTGAATGAATTGAGTGAAGTCATGGCGGAATACACCATTTTCTTCTCTTTCCAAGACTTCAATTGATTCATGATACCTTCCACTACATAAATAATATGATGCCCTATGTGTCCCGATGAATGAATGAGTCGATATGACTGTTCTTCGTATCGACCATCCTTTATACTAGATAGCAAATCTTGCAATGATTTTCTTTCGATAATAATCAACTCTTTGTTATCATCTGTGGTTATCAACATATCGCCTAAAGGTAATACGCGTTTTGAAAGTTCAGGGGGGTCTTTTTCCAATGTACAAGAAATCGCAGATACGCATTTTTCATACAGCGTAGTTTCACGTTCGTCCAAGATAATCTTCATACTTTGATTATCTTGGAATTCTATGTATATATGGTTTTTGAAATAGATTGAATATATTTAATTTCCATTGTATCGCCAGTAGGTATTTGGCGTCAAGTTAGATCCAACAGGTCTCGACTGGCGAACAAAGGGAAATACAGTTGTCTGCAACACCGCCAAATTTTGCGATGTTCGGTTCAAGTAAATATTGTCCCAAGCCGTGTTCATGTTGAGCTCAATGGGCGAGCCAGCCTTTTTGTTGCCTCCACCCTGGTTTTGTGTTAGACCAACAAAGGTGTTAAAGTTAGAGCGAGTTGCACCAGAACTAAATGCGCGACTAGTAAGATTCGACATTCTTGTATGCTATATACTATAGAATATATTTTATTGAGTATGAAATAAAAATCAATTAATGAAAAGGTATAAAAAGATTTCGGGATACATGTATAGTTCAGATCCTCACTTTCGCATTTTCATCTTATTTGCTAAATAATATGAAATCGTATAACAATCATCAATCGCAAAATTATCAATCGCAAAATCGTCCATCGTACAATTCTCGTTCTTTTCCTCCTAGACCGTTTCATTCCGAAAATCGTCAGAATCGGAATCCGCCAAATATGGCAAAACCTGTGGTCGAGCAACAAAAACCCGTGATGAATCACACGTCCGCATTAGACGATGATATTCGTATCGAGAAAAACGAGCAAGGTCAAGACACGTATGTATTTGATCCATACAATCCGCTAAATAGATTGATAACGGAATCTGAGATCCGCACTATTTTACAAACCTATGGCATTCACGCGCCCATCCATAATTATGAATTATACAAGCGTGCATTTATTCATCGTTCTTACATCAAGCGTCCTGATTTAGAAAATGCGCAAAATGGGGTCGTTATTCTTCCTAAACCGGATGATTGTTTAGGACTTTTTACTAAATCCAATGAACGCCTGGAATTTGTCGGTGATGGGACATTGGAATGTATTACTAAATATATCCTGTATCGCCGATTCCCCAAGGAGAATGAAGGATTCATGACGGAGAAGAAAATCGCGTTGGTGAAGAATGAGGCGATCGGCAAAATGGCTCTCGAAATGGGACTCAATAAATGGATGGTTATTTCGAAACATGCTGAGCAGAAGCAGACGCGGACGAATTTGAAGAAGTTGGGGTGTCTTTTTGAGGCGTTTTTGGGCGCCATCTTTCTCGATTTCAACAAAATCTCGGTCAAGGACGAGCATGGCTGGTTTGAAAATACATTTATAACAGGACCCGGGTTCCAGATGGTACAGGTCTTTATAGAGAATGTATTTGAACGCCACGTGGATTGGATCCACTTGATCCGCAATGACGATAATTTCAAGAATATTTTGCAGGTGCGTATCCAGAAGGAGTTCAAGATAACCCCCGATTATTTGGAGTTTGAACCACATTCGGTAGATGCCGGGTATCACATGGCGGTATATCTATGTTTGGGACAACCTATACATACTGTTTCGCCAGTGAATGCAGTCGCATTATCCGAATATGGTTCATTTGATGATATTCACCAATACATGTCGCAACATGGGAAGGTGTTGATTCGATTGGGAAGTGGTGTGCACAAGATCAAGAAGAAGGCTGAGCAGATTGCGTGTGATGAAGCCATTAAAGCTTTGTCTAGCTTTTGATCGTGATCTCAGATGTTGTAGTTATATTGTGCAAAATATTATATCTATACAATGTAGTGTATAGATATCATGTCCACAGCAGTAGGAAGACTTCGTTTAGATGAATTGAAAGTAAAACCTATACCTAATAAAAAACAGAAACAGGGTGTTCTTGCCATCTTTGGTCCTGAGGATCAAAGAGAAAAAGGGAAAAAGGTGGAAAAAGTTGAAAAGGGAAAAGAGGAAAAGGAAAAGGAAAAGGAACGAGAGGATGAAAAGGAAGAACAAGAGGACAACGACAAAGAAAAATCCAAGAAACCGACTATTGTTTTCGAGGATGCTAGAGCAACAAGTCAATTGGATAGAAAACGAATTTTAGAGACAATGACTGCTCGAAATATTTTTTCAGTGGTAAAAGACAAAAACCCTTCTCAAATGCCCGAAGGTATCGAAGAACCTGATGTTAAACCTGCGAAAAAAATGGGGAAATTAACTGTTGTTGCCGAAGAATCTTCAGAAGAATCAAAAAAAGGGTCGACAAGAGAATCGGAAGAAAAAGACACAGAAACAGAGGAACCAGAAGAAGGAGAAGGAGATCAAGATCAAGACCAAGATGCATCTGAAAAAGAAGGAGACCAAGAAGAAGAAAAAGAACCCACCAAGAAAAAGAGAACAAAGGGACCTAGAAATAAAGACGCAGAACCCAGTGATTACACAAAATTATCCGAAGATGAATTGGAGACAAGAATCAAGGGATCAACGGTAGAAACCCGAATTCTAAAGGCGATGCACCAACCCCTCCACATTGTTTCAAAAGCGTCCCCCTATTATCTCAACAATCGTAAATTGTTTTTACAAAAGCTGGCACCCCTCTTTGCACAATATAAACGCGAGCTTTCCGATACGGAAGTAGCCGCCTCATGTGAAGGCCGTGCATCCGCAAATCAAGAGTTTGAGCTGCTAACCCATCAAAAAGTGGTTAGCGATTATTTGGGTCTCTATTCGCCTTATCGCGGACTTCTCCTATATCACGGTCTTGGATCCGGTAAAACATGTACCTCTATTGCCATTGCCGAGGGTCTCAAGTCCAAGAATCGCGTTTTTGTTATGACCCTAGCTTCGCTAAAAACCAACTTTTTCAGTGAAATGAAGAAATGCGGTGATGTCTTGTACAGGAAAAACCAATTCTGGGAATTTATATCGACCGAGGGAAAACCGGATTATATTCCCCTTTTGTCCAAGACGCTCTCTATCTCCGAAGCTACAATTCGCAGAAATAAAGGTGCATGGATGGTCAATATGACAAAACGACCCAATTTTGATAGTTTAGCAGATCGCGATCAAATCGCGGTGGACGCACAATTGGACGAAATGATTCGCGCAAAATACACCGATATTAACTACAATGGTTTGAATCGTGCAATCTTGGATCAACTAACATCGGGATTTACCAAGAATCCGTTTGACCATTCAGTTGTTGTTATTGATGAAGCCCACAACTTCGTTAGTCGTATTGTTAACAAGATGAAAGTGAAAAACTCGATTTCCTATAAACTATACGAATATTTGATGAGTGCTACTGCATGTCGAATAGTGTTGCTTTCCGGAACGCCCATCATCAATAGTCCGAATGAAATCGGTGTTCTATTCAATATTTTGCGCGGATACATCAAGACTTGGACTTTCCCCGTTTCTATTGAAGCTGGTGCTAAAGAAAAACCTTCCCGCGATAATATTATGTCTTGGTTTGATAAAGAAGGACTCTCTGTCTATGATTATGTGGAATACAGTGGAGACGAAGTGGTTATAACCCGAAACCCCTTTGGATTTGTCAATGTAGATGCAAAACCTGCGGTTCGAGCGAAAAAAGGGGTTTTAAAGAAAGGCGGATCCAAGTCCAAAAAGATTAGTGCGGTATCAAACCGACATACTAAAAAGTCCAGATCGACTAACTTCAAAGGTAAACCGTTTATCATTGAAAAAGGTGTTGTTGTTAAGAATCCAGATGCCGTCTTGGACACGGAAGAATCCGATGATTCAGAAACATCCATGATTCACTATGATAATATTGGTCCTAATGGTGAACAAGAACTTCGGGGAGGAGGATTTGATGACTATAAAGGAGTTCAGCTGGATGAAACCGGCAATTTATCCGATGCGGATTTTGCGAAACGGGTTGTTCAGATCTTGAGTAGCCATGGTCTAACAACAAAGGGTACCAAGATTCGTATTGATCAGCACAAGGGGTTGCCTGATATTCCAAAAGAATTCTTGGAACTCTTCGTAGAATTGGATACAAAGGAGATGAAGAATGAGCAAGTGTTTCAAAAACGCATCTTGGGTCTAACGTCGTATTTTAGGAGTGCGGATCCAGCACTTTTGCCCAGATTTGTGCCATCCGATCATGATGATGTCTATCATATTGTGCGTTGTCCCATGAGCGATTATCAGTTTGGTTTGTATGAGAAGATTCGAGGGGAAGAAAGCAAACGGGAAAAACAGAATAAAAAGACCGAGGCGCAACGTGCGAAAAAAGCGCCTACAGGAGATGCAGAAGAACTATTCAAGATTGCGTCTACATATCGTATTGCTTCGCGAACCTGTTGCAATTTTGCGTTTCCTGATCCTCCTGGACGACCACAGAAACGTGAGGGTGAATATGGTGGTGAAGAAGAACCCGCCGAGGCTATGGCCGAAGAAGATACTATTGGTCCAAATGCTACCAAGAAGAAAATGGGTGGAGACGATAATGGTGATTTTGATGAGGACATGTATGGTGGAGGCCCAAAGACACATGTTATCAAGCGACCGAAAAAAACGGTAAGGGTTGTTGAGGTTGAGGTTGAGGTTGAAAAAGAGGAAGAGACAAAGGAAGAGGCAAAGGAAGAGGAAAAGGAAGAGGCAAAGGAAGAGGAAGAGAAACATGCAAAGGAAGATGAAGAGGAGGATGATAATGATTCGGATGAAGGAGAAACACAAGACGAAACCGAAAAACGAGAAGACTCACCAGAAGAAGGCTTGGACTATAACAAAAGGATCCAACGAGCGTTGGCCGATTTGAAACGCCGAGAAGAAGAAATCTTTTCGCCAGAAGGTCTCGCCATGTACAGTCCAAAATTCTTGAAAATCCTACAAAATATTCAAAATGCGGACTATGAAGGACTTCATCTACTATACAGTCAATTTCGAACGATGGAAGGTATTGGTATTTTAAAACTCGTCTTGGAAGCTAATGGATTCGCCGAATTCAAGATTAAAAAAGCAACCGCATCTGGAGAATGGAGTATAGAACCTGTCCCGGAAGGCCAAGAAGGTCGACCTAGATTCGTACTCTACACCGGAACAGAAGAAGAAAAAGAAAAAGAAATTATTCGAAATATTTACAACGGATCTTGGGATATTGTGCCGTCTTCTATTACTTCGGAGCTGAAAAAACAGGGACACGAAAACAACCGCCTTGGAGAAGTGATCAAGGTTTTTATGATAACTGCATCTGGTGCGGAAGGTATCAATCTGAAAAACACGCGATATGTTCATATTGTGGAGCCTTATTGGCATATGGTGCGTTTACAACAGGTTATCGGTCGTGCCCGTCGTATTTGCAGTCATCAGGAGTTGTCCGAAGAAATGAGAACTGTCCAAGTATTCCTCTATATTGCTACTTTGACCGCAGCTCAAAAAACGGACGAAAAACACATTGAACTCCGGTTGCGCGATGTTAGTCGATTGTCCAAGAAAGCAAAAGCGGGCGCAAAGGGAGCCAAAGGCAACGTATCCATGTTGGATCGATATGAACAGGGGTTGAAAACGGTGCCCGATGTTATAACAACCGATCAAATGTTGTTCGAAAATGCCTTGGTGAAAGACCGTGTTAATAGTCAGATTCTCATGGCAGTGAAAGAAACCGCCATGGATTGCTCTCTTTATAACAAGGGCAACAAAGACGAGAAATTGGTGTGTTATAGTTTTGGTAAGGTTTCTACAAACGCGTTTGGGTCTTACCCAACCTTAGCACAAGAGGTTGCGGAGAAAGGTGTCCAAGAAGTCCGCGAGACCAAGGTAAAACTCATCAAAATCACGATTCCCAATGAAGCAGGTGTTGCAAAAGACTATGCTCTTAATCGAACAACGAAAGAAGTGTTTGATTTTGCGGATTATCAGGCTGCCCTGGAATCTGGTGCTGACTTGGTTCGCATAGGATACATGGAAGAATCGGGACGGGGACAGAAAAAGACTGTGGGGATCCGATTTATTTAGGATGATATAGTATAATATTGATTCTAGTATGCCTTCTTCCAAGAAACATAGCAGAACTGCCAAACGAAGACGTGGTGGTGCATTTGGTGATACATTTAGACGGTTGTTTGGGATCAGGACAAATTCCCAGGCTGGACGTATTCGTGCACAACGTTTAAATGCCATTCATAATAGTACAATGAAATCTGCACGATCGAGTAGAGGACCTAATGGTCCTCGCTTGAATTCTACAGCTCGTCGCAGATTGTTAGATATTGAGCATAAGGATCCATGGACTAAAGAGAGAATTGCCACAGAAAAAGTCAAACAATCTAGCTATAAGTCAAGGTCAAGGTCAAAGTCAAGATCAAAGTAAAACAAATAACGTATTTAGATAGTTATCTTAATGGTCTTACCGTACGAGTATTAATGTCTATCGGTAGATAAATGTATTTATCTACCAAAAACATATAGAGAAATCCACCTTTTTTGTAGCCGTTTGGCTACAAAAACACGGATAGCCCTTAAAACAAATAGCACGAGTTTTATATTTAGAAAATAAACATTAACCGTCTACTAGACCTAAAACAAAACGGTGGTAAACGAAGAAAAACGAATCGTCGAAAAAAGTACCAGTAAACAAAAGAAACCCAAATCCCGCGTAAAGGGTACTAAACGAATAAAAAGAAGGGGCAACCGATCCGTGTTTTCTTGGTAAAATTATATAATGGAACAAAACGGCGGTTTATAGGGTTTAGAAAAAAATCTATATATTTTGTATAATAAAGTATGACAGACATCATCATGATGTTGTATGCCTTTGTTCTATTTGTTTTATTATGCCCCGGCATTTTGCTACGCTTGCCCTCGAATGGATCCAAATTAACAGTAGCAATTGTTCATGGCGTCGTTTTTGCAATCTTGTTTTATTTAACACATAAATGGGTTTTGGCAACTTTCTATGGTAAGGAGGGGATGTGCATAAAGTATGATAAAAAAACAGGAAACTGCATACAAACGGGAGTTCCAAAAGGTAAATAAACATGGATCATTTAAGTCAATAAACATATTTATCGAATGAAAAACATGAATCAACTAAAATAACATCATATTGTAATTGGAATAGAATACGATGTTCGACCTTTTGCATGTACCGAAACGATACATACCATCGGTGTTAACGAAAACCGATACGAAAAAACAGAGGGCTTATTTGAGGAAATCTAGGCGAATGTATAAACGGGGGGTCTATTATGCTCGACCCAAAGTAGCATCCTTCAAATCGAAGAAATCCCGGCATCTAGAACACGCGCGTAAAATGTATGGTCTGAAGGACACCGATCCCATTGCAGCAACCCCGCTACTTGCGAGAAAAACCCAATGTTCGAGGGGCGCTTTGTCCAAGATCCTGTCAAAAGGTCGCGGGGCGTATTTTTCGTCGGGTTCGCGTCCGAATCAAACCGCGGAATCTTGGGCAATCGCCCGTTTAGCGAGCTCTTTGACAGGTGGAAATGCCGCCACCGTGGATTACACGATCTTGGAAAAAGGGTGTAGTCCTGGAAGCAAAGCCCTCAGACTTGCTCGCAAAACATGCAGAAAGATGGGCAAATGTGGTCTCAAGTAAAATTGAGTTTATCAAACCAGATAAAGAGGAAATCATACATAGTTCTAGCAAGTTTTATCAGAAACAACACCAACCCCTCTCCAAGACAACAAAAATGGCATCACTCGTCGAAGCACTCGATCAACATACTAACATGGTATTGGGCGAAAATGCCCATCCCGAATTGGATTGGTCCAATGGGATTCAAGAGCGAATCCCGCAATTATATTTCCAATGTGTGCGCTCTCCTAGCGAATCGGATCTTGCCGATCTTGCGGCTACTCTAGATGATATGTTGGCGCGACTTTCCGTAAAGCGCGATACGGAAGAGGAAGAGGCATTGCGTAAGACCCATTTGGTAAAGCTTTTCAAGCTCATTGCGCAGACTCGCGATGTGGAGGGCGGAAAAGGCGAATATACTTTGGCTTATATGATGGTGTGGACGTGGTACAAGTATTTTCCAGAGATGGCGCAGTTCGCACTCCGTTGTTTTGTTATTTCGGACGATCCCGCAAAACCTCCCTATGGATCATGGAAGGATATCAAGTATATGTGCAAGTATATTTTGCAACACTCGGATGCTGGATTGCAACACCCTCTTTTGCAATATGCATTGACTCTTATGAATGAGCAAGTTCGTGCGGATCATGATGCATACTCATTTACCTTGCAGCAAGAGATCGATTCTGGGGTAGCCATTCCTCAACTCTCTCTTGCTGCAAAGTGGGTGCCTCGCGAGAGTTCGAACAAGTTCGGTTGCTTGTACGAATCCTTGGCAACCAGCTATTTCAAGGGGTATATGGTTAGTGCAAAGACGCCCGAATCGAAGGAGCGTGCGATCAACAAGTGCAAGGCGCAGTATCGTGTTCTTATAACGACGCTAAACCGTCATTTGGACACGGTTCAGATCAAGCAAGCTGGGGGCAACTGGTCTGCGATCAATCATGCGAAAACAACATCAATAACTATGCAGCGCCAACGCAAGGCATTCTTGAATATGAATGGAGCTACGGCACAAGCTGTAGCCAACGGACAAGAACCGGGTGTACCCCTATCTGAGAAGGAAAAAGACCGCGAACAGTGTGCAGCGAATCTACGTGAGCATCTTGAGAATCTCAAGACCCAAGGAAAGGAAGTCAAGGGAAAGAAGGTCGGTCTGGACAAGTTCGCGCAAGACGCATTGGGTTTAGTGGAGCGAAGCAATGATCCAGATATAACAGAAGAGCGAGCCATTCTGGATTCTCAATGGCGCGACAATTCGTCCATGAATGGAGCTTTAGGTAATTTCATTGCCATGTGCGATACCTCAGGGTCTATGTCTGGCGATCCAATCAATGCCGCGATAGGCCTCTCTTGTCGAGTAGCTGAGAAGTCCAAACTGGGTAAGCGCGTTATGACCTTCTCATCGGAACCCAAGTGGATCGATATGGATCATTGCACCACGTTTACAGAGATGGTGGCGGCGATTTATCAATCGAATTTTGCTGCGGGATTCAATACAGACTTTTATAAGGCCCTGGACATGATCTTGACAGTTATTGAGCAAAACCAGATCCCTGCTTCCGAATGCGAGAACATGGTGTTGGCGATCTTTTCCGATATGCAGATGGATTCCAACTTGGCCATGATGAATGGCCATCCCGCGATTTACACCGTGGATGCTGGATCAGGTGTCTCAGCTGACGCTGCGCTCTCTGCGCGATCGAATTGGAAGACCTTGTACGAAACCATTGAACAAAAATACAGCGATGTGGGTATGCGTCTGTACGGAACGCCCATGAAACCACCGCATATCTTGTTTTGGAACTTGCGTAAGACCTCGGGGTTTCCCACATTGTCTACCCAGGAAAATACGTCCATGATGTCTGGATTCGATGCAGGCGTCTTGAATTTGTTTTGCGATCAGGGGCTCGATGCGCTCCGTGGACTAACTGGCGCAAAGATGTTGGACCGAATTTTGAGTGCAGGTCGATATGATATTATGGAACAAGCGATGATCAAATATTTAGGGTAAAAATATCGTTGGATAATGTAGTAGGTTGTCTATATGGTATATCGACGTAAAAAGACTCTTCGAAAGAAGGGCGGAAAGCGTGAGACAAAGGGTCGACGAAATAGAACAGGTAGAAAAATAAAGGGTGGGAGTATTAGCTTTATTTTTCTTGCACCATTAGAGGCTAACTCGGAAAATATATTTCGCGCCAATCGTTTTAGATATTTATTAGTTCGTACAATTGACAAAGATCGAAATAATGTAATGGTAATTTCTGTAAAATACGAAAATTTTGGAGAGTTTGTAGAAGAGGAGTTATTTAATGG
>Ga0187844_10003348_pt1 | contig 10719 bp, 9 predicted proteins | sample SpaLakP09_SKY_50_FD_134517 | JGI IMG/M metagenome (GOLD analysis project Ga0187844, IMG submission 134517) | Oligotrophic lake water microbial communities from Sparkling Lake, Wisconsin, USA - SP09_SKY_50 | ecosystem: Environmental > Aquatic > Freshwater > Lake | place: USA: Sparkling Lake...
CAGCATCACGCAGCCGTAGCCCAGGAAGTTGGCGTCGGTCAGCGTGTGCAGCACGCACTGGTCGGTGTTGCAGCCCGCGAACAGGATGCTCTTGATGCCCAGGTTCTTGAGCATGCTGTCCAGTGGCGTGTCCCAGAAGCCGCTGATGCGGTACTTGTCCACGCAGTAGTCGCCCTCGACCGGCTTGAGCTCGTCGATCACGGCCGCGGCCCAGGAATCCTTCTCCAGCACGTTGCCGCCGCCACCGGGCAGCGGGTAACCCAGGCCCACGCCGGCGCCGCCGTTGTCGTAGAGGTGGATCTGGTTGGGCGGCATATTGGCCAGGTCGGGCCGGTTGCCCCAGTTGACCCAGATCACCGGCACACCGGCTGTGCGCAGCGCGGGCAGCAGCTTTTGCAGGGGCTCGATGGGCGTGCGGTCGGCCGTGTAGTCCAGGCCCAGGGAAGCGACCCAGCCGCCCTTGGCGCAGAAGTCGTTCTGCAGATCGATGATGACGATGGCCGTGCGCCGCAGGTCCAGTACCACGTTCTGCGGCTGCGCCGCGATGCGCGCGGGCACCGGTGCGGGCGGCGCGATCGACATGTCCACTTCTTGTGCGTTGGCAACCCAGTAGTACTGGTGTCCGAGTCCGAGCGCCCCTGGGGGCCGAGGGTCGGGCAGGTAAGGGTGACGTTTCATGAGGACTCCTGTTGTGTGCGTTCCAAGGGCATGCGCTGCAGCATGCTGGTGCGCGCGCACCGTTTGCGCGCGCGCAGGCGGCAAAAAACGGCTGTGGCACTGGCATCTTTATTGCAGGACATGGTCGTAAGTAATCATTTATTTACTTCCCTCCACCACTAAGCGAAAGGCATGCCATGAAGGTTTCATTCCCCTCCCGCCGTATGTTCACCCTGGCCGCCGTTGCCGCGGCTGCGTTCACGCTGGCCGGGCCCGCACCCGCCGCCGACCCGGTGACGGTCGGCATCCTGATCCCCGGCTCCAAGTCCGACAAGGGCTGGATGGAGTCCGGCTACGACGGCCTGGTGGCCGCGCAGAAGGAGTACGGCGACAAGGTCAAGGTGCAGATGATCGAGAACATCAACTACGCCGACATGGAGCAGGCCCTGACCAATCTGGCCAGCAAGAACAAGCTGGTGATCGGCGTGGGCGGCCAGACGCAGGCGGCCGTGCTCAAGGTGTCCAAGCGTTTCCCCAACACCAAGTTCTCCATCGTCGGCGGCAACAAGGGTGAAGACCTGGCCAACGTGGCCGGTTACGACGTCAAGCAGGCCGAGATCGCCTTCGTGGCCGGCGCTGCCGCCGCGATGTTGTCCAAGAACGGCGCGGTCAGTTATGTGGGCGGCATGGAAATCCCCTCCATCGTCAACGCCGGCAAGGAATTCGGCAACGGCGCCAAGTACATCAACCCCAAGATCAAGTACTTCGAGAACTACACGGGTGACTTCGACAACGTGGCCAAGTCCAAGGAAGCCACGCTGGCCGCCATCGCCCAGGGTGCCGATGTGCACTATCACATCCTGAACCTGGGCTTGCGCGGCATGGAGCAGGCGGCCAAGGAAAAGGGCACCAAGATCGTCGGCAGCTACACCGACCGCTGCGGCAGTGATCCGCTCTACCCGGCCTACAGCATCACCGGCGTGGGTTACCAGGTGCAGTACGCCATCGGCGAGGCCGTCAAGGGCACGTGGAAGGCCGGCTACAAGCCCTTCGGCCTGGCCATGGGCCCCAAGGCTTCCGACATGGTGGTCTGCGGCGCCACGCCGGAGATGAAGTCCAAGCTTGAGGCGATCAAGAAGGACATCCAGAGCGGCAAGATCAAGGTGCTGGAAGGCTGAGCACCGTGCGCACCGAGGCTGTCACCGGCGAGGCTGCAGGCGCGACGTCGCAAGACGTCGCGCCCCTGCTGCGCATCGACGGCCTGGCCAAGCGGTTTGGTTCCCTGCAGGCGTTGGCCGATGTGTCGCTGGCGCTGATGCCGGGTGAGGTGCATTGCCTGCTGGGCGAGAACGGCGCGGGCAAGTCCACGCTGTGCAACCTCGTCTTCGGCGTGCACAGCCCCGATGCCGGGCAGATGGTGCTGGACGGCGCGCCCTATACGCCGCGTTCGCCGGCCGATGCACTGAACCACGGCATCGCCATGGTCCACCAGCATTTCAGCCTGGTACCGGATCTGACGGTGGTCGACAACATGCTGCTGGGCCAGTCGCGTGGTGTGCTCGACCGCAAGGCCTGCGCCGCCAGGCTGGAGACCATGCGCGAGCGCTACGGCCTCGCGCTGGACCCGTATGCGCGCATCCAGGATCTGTCGGTGGGGGAACGCCAGCGCGTGGAGATCGTCAAGTGCCTGGTGCGCGAGCCCCGCCTGCTGGTGCTGGACGAACCCACCGCCGTGTTGCTGCCCGCGGAGATCGAAGCCCTGCTGGCGGTCTGCGAGCGTGTGGCCGCCCAGGGCTGCGGTGTGGTGCTGGTCACGCACAAGCTGGCCGAAATCCGCCTGGTGGCGCGCCGCGCCACTGTGTTGCGCGGGGGCAGGGTGGTGGCGCGTTCCGATGCGCCGGCGCAGGAGATCGACCTGCTGGTGCGCGCCATGATCCAGCGTGACCTGCAGGCACCTGCGAGCCCCCTGACGCCTGAGCGCGCCGTGAAGCAGGTGGCACACGAGACCCTGCCGCCGCGCGAGATGGCGCTGTTGGCCGACGGCCTGACCGTGCGCGACGCCGACGGGGTGTTGCGCCTGGACAATTTCACGCTGATGGTGGCGCCCGGCGAGATCGTCGCCGTCGCGGGCGTGGAGGGCAATGGCCAGAGTGAACTCGGCGCCGTGCTCTCGGGCATGCTCAAACCCACCGAAGGGCGTTTCCATATCTTCGGCGTAGAGATGACGGGCCAGAGCCCCAAGACGCTGACGGCCGCCGGCTGCGGCGTGGTGCCCGAAGACCGCCATGCCCTGGCGTGCGTCACGGGCATGAACGTGGCCGAGAACATGATGCTCGACCGCCTGGGCCGCTACAAAAAGTATGGGCTGCTGGACCGCGAGGCCCTGAACCGCGCGGCGCGTGACCTGATGCAACGTTTCGACGTGCGCGCTGCCGGCCCCGAGGTCGCCTTCGGCGGACTCTCCGGTGGCAACCAGCAGAAGGCCGTGCTGGCGCGTGAGCTCACGCTCGACCCCCTGCGTTTCCTGCTCGCCGCCCAGCCCACCCGCGGCCTGGACGTGGGCGCGGTGGAAGCCATCTACGGCCACATCCGCGCGGTGGCTGCACGCGGCGTCGGCGTGCTGCTGATTTCATCGGAACTGGAAGAACTGCTGGCCGTGGCCGACCGCATCGTCGTGCTCTACCGCGGCCGTCTCATGGGCAGCTGCAAGGCCGACCCGGCCGAACGCCCGCGCATCGGCGCCTGGATGGCCGGGCAGGAAACCCTGTCGACCGCGCCAGAGGAGGCCCTGGCATGAGCACCGCACTCACCTTGTGGCGCAGCGTGCGACCCGGCCCCGCGCTGGGCATGTCGGTGGCCGCCGTGGCTCTGGCCCTGCTGATCGGCGCGCTGATGGTGGCCCTCATGGGTGTGCCCGTGGGCGAGGCGGTGGCCGCGTTTGCCGACGGGGCCTGGGGCTCGCCCTATGCCCTGGCGGCCTCGATCAACCGCGCACTCGTTTTCATGCTGGTCGGCCTGGGCTTCGTGCTGGCCGAACGCGCCAACCTCACCAATGTGGGCGGTGAAGGGCAGATCGCCGTGGGTGGCATCGCCGCCACCGCCTTCGCGCTCTGGCCGCCGGTGGCCGGCCTGCCTTTCGGTCTGGCCTTCATTGTGCCCATGCTCGGCGCCTGTGTGGCGGGCGCCTTGTGGGGCGGCATCGCCGGCGTGCTCAAGGTCAAGGCCGGCACCAACGAGGTGATTGCCACGCTGCTGCTGTCCTTCATCGCGGTGTGGATGGTCTACGGCAGTGTGCAGAGCGAACAGCTGCTGCGCCGGCCGATGACGACTTCGGCCACGCTGCCCGAGTCGCTGGAGATCCCGCTGGCCACCCAACTGCCGCTGCTGCTGGGCGATGCCTCGGTGCCGCTGCACGCGGGCCTGCCCATCGGCCTGGTGTTTGCCGTCGTCGTGGCCGTGGTGCTGGGTTTCACGGTGCTGGGCCTGCGCCTGCGCGCCACGGGGTTGAATGCGCGCGCCGCACGGCGGGCCGGCATGGCGGTGGACCGGCTCACGGTGGGGGTGCTGTGCGCGGCCGGTGCGCTGGGCGGGCTGGCGGGGGCCTGCATGTTGCAGGGCGAGCAGTACACGCTGAAGGCCGGCTTCTCCTCGGGTTACGGATTTGACGGCCTGGTCGTGGGCCTGCTCGCACGCGGCTCGGTGCCCGGCGTGATCGCCGGTTCGCTGCTCTTCGGTTTCCTGCGCTCGGGCGGCATCAATATGGAAATGGTGGCGCAGGTGCCCACCGCGCTGGTGGTGGTGATCCAGGGCCTGATCATCGTGATCCTGGCCGGCGCGGCGCTCGCCATCCAGCGCATGGAGGCCCGCCGATGATCGAACCCGAACTCGCCGCCGTTTTCGTCGGCTCCAGCATCCGCCTGGCCGCACCCCTGCTGCTGGCCGCCACCGGTGAGCTCGTGAGTGAACGCGCGGGCGTGCTCAATATGAGCGTGGAAGGCATGATGCTCACCGGCGCTTTCGCCGGCGCGGTGGGTTCCTGGGCCACCGGCTCGCCGGTCATCGGCCTGGCCCTGGGTGTGTTGTGTGTGCTGCCGGTGGCCTGGCTGCAGGCCTTCCTGAGCATCACGCTGCGCGCCAACCAGATCGTCACCGGCATCGGCATCAACATCCTGGTGCTGGGCGCCACCACCCTGGGTTACCGCGCACTGTTCGGCGGCCGCTCGCGCGCTGAGATTCCGGGCCTGGACAAGTGGGCCCCGCCGGGCCTGGCCGACATTCCGATACTGGGCGAGCATGTGTTCCACCAGACCTGGCTGCTCTACGCGGCCGTGTTGCTGGTGATCGGCGTGGCCTGGGTCATGCGCTCGACCTCGCTGGGCCTCGCCCTGCACGCCGCGGGCACGGCGCCGCAGGCGGCGGCGAACTCGGGGCTCAAGGTCACACGCATCCGCTACGGCGCGGTGCTCTTCACGGGGTTCATGTCGGCGCTGGCCGGTTGTTTCCTCTCCATCGGCGACATCCACACCTTCACCGAAGGCATGACCAGCGGCGCGGGTTACCTGGCCATTGCCGCGGTGATCTTCGGCAACTGGAAGCTGGGCCGCACGCTGCTGGCCTGCGGCCTCTTCGGCGCGGCCACGGCCCTGCAGTTCCAGCTGCCGGCCATGGGCGTGCAGGTGCCCAGCGCGCTGCTCATCATGCTGCCCTATGTGCTGGCCCTGCTGGCCGTGGGCGGCCTGGTGGGCCGGCAGATCGCCCCCGCCGCGTTGACGCGGCCCTACACCGGACATTGAAATGAAACACCCCCAGGCTACGCGCACTTCGTGGCGCTCCGCCACCCCCCTCAAGGGGGCAACGCCAGTGGCCCGGCAAAGCCGGTTCCACGGCGTTCCCCGCTTGGACCGTTTCACGCGTCGCGGGCCTGGCATAGCTCGACGGAGTAACTGAGATGCAGGAACAGGACGTACTCGCCTACGTACGCGCTACGGCGCGCGCGCTCGAACTGCCGCTGGACGACACCCGTGCCCGCGCCGTGGCCCTGCACCTGGGCCGCACCGCCCTGCTGGCCAAGGCGCTGGAAGCCTATGTGCTCTCGCCCGAGGTCGAGCCGGCCGAGGTCTACCGGCCGGCGCCTTTCCCGTCGCAGGAGAACGCATGAACAGCGCCGCATTGCTGCACGCCATCGCGGCGGGTGAGATCTCGGCCGTGCAAGCCTGCGAAGACGCGATCGCGCGCATCGTGGCTACCGAAGACAAGGTCAACGCCTTCACCGACCGCACGGTGGCGCGCGCCCGTGCCGAAGCCGCGGCCGTGGATCGGCGCCGTGCCGCTGGCGAGGTCTTGCCGCCACTGGCCGGCCTGCCCTACGCGGTGAAGAATCTCTACGACATCCAGGGCCTCACCACCCTGGCGGGCTCCAAGGTCAACCGCGGCCTGCCGCCCGCGCACGAAGACGCGGTGCTGGTGCAGCGCCTGCAGGCTGCCGGCGCGGTGCTGCTGGGCGGGCTCAATATGGACGAGTACGCCTACGGCTTCACCACCGAGAACACGCATTACGGTCCCACGCGTAACCCGCATGACCTGGGCCGCACCGCGGGTGGCTCCTCGGGTGGCTCGGGCGCCGCGGTGGCGGCCGGGCAGGTGCCGCTGGCCCTGTGCTCGGACACCAATGGGTCCATCCGCGTGCCGTCCTCGTTGTGCGGGGTCTGGGGGCTCAAGCCCACCTTCGGCCGTCTGACACGGCGCGGCACGTACCCCTTTGTGCACAGCATCGACCACCTGGGGCCCATCGCCGACTGCGTGGAGACCCTGGCCCTGGCCTACGACGCCATGCAGGGGCCCGACCCGCTGGACCCCGGTTGCCATGCATTGCGTGTGCAGCCGGCTGCGCCCACGCTGCTCGCGGGCGTCCAAGGCTTGCGCATCGGTGTCCTCGGTGGCTATTTCCATGAGCACGCCGGTGAGCCGGCACGCGCGGTGGTGGCCCAGGCCGCACAGCTGCTGGGCGCGCGTGCGCAAGTGGAGTGGCCGGACGCGGCGCTGGGCCGTGCGGCGGCCTTCATCGTCACGGCCAGCGAGGGCGGCAGCCTGCACCTCGACGATTTGCGCCAGCGTGCGGAGGATTTCGAACCGGTGTCGGTGGACCGTTTCATCGCCGGCGCGCTGCAGCCCGCGCACTGGTATGTGCGCGCTCAGCGTTTCCGCCGCGCCTACCGTGACCGCGTCAACGCCCTGTTCGCGGACTGGGATGTGCTGCTGTGCGCGGCCACGCCCGTCAGCGCCACCGTGCTGGGCCAGGAGTTCATCGAGGTGAACGGGCAACGCCACCCCACCCGGCCCTCCATGGGCCTGCTCACGCAACCCATTTCCTTCGCCGGCTGCCCGGTGGTGGTGGCGCCGATGTGGCCCGAGGGCACCCGGGGCCTGCCCCTGGGCGTGCAGCTGGTCGCCGCGCCCTGGAACGAACACCTCGTGCTGCGCGCGGCCGCTGTCTTGCAGGCGGCCGGCGTGGCCGGACCCAAGGAGCCTCTGCTGTGAAGAAGATCAACGCCCAGCCCTTCGAGTTCAGCTTCGACCCCGCGCATACGGCCCTGGTCATCATTGACATGCAGCGCGACTTCATCGAACCCGGTGGTTTTGGCGAGACGCTGGGCAACGACGTATCTTTGCTGGAGGCCATCGTGCCAGCCTGCCAGTCCGTGTTGTTGGCGTGGCGCAAGGTCGGCGGCCTGGTGGTGCACACCCGCGAGGCGCACCGGCCCGACCTGTCCGATTGCCCACCGGCCAAGCGCAACCGCGGCAAGCCCACGCTGCGCATCGGCGACGCCGGCCCCATGGGGCGCATCCTGGTGATGGGCGAGCCGGGCAACCAGATCATCCCCGCATTGGCACCCGTCGCGGGCGAGCTCGTGATCGACAAACCGGGCAAGGGCGCCTTCTACGCCACCGGCCTGCACGAGACGCTGCAGGAGCGCGGCATCACGCACCTGGTTTTCATGGGCGTGACCACCGAGGTCTGCGTGCAGACCTCCATGCGCGAGGCCAATGACCGCGGCTACGACGGCCTGCTGCTGGAAGACTGCACCGAGAGTTATTTCCCGCACTTCAAGGCCGCCGCGGTGGAGATGATCCACGCGCAGGGCGCCATCGTCGGCTGGACCGCCAGCAGTGGCCAGTTGCTGGCCGCCTTGCAACGCTGATAGAGTGAGCCTGTGGTCACCACCAGCCGTCGCTCCCCCCGCCAAACGGACGCGCCCGTCTTCCATTCGCGCGCCGAGATGGTCTACGAGCAGCTCAAGCGCGACGTGGCCGACTTCAAGCTGGTGCCGGGGGACCGTTTCACCGAGAACGAACTCAGCGAGCGTCTGGGCGTGTCGCGCACGCCCGTGCGCCAGGCCCTGTTCCGCCTGCAGCAGGAAGGGTATGTCGAGGTGCTGTTCCGCAACGGCTGGCGCGTGCTGCCCTTCGACTTCGAACAGTTCGAGCAGCTCTACGACCTGCGCATGGTGCTGGAGACCACGGCCGTGCAGCGCCTATGCACCGACGAGACCAAGATCGACCGCGCCCTGCTCGACCAGATTGCCGCGATCTGGCTGGTACCCGTGGCCGAGCGCAGCACCGACATCCGTCAGGTCGCGCAGTGGGACGAAGACTTCCATTGCAGCCTGGTGGCCGCCGCCGGCAATGCCGAGATGACGCGCGTGCACCGCGACGTGACCGAACGCATCCGCATCATCCGCCGGCTCGATTTCACCAAACAGGCCCGCATCGATGCGACCTACGAGGAACACGCCAAGATCCTGCGCGCCATCCAGCGCAAGCGCAGTGATCCGGCGATGATGCTGCTGCGCGCCCACATCCAGACCAGCCAGGCCGAGGTGCGCAAGATCACCTTGCACCAGGTGCACACGGCGCGACAACAGAGCTGAACTGTTGCGTGCGCCCCGCATGGCTGCTTCGGTCATGCACGCGAGGGCATCGATCTCCTGAAACATCCGCATGCGACCCGGCACTGCCCTGGTGCCTGTGTAGGCATGCCTTGCAGCGCCACCGCGGTGCCGCATGCGCTGCACTTGTGCAGTCGCGCCCGACTGCGCCCCATGAGAAGAGTTTCGTGCGCCACCGTGATGCGTGTCGCGGTGCTTGTGCACGTGCGCACAGCGCACGCTTGCGCTGCACATCGAACGCCTCTTTCTGGAGCTACGTCATATGACGTATGTCTGCTGCTTGGGCCCACGACCATAGTTTCAATGTCTTCTCACCCAACCAAGAACTGGAGTTTTCATGCAAGCTGTCTTGACCAAGTCTCTTTGCGCCACGGCCTTCGCGCTGGCCGCCGCCTGCGCCCACGCCGAGGGCGTGAGCATCTATGCCCTGCTCGATGCCAGCATCGCCGGCACGAACATCAGCGGTTCCGGCACCACCGCCAACAAGACCGAATTCGTCACCGGTGGTTATGCCCCCAACTTCATCGGCGTGACCGGCGAGAAAAGCCTTGAAGCCGGCGTGACCGGCGGCTTCAAGCTGGAGCAGGGTTTTCTGTTGAGCCAGCCCGCCAGCGGCAACTCGCGCTTTGCCTTCGGCGATGACTCGCTGTTCAATCGCCGAGCCTACCTTTACATCAAGGGCCCGTTCGGCACGGGCGCCATCGGCACCCAGTCCAACATGGCCTTCGACAGCGTGTTGCTGGGCGACGCCCGCTTCGGCTCGAACTACGGCAGCTCCCTGGCTGCGGTGGTGATCAGCGGTGGCCTGGGCACGATCGACAACAACGCCGTGTCCTACACCTCGCCCACTCTGTCCGGCTTCACGGTTTCGACCAGCTACGTGCCCGAGACCGCCACCGTGCGCGGCGGCACCCGCGTGGCCGGCAGCTACGGCGCCGGCCCCCTCAAGGCCACCGTGGCCTACTACCGCACCGATGTGATCGGGGAGACCGAGACCCGCTCGGGCAGCGTGGTCGGCGCAACCTACAAGATCGGCGATTTCGACGTCAAGGGCATGTACGTGAAACAGAAGACGTCCACCTACGATGCGCTGACCACGGTCGGCTTCGGCGGCGCCTACTTTGCCACCCCCAAGGTCACGGTGGATGCGGGCGTCTACCGCAGTTCGGACAGCGGGACCGACTACAAGATGGACACGGTGGGCCTGGGTGTGCAGTACAAGTTCGTCAAGGACCTGACGGCTTATGCCCAGTACGCCAATGTGAAGAACAATGGCTCGACCTCGACGCCGTTCAACTTCGCTCCGCCCACTCTGTTGACGGGCAGCATCACCACGGGCCAGACGGCCAACACCTTCAACGTGGGTCTGCTGTACTCCTTCTTCTGATCATTTCCTGCGACCGGCGTTCCGGCCGGCCCTGTTTTCCAAAGGTTCAAGCGCCCCTCACGGGGCGCTTTTTTCGTGGAGCTACGGCGTCCGCCCTATCTCCGGGGAGGGCCCGCGCTGAAATACGGCCCCGGCTTTGGAAGGAGAAGAAAAAGAGTCGGTGCGCTAAAGAGCCGCAGGGAATATTGGCGCCCGTCCCAAGCCCGACGGGCCGAAGTCTCAGGACAGCACGGCCGGCTCGTCCGGCAATTCGTTCGGGTGTCCGTCGCGCTGGGGGTAGTGCTTCTTCAAGGCCCGTGCCACCGCTGCCACGCCGAGCAGCGCGCCCGCGCGGTAGTCGGCCTGCCTGAAGGCCGCCTCGATCTGCCGGCAGATGGCGTTCCAGGTGTCCGTGCCCTCGTGCGCGTGGATGCCGCGGTCGGCGACGATCTCCACCGCATGGTCCGCCAGCAGCACATAGATCAGCACGCCGTTGTTGTGCTCGGTGTCCCAGACCCGCAGCTCGGAAAACACCTCAATGGCGCGTTCGCGCGGGCTCATGCCGCGCATCAGTTCCCCGGGCTCCAGCGCAGCCTCCACCGCAAAGCGGATCTCGCCGCCGTGCCCGCTTTCTGCGACACGGATCGCCTCGGCGATGGCGGTCATCGTCGCGCGCGGGAAGGCGCGCCGCACGCTCCAGGGCGAACTCAGCAGGTGTCGGGTCCAGCGTTGCAGGTTCATGTTTACCAC
>Ga0187844_10003349_pt1 | contig 10718 bp, 12 predicted proteins | sample SpaLakP09_SKY_50_FD_134517 | JGI IMG/M metagenome (GOLD analysis project Ga0187844, IMG submission 134517) | Oligotrophic lake water microbial communities from Sparkling Lake, Wisconsin, USA - SP09_SKY_50 | ecosystem: Environmental > Aquatic > Freshwater > Lake | place: USA: Sparkling Lake...
GGATGAATCGAATAACATTGGCTCAGCGCGTGCTATGCATTTTTGCGTGCGCATCAAAGCGCATGGCCCGCTCAAAAGGAAAACACCGATTATGAACTTTGATCTCAAGACCCTGGATTTGACGGCGGCCGCTTCAGAGAAATGCGACCTGCTGGTGGTGCTGATTCCCGAGGGTTTCAAGCCGGGGGCGGACGCCCTGTCTGCCCTGGCGGCGCTGGCGCTCAAGAACGGAGATCTGGCGCTGAAGGCGGGCAAGCAGCTGCAGCTGTACCAGGTGCCCGCCGTGGCCGCGCGCCGCGTGGTGCTGGTGGGCGGCGGTGATGGCTCTGCCCGCGCGCTGCGCCAGGCTGTGCTGGCGGTGGGCGGTGCGATCAAGGCTCCGCACACCAAACGGGTGGTGCTGTGTTGGGCGGGCGCCGCCTCTGCAGATGCCGTGGGCGCTGCCGTGCAGGCGGTGGCCGAGGCCAGCTATGTCTACACCACCACCAAATCCAAGGCAGAGGCCCGCAGCCTGGGCCGCTGTGTGATCGGTGTGGCCAGCCCCAACGAGGTGCGGGAAGGTTTTGACCGGGGTGTGGCGCTGGTGGCGGGGGTGGAGTTTGCGCGCGAATGGGGCAACCGCCCGGCCAACCATGCCACGCCCAGCCTGCTGGCCGATGCCGCCAAGACGCTGGCCAAGCTGCCGCGCATCCAGTGCAAGGTCCACGGCCCGGCCGAGGTCAGCCGCCTGGGCATGGGCTCCTTCATGGCCGTTGCCCGTGGCTCTGAAGAGCCGCTGCGTTTCATCGAGCTGCGCTACAACGGCGCCGCCAAGGACAAGGCGCCCGTGGTGCTGGTGGGCAAGGGCATCACCTTTGACACCGGGGGCATCTCGATCAAGCCCGCGCCTGAGATGGACGAAATGAAGTTCGACATGTGTGGCGCCGCCAGCGTGCTGGGCACGTTCCGCGCGCTGGGCGAGCTGCAACCCGCGATCAATGTGGTGGGGCTGATCCCGGCCTGCGAGAACATGCCCGATGGCCGCGCCGTGAAGCCCGGCGATGTGGTCACCAGCATGAGCGGCCAGACCATCGAGATTTTGAATACCGACGCCGAAGGCCGCCTGGTGCTGTGCGATGCGCTGACCTATGCGGCCCGCTTCAAGCCTGTTGCCGTGGTGGACATCGCCACCCTGACCGGCGCCTGCGTGATAGCGCTGGGTGGCGTGCGCAGCGGCCTGTTTGCCAACAACGACGGCTTGGCCACTGCACTGCAAGAGGCGGGCGAATCCGCACAAGACCCCTGCTGGCGCATGCCGCTGGACGACGACTACGCCGACGGCCTCAAGAGCAATTTTGCCGACATGGGCAACGTCGCCGGGCGTGCGGGTGGCTCCATCACGGCCGCCAAGTTCCTGCAAAAGTTTGTGGGCGATATGCCCTGGGCGCACCTGGACATTGCTGGCACGGCCTGGCGCGGTGGTGCTGCCAAAGGCTCCACCGGGCGCCCTGTGGGTTTGCTGGTGCACTACCTGCTGGCCCAGGCCCACGCAAAGGTGGGCAAGGCGGCGCCCGCACCACGTGCTGCCGTCAAGCCTGCGACCAAGCGCGCTCCCCGGGCCAAGGCAGCCTGATCGAGCGGGCATGCCATGACAGAGGTCGCCTTCCACTTCAACGCGCCAGACAAGCTGGCCTACGCGTGCCGTTTTGCGCGCAAGGTGCAGCGCAGTGGGGCGCGCCTGGTCATCACGGCACCGGCCGAGGCGCTGGAGACCCTGGACCGCATGCTCTGGGCCATGGCACCCCAGGACTTTGTGGCCCATTGCCGCAGCGATGCGGACGAGGAACTGGTGCTGGCATCGCCGGTGCTGCTGGCGGTCGATGCGCGGTCGTCAGTGCACCATGAGGTGCTGCTGAATCTCAACACGGAAGTCCCCGAAGGCTTCGGGCGGTTTGACCGGCTGGTGGAGGTGGTGAGTGCCCATGACGAAGCCGACCGCGCCGAGGCGCGCACACGCTGGCGCCACTATGCCTCGCGGGGCTACGCCATCACGCGCCATGATCTGGTGCTGAAAGGCGGCTGATGGCCACCCCACCCAAAGCGCCTCCCCGTTTTGTGCCCACACTCACCGAAGTGGTGCAAGTGCCGGGGGCGCCACAGGCCGCGACGGCGGTGGAACCCCGTGCACGCACCACGGTCATGCCACCGCCGCACCCCACCGCACCTTTGGATATGCGGCAACCCGCTGCTACCGCATTGCCCGCTGCGCCCCGGTCGGCACGCCCACCGGCTGCTGTGCCAGCGAGTGGGGTGGTTGGTGCCAGTGTGAGTGCCGCGAGGGCTCAGGCGCCTGTATCCCAACAGCGCGTGCCGGGCGCTGCGGCAACTGTGCCAGGCGGGCTGCCAATGGCGCGCGCAGCCACCCCTGCGCTGGTGCGTCCCATGCCCGAGGGCATGGAGGAATACATGGTGCACCGTGTCATGCAGCGGGTGGACGTTGTGCTGGATCAACGTCTGCGCGAAGCGATCGCCACGGTGGTGCAAGAACAGACAAGATCGGTACTGCCCAGGTTGCGGGAAGAGATTGAGTCTGTGGTCCGCCACGCGGTGTACGAGGCCGTGGCCGAGGAGCTGGCCAGCGGTGCGCCCACAGCCAGCAAGGGATGACAGGGTATTCCCCTGTGGTTTCCCTCGCATTTAATCGTGTTCCCTAATGATCTGGCCCGTAAATTGCGATATGTTCGCCTGCGTTGAGACACAAGAAGATTCTCAGCGTTTATCTTTACTGGAGATTGATATGCAATTGAAGTTGAAACTGACCGTGGTTGCTGCTATCGCAGCTGCAGCTGGTGTGGCCTCTGCACAAGAGCAGGTGGTCAAGATCGGCCACGTGGCTCCGGTTTCCGGCGCCCAAGCCCACTACGGCAAGGACAACGAAAATGGCGCCCGCATGGCCATTGAAGAGTTGAACGCTCAAGGTGTCACCATCGGTGGCAAGAAGATCAAGTTCGAGCTGGTCGCTGAAGACGACGCTGCAGATCCAAAGCAGGGCACCGCTGCTGCACAGAAGCTGTGCGATGCCAAGGTTGCTGGCGTGGTGGGTCACCTCAACTCCGGTACCACCATCCCCGCTTCCAAGGTCTACAACGACTGCGGCATTCCCCACGTCACCGGCGCTGCCACCAACCCCAACCTGACCAAGCCCGGCTACAAGACCACCTTCCGCATCATCGCCAACGACAACGCCCTGGGCGCTGGCCTGGCGTTCTACGCTGTGGATACGCTGAAGCTCAAGACCGTTGCCATCATCGACGACCGTACCGCTTACGGCCAAGGCGTGGCAGACGTGTTCAAGAAGACGGCCACTGCCAAGGGCATGAAGGTGGTGGACGAGCAGTTCACGACCGACAAGGCCACCGACTTCATGGCGATCCTGACCGCCATCAAGGCCAAGAACCCCGACGCGATCTTCTACGGCGGCATGGACCCCCAAGGCGGCCCAATGCTGCGCCAGATGGAACAGCTGGGCATGGGCAATGTCAAGTACTTCGGTGGCGACGGCATCTGCACCTCTGAAATCGCCAAGCTGGCCGCTGGTGCCAAGACTCTGGGCAACGTGATCTGCGCCGAAGGCGGTTCTTCGCTGGCCAAGATGCCTGGCGGCACGGCCTGGAAGGCCAAGTACGACGCCAAGTACCCCAACCAGTTCCAGGTGTACAGCCCCTACACCTACGACGCTACGTTCCTGATCGTGGACGCCATGAAGCGCGCCAACTCCGTGGACCCCAAGGTCTACACGCCTGAGCTGGCCAAGTCCAGCTTCAAGGGTGTGACCTCCACGATCGCCTTCGAGCCCAACGGTGAAATGAAGAATCCCGCGATCACGCTGTACGTCTACAAGGACGGCAAGAAGACCCCTCTGTAATAGAGAGTCTTCATTTGCAGGGTGCTCAGGTGCCTTGCAAAAAACAAAAAGGCTTCCCTCGGGAAGCCTTTTTGTTTTTGGGCGTGAACCTCCCAGGGTTGTAGTGGGCGTGCGCCTTACCGCCGCACTTGCAATGAACCTGGGTTCACGATGTTGGTCGGTGTGCCCTTGATGAAATTCACCACGTTGTCAAAGGCCGCGCCAAAGTACAGCTCGTAGCTGTCCTGTTCGACATACCCGATGTGTGGCGTGCAGATGCAGTTTTCCAGCCGGAGCAAGGCGTGGCCTTGCAGAATGGGCTCGCTCTCGAACACATCGACAGCAGCCATGCCGGGGCGCCCCCGGTTCAGGGCGGCAATCAGCGCGTCGGGTTCAATGAGTTCTGCGCGCGAGGTGTTGACCAGCAGGGAGGTGGGCTTCATGCACGACAGGTCTTCGAGCGAAATGAGGCCTCGGGTCTCATCGTTGAGGCGCAGGTGCAGCGAGATCACGTCGCACTGCGAGAAGAACTCCTCGCGCGTCGTGGCCGCCTGGTAGCCATCCGTCAATGCCTGCGCACGCGAGCCCTCGCGGCCCCAGACGCGCACATTCATTCCAAACGCCCGGCCATAGCCTGCCACCAGTTGCCCAATGCGCCCATAGCCCCAGATGCCGAGTGTTTTGCCGCGCAGCACGTTGCCTAGCCCAAAATTGGCGGGCATGGACGCGGTCTTCAAGCCGGACTGTTGCCAGGCACCATGCTTGAGGTTGGAGATGTACTGGGGCAGCCTGCGCATGGAGGCCATGACCAGCGCCCAGGTGAGCTCGGCGGGGGCCACCGGAGAACCCACGCCTTCGGCAACGGCAATGCCGCGCTCGGTGCAGGCGGCCACGTCAATGTGGCTGCCGATCTTGCCTGTTTGTGCAATGAGCTTGAGGCGAGGCAGCTTCTCGACGAGCTGGCGGGTGATCTGGGTGCGTTCCCGCACCAGCACGATGATGTCGGCATCCTTGAGCCGCACAGAGAGCTGGCCCAGTCCCTTGACGGTGTTGGTGTAAACCTTGGCGGTGTACGCGTCGAGCCGGGTGGCGCAATGCAGTTTGCGCACTGCATCCTGGTAATCGTCTAGTATCACTATGTTCATCCCGACATTGTGCCTTGGCAGAGATTGCGTACCGCGCCAGGTGGCTGCTTGGCGCACCAAAATCCCCGGCTTTTGGTGACGGAGTGTTGGTGTTCCCGACCGGGCGTTCCGCCGGAGGGTGGCGTGAAACCGGGCCGATGGGTTTGAAGCGCTGGCGCCCTTGCTATCTTAGGGCAGGCAAGCTTGCGCTGTCCCCCAAGGCATGCACCTGCATCACCGTGGGACTGCAATGCGGTCCCCGAAAAAATCTCCGAACAGGCTTCAGGCCCGCATGGCTTCGGAGGCCACCATGCGGTCCAGCTCGGCGCACACATCGGCCATGCGGCCCGCAATCACCAGGCGGCCGGTACCAGAGTCGGACACCCGCCGCAGGACCTTGGGCGACCGCAGGCTGCTGGCATGCGAATCCGTGGGCAGTGCTGATAAAAATGCGTGGCGGTGGCCGCCCATGGGGTTGACCATGGGCAGAAAAGACCTGCCCGCTGGCGCAGGCTGCCGGGTGGGGGCCTCAGAGGGGCGCAGCGGAGGCCTGACCGTGAAAGGCCAGTTGCCACGCAGTGGCCGTGGGCCCTGCTGCGGGGTTGGCGGGCGCGGGCGGCCCGCTGCTGTTGCGCTGGCATCTGCTGCGGTCTCTGCGCGTGCAGGGTGTACCAGCAGGCGCTTCAGGCCGCGCAGCGGATTTTGCAAGGCGGTAAGGGTGAACAGGGCAAGTCGCATGTGAAAACTCCGAAGGTCGGGGGTTGAACACAGGCAGGATTGCAAAGTGATTTCATGCCATGCAGTTTGCCGGGCCATGGCGGACGTGCGGGTGCCTGTGGTGCAAGAAACTGGCATCACAAGACAGGCAACGTCGCCGCACTGGTACGGCGGGTGGCATGGCATGGGGTCTGCACTGCAGGGCTGGTGTGCTGTAGCCAGCCCACCAAACGCCCGCCACCCGCAGTGCGACCCAAACGGAGTGGCCTACATCAGCATGGTGTTGCGGATGAGCCCCACAGCCAGGCCTTCGATTTCGAAGGGCTCACCGGGCTGGACCACGATCACCGGGTAGTCGGGGTTTTCGGGCAAGAGCTCGATGGCGGTGGCGGTGCGGCGCAGGCGCTTGACGGTGACATCGTCACCCAGCCGCGCCACGATGATCTGCCCGTTGCGGGCCTCGCGGGTGGACTGCACGGCGAGCAGGTCGCCGTCCATGATGCCCGCGTCGCGCATGGACATGCCGCGCACCTTGAGCAGGTAGTCGGGCTTGTGCTGGAAGAGGCTGTTTTCCACGCTGTAGGTCTGGTCCACATGTTCCTGCGCGAGAATGGGCGACCCTGCCGCCACGCGCCCCACCAGGGGCAGCACCAGCTGCGACAGGCCAGGAATTGGCAGGCTGAACTGGCTGCCAAGCTGGAGGCTACGGGCCGCATTGATGGAGCGGACCGTGTCACCCCGCAGGCGAATGCCACGCGATGTGCCGCTGACCAGCTCGATCACCCCTTTGCGGGCCAGGGCCTGCAGGTGTTCTTCGGCGGCGTTGGCTGATTTGAATCCCAGCTCGGCCGCGATTTCTGCGCGGGTCGGGGGCGCGCCAGTGCGTGCAATGGCGGTCTGGATGAGATCCAGAATCTGCTGCTGGCGGGCGGTGAGTTTGGGGTTGTCGAGCATGGTGGTTTCCGGTGGCGGCGGTTACAGTGGCGAACAACTGTTTTTTAATCCAGTAACTGTATTTTTCACCAGTTTTTCGGAGTATGCAAGTGAGTGGGCAAAAAATTGTGGTTTTGGGCACCGGGGGCACTATCGCGGGCACCTCGGCGCAGGCGGGGGACAACATTGGCTACACCGCAGCCCAGGTGGGGGTAGAACAATTGCTGGCCGCCGTGCCGGGCCTGCAGGCGCTGGCGGGCGGCACGCTGGTGGCCGAGCAGGTGGCCCAGGTGGACAGCAAGGACATGGACGACGGCGTCTGGCGGGCACTGGCCCAGCGCTGCGCGCACCACCTGGCGAACCCTGACGTGCGGGGCCTGGTGATTACCCACGGCACTGACACGCTGGAAGAAACCGCCTGGTTTCTGCACGAGGTGCTGGACACCGCCAAGCCTGTGGTACTGACCTGCGCCATGCGCCCTGCGACGGCGCTGACACCCGATGGCCCGCAGAACCTGCTGGACGCCGTGGCCGTGGTGCTGGCACCCGGCGCCACCGGGGTGGTGGCCGTGGCGGCCGGAGAGCTGCATGCCGCCCGTAGCGTGCAGAAGGTCCACCCGTACCGGGTGCATGCCTTCAATTCGGGCGATGCTGGCCCCTTGGGGTGGGTGGAGGAGGGGCGGGTGCGCCTTGTACAAAATTGGCCTCTTCCGCGCGTTGGGCGTGCCTTTTCTGCTATCAAAACAGGAATAGAATCCACTGAATGGCCCTGGGTGGAGGTGGTGCTGAGCCACGCAGGGGCACGGGCCCAGACCGTGGATGCGCTGGTGCACGCCGGTGTGCGGGGGCTGGTGGTGGCCTGCACCGGCAACGGGACCATTCACCATGCGCTGGAGGCCGCCTTGTTGCGGGCGCAGCAGGCCGGTGTGCGCGTGGTGCGGGCCACCCGGTGCGCCGAAGGGCAGGTGCTGCCCAAGCCCGGCGATGTGTTGCCGGATTCCCAGGGGTTGTCTCCGGTGAAGGCACGGGTGGCCTTGCTGCTCGACCTGCTGCAGACGCACTGACGAGGCTGGCTGCCTTATTTGCAGATATGTTCGCAGCACTCAAGACACATGCCTGGGCCTACCCGGCGCTGGAGGTGGTGCACATCGTGGGCATTGCGCTGCTGCTGGGCAACCTCGTGCTGCTGGAGCTGCGGGTGTTTGGCCGGGGCGCGGCGCTGCCGGTGAAGGACCTGGCCCGGCTGAGCCTGTCACTGGCGCTGTGCGGATTTGCACTGGCCGCTGCCTCGGGCCTGCTGATGTTTGCCACGCAGCCCGCCGAGCTGCTCAGCAACCGGGCATTCACCTTGAAGATGCTGTTGTTAATGCTTGCCGGGTGCAATGCCGCATGGTTTCATGGGCGCGGTTCGCTCACGCGGCTCGATGCCCTGGCCCGCGCACAGATGCTGGCATCCACGGTGGTTTGGCTGGCCGTGGTGGTGTGTGGCCGCTGGATCGCCTACCTGTGAAGCCTGTTCGGTTCCTCTTTTCTTCAGGAGTCTGTATGAGTCTGCAACGACGCCACCTGCTTGTCGCTGCCACCGCCTGGCCCTTGGGGGCACAGGCGCACCATGGCTGGAGCAGTTTTGACCCGGACCGCCCGATTTACCTGGAGGGCACCGTGCGCAAGGTGCGCTGGCAAAACCCCCATGCAGAACTCTCGCTGGAACTTGCCGCTGGCCTGAGGTTGCCTGCCGACCTGGCCCAGCGCCCTGTGCCTGCGCAGACGGCGCCGGTGGATGTCCGGGCGCTGTTGGCCAAGGCCGTGCTGCCCTCCCGCAAGGACCGGCTCTGGGAGGTCGAGCTGGCGCCTCTCACACGCATGCAGGCGTGGCAGGTGCAGGAGATCCGGCCCGGCGCCCAGGTGTCGGTGGTGGGGTTCACCTTGCGCGAGGAGAAGGGCGACCCGGTGCTGCGCGCGGAGTACCTGTATGTCGATGGCAAGGCCTATGGCCTGCGGTCCAGCCCCGCATGATGTGTGGGTCAACACCTGAGTGATGGGGCGCTGCGGCGGAGCTGATGCCGGGCAGCGTCGGCGCACAGGCTTGTTGGCGCCATAAAAAAAGCGACGCCCCTGTGCAGGGCGTCGCCGGTTCGCAGCGATCAGCGTGGCCGAGGCCGCGTTAGTGATCGCCTTGTTTTCTGGTCTCAGCTGGCCAGGGCCTGCAGCGCGCGGGCCGTGATCTCGTCCACGCTGCCTGTGCCGCTGATGGCGCGGTACTTGGGGGCCAGCTCGGGCTCAGCCTTGGCCCAGTTGCCATAGTAGTCCACCAGGGGGCGCGTCTGGTCGCTGTAGACCTGCAGGCGCTTCTTGACGGTTTCTTCCTTGTCGTCCTCGCGCTGGATCAGCTCTTCGCCCGTCACGTCGTCCTTGCCTTCCACCTTGGGCGGGTTGAACTTGACGTGGTAGGTGCGGCCGCTGGCGGGGTGCGAGCGGCGGCCACTCATGCGTTCGATGATGGCGTCGAAGGGCACGTCGATTTCGAGCACGTAGTCGAGCTTGACGCCTGCGGCCTTCATCGCGTCGGCCTGGGGAATGGTGCGGGGGAAACCGTCGAACAGGAAGCCCTTGGCGCAGTCGGGCTGCGTGATGCGTTCCTTGACCAGACCGATGATGATGTCGTCACTGACCAGGGCGCCCGAATCCATCACAGCCTTGGCCTGCAGGCCCAGCGGGGTGCCAGCCTTGACGGCGGCGCGCAGCATGTCGCCGGTGGAGATTTGCGGGATGCCGTACTTCTGGCAGATGAACGTGGCTTGCGTGCCCTTTCCGGCGCCAGGCGCGCCCAACAGAATCAGTCTCATGGAAGTCCTCGAAGGTTAGAAATCAGTTGGCGCCGCTGGCGGGGACGCGCGAAGGGCGCCTGGCCCGGGATGCGGTGCTCTCGTTGCGGTCGAGGATAGCATGTGACCACCTTGCGCTGACTTACATCGGCGACTAGATGGGCGGCAGTCTCCCCGGGCTGCACCACCACAGTGCAGCACAGGGTGGGCCGGGCCCTCAGCCAAGCAGCGCGCGCACCCGCTCCAGGTCTTCGGGTGTGTCCACGCCCGGGCCCGGGGCTGTGTCTGCGATGTGCACGGCGATGCGGTGGCCATGCCAGAGGGCGCGCAGTTGTTCCAGCGCCTCCACGGCCTCGGTCGGTGCCGGGGCCAGTTGTGGAAACTGCCGCAAGAAACCGGCGCGGTAGCTGTAGATGCCGATGTGCCGCAACGGCGCAAAGCCCGCCAGTGCCGCAACACCCGGGGCCGCAGCCTGCGCGGCGCCTTGCCACCACGCGGTGCCCACATGGTCACGCGCAAACGGGATGGGCGCGCGGCTGAAGTAATGCGCCAGGCCCTGCGCGTCGAGCACCACCTTCACCACATTGGGGTTGGACACGTCGGCCAGCGAGGCAATCGCATGGGCGGCCGTGCCCATGCTGGCTTCGGGCCGCGCAGGCAACAGGCTTGCCACGGCGTTGATGAGCGCCGGGTCCATCAAAGGTTCGTCGCCCTGCACGTTGACCACGATGTCGTCGCCCGCCAGACCCAGCTGGGTGCAGGCTTCGGCCAGCCGGTCGCTGCCGCTGGCGTGGTCGGGCCGGGTCATGATCGCCTGCACGCCGTGGGCCTGGCAGGCCTGCAGGATGCGGGCATCGTCGGCAGCCACCACCACGCGGGTGGCGGCGCTTTGCGCAGCGCGCTGGGCCACGCGCACCACCATGGGCAACCCGGCGATGTCGGCCAGGGGTTTGTCCGGCAGGCGGCTTGACGCCATGCGCGCCGGGATCAGCACCGTGAAGGGGCTGGTCGCTGCCGGGGCGGCGGTGGCGCTCACCGCTCCAGTTCCTCGTCGGTCAGCGTGCGGGCTTCGTTTTCCAGCAACACCGGAACGCCGTCACGCACCGGGTAGGCCAGCCGTGCGCTGCGCGAGACGAGTTCCTGCGCCTCGCGGTCATAGGTCAGGGGGCCTTTGGTGACGGGGCAGACCAGCAGTTCAAGCAGTTTGGGGTCCATGGGGGCGGGGCTTTCCTGGAA
>Ga0187844_10003350_pt1 | contig 10717 bp, 13 predicted proteins | sample SpaLakP09_SKY_50_FD_134517 | JGI IMG/M metagenome (GOLD analysis project Ga0187844, IMG submission 134517) | Oligotrophic lake water microbial communities from Sparkling Lake, Wisconsin, USA - SP09_SKY_50 | ecosystem: Environmental > Aquatic > Freshwater > Lake | place: USA: Sparkling Lake...
CCCGGGATGTCTCTCAAACGCAAACGGCGCAGCCCCTCGCTCGACGCGCAAAAGCCCCGGGCTTCGCCCGGGCTACGGGACGCGACGTGCGTCGGCCCTGCGGAGTCCATCCCGGGTTAGGGGACGCGACGTGCGTCAGTCGTACGGAATGACATCCCGGTTACGGGATGCCGTGTGTCAGTCGTACGGAAACTCCAGCGGGCTGAACTCCACGGCGCTGCGCGCGGCCAGCGGCAGGTCGTTTTCGTCCAGCACCCCCACACCCACCAGGCCCCGCGAGATCTCCATCAGCGAGAGCACCGTGGACTTGTGCGAGCCCACCGGGATCTCGGAAGGCGCGCCGCGGGCCAGCTGGCGGGCACGCTTGGAGGCGATCGCGCACAGCGAGAAATGGTTGGGAATTTTCTGCAGACAGTCTTCGAGGGGATAGCGTGTCATTCGGTGTCCGATGGAGCGCCGCAGGATCACGGTGACCCACTTTATCCTCGTCCCGGAAAGCTTGGGCGGCGGGGCCCGGCGAGCGGCAGCAACGGAGCCCTCGGATACGTGCCGATGGAATTGCGCGTATGGTGGTCCTCCGCTTCCGCTTTCGTTCGGTATCTCCCATGAACCCGACTCAGCATGTTGATGTCCCTGCGTCGGTCACCGCTCCGAAGGTGCTGAGGACGCGCAAACAGCTGCAGGCAGCTGCCGTTGCAGAGTTGGCGCTGCTCCACGCGAACTGGAAAAAGGCCATTCCGGGCGCCCAGCTCCGCTGGCCCCGACTGGATCCGATCGAGCTCGCCCAGGCGCGCGGAAACATGCATCGGCTCGCCGGTCTCGTGCAGCTTCGCTACCAGCTCAGCCGCGAACAGGCGGACCAGCAGGTCGCCGAATTCCTTGCCGTTCCGGCGTAGAGCGCGCATGCGGGCGTTTCATTTCGATCGACGCATGCCGGTGCTGAACCGCCCGGTCGAGCGCGCTGGAAGAGGTCTTTGTCTCGGCGGTTGAACCGCGAGCATCCCCCGACAATGTTTCACCGTCTGCAGGCAGGTGCCTGTAGGCGTTTACGTTTCATTCATCAGATTCAAACTTTCGAGGAAGCATCATGTCAGATACGTCTACCGGTACCGTGAAGTGGTTCAACGACGCCAAGGGCTTCGGATTCATCACGCCTGCAGCAGGCGGCGAAGATCTCTTCGCTCACTTCAAGGAAATCCAGGGCTCGGGCTTCAAGACCCTCGTTGAAGGCCAGCGCGTCGAGTACAAGGCCGCGCGTGGTCCGAAGGGCATGCAGGCCACGCAGATCAAGCCGCTATAAACGGCGCGGCCGAAGGTCCGCCGCACAAGGAAACGTCCATGAACCGCAGCCCTGCTTCACGGCCGCTGTCCCAGGGCGCCGTCCAGCGCGTCCGGACCCGTCCGCTAGCCGTCGATCGCCGCGTACGCGGCGACGACGGTCATATGCACCCCGTCGGGTCGGTACGCGGAGATGATGGCCGCTACTACCCGCCGGGCTATTTCCTAGGCGAGGACGGCAAGCATCATCCGCCCGGTTCCTTCCTGGGCACCGACAAGTGCTATCACCGGCATGACGAGGTGCGGTGTTCCGACGGCGTTTATCGCCATCGGGACCAGTTCCTCGGCACCGACGGCAAATGGCATCCGAAGTACTCGTTCCTGGGCGACGACGGTCGTTATCACCCGGCGGGCGCGTACAAGGGATTTGACGGCAAATACCATCCGCGCGGCAGTTTTCGCGGACAGGATGGCAAGTATCACCACGCCGGTTCGTTTCTCGGCGACGACGGTGCGTACCACATTGCCGAAGCACGTCGCGCCAACAGCGGCCGCTACGTCGTGCCGGAGAGCTTCTCCGACAAGGCCAAGAGCGACCAGAAGGGCGTGGAATGCTGAGCTGCTGCTAGCGTCGGCCCGGACTTCGTCCGGGCTCTTCGCGGCAGATTGACGGCGTCCCGCGCTTCGGTGCCTGCGCTACCAGTAGCAGGCCTTCACCCGTAGCCCGGACGAAGTCCGGGATATCCCGCGCGGGTATCGGAAAAGCCCTGGACGTCGTCCGACTCGGGGTCTGAGTCAACGGCTAACGCAAAGGACGCAAAGGGAACAGAAAGGCGCAAAGGATTTTCGAGTGATCCTTTGCGCCTTTCTTTGCTTTTCTCCGCGTCCTTTGCCCTGGCCTTTCTTGTTTCCGGTCGTTTGTCCGGTAGCAGAGAAGCTCCCGGGCTTCGCCCGGGCTGTGGATTGGCACGGGTTGCTGGGGTCGTCCGGCTACGGGCGATTACGGGGGCTGACGCCTGATCCGCCTTCCGGACGAAACTTTCGCTAGGCTGGGGCATGGCTGCCAGTTCCTCCGATCCGTCTTCTAGCTCCGATTTCGACCCGGATGCGACGGTCGTGCTGCGCGCGCCGAGCACCTTCCTGCGCGTCGGCCCGAATCCGACAGGCCGCGATTTCGTCGTGGGCGACGTGCACGGCCAGATCTCGATGCTCGACCGGCTGCTGCGCGCGGTCGGTTTCGATCCGCATCTGGACCGCCTGTTTTCGCTGGGCGATCTGATCGACCGTGGGCCGGGCAGCGAGGCGCTGGTGCGGCGCTTTCATGAAGAGCCGAGCCACTTCTGCATCCGCGGAAACCACGAGGAACTGCTGCTGGCCTCGCGTTTCAACCCGGCCTATCGCCGCGTTTGGGAACGCAACGGCGGCGACTGGGCCGACGAGCTGACGGACACCTGCCTCGAAGAACTCGCGACGATCATCCAGGCGATGCCGCTGGCGATCGAGCTGGATCTGGGTGACGGGCGATACGTTGGCCTGGTACACGCCGAGGTGCCGCCCGGCGCGGACTGGGACGCCGTGCGGCGCATGCGGCCGGGTCCTTCCGACCAGGTCGACGACCAGGACTCCAACCTCGAGTCGAGCCTGCTGTGGGGCCGTCGCCGGATCAATGCGCTGATGCAGATGGCGCAGAACCCTGAGGCCGAAGACGTCGACGAAGCCGATCGCGCGCGCACGATCCGCGCGGTTACGCCGGTGGATGGCATCGACCTGCTGATGGTGGGCCACACGATCATCCCGGCACGCCGTCCCGCGCGCTCGGGCAACGTGCTGTTCCTGGATACCGGCGCGTACAAGGTCGACGGTCGCCTCACGCTGGCGGACCCGCGCGCGGACCGCTACTGGCAGTGCGACCGCGAAGGCCGCATGCGCACCGAGCCCGACGGCATGCCGTTGCCCAACGCGGTGTCGCTGCGCGAGGCGTACCTGCGTCCGTTGCTCGCGACGGCGTAATGGCCCGGACGGGCATTCGGCCCCTGCCCGGCGCGATGTGCGCTCGAGTGGAGCGGTGGTCGAAGCAGCCGCTTGCCAGCGCGGGAATCGGGAGCGTCCGTCGATGAAGAAATACACGCTGCCGCTGTGGATCTGCGTGCTCGCCGCCTGCGCATCGAACGCGCCCCAATCCGCGAGCAAGGGCGTGAATCTGGCCATGGACGCATGGAAAGGCCACAAGATTGCCGAAGCCATCGGCATGTGGGGCATGCCGGACTCGATCACCCGCGAAGGCGTGCTCGGCGTGCTCGCCTGGAAGGCCGACAACGCGGCTGGAAAGCCCCCGCCGCCGGCGCTGCCCAACGGCATGGCCTGGGCGGTGCGCTGCGCGCGCGTGCTGTCGGTCGATCCCTCCGAAACCATCGTGCAGGCGCGTGCGTACGGAAGCGAGTGCTCGGACGATCCGGCGGATTACGCGCCGAGGTGATGGCGGTCCCTAGAATGCCACCGCCATGACCCATAAAAAGACCCGCATCCTCGCCGGTGCCAGCGGTTACTCCTTCAAGGAATGGAAGGGGACGTTCTACCCGGACAAGATCAAGCCCGAGGCGATGCTCGCGTTCTACGCCGAGCAGCTTCCGACGGTGGAGATCAACAACACGTTCTACGCGATGCCCAAGGTCACGGTGCTGGAGAACTGGGTGCAGCGCACGCCGGCCAACTTCTGTTTCGGCATCAAGGCGCCGAAGCTCATCACGCACCAGGCGAAGCTGAGGGTCGACGCCGCGGGAGATGCGGTGACCTACCTCTACAAGACGCTCGCGACGCTCGGCGACAAGCGCGGACCGGTGCTGTTCCAGTTGCCGCCCTACGTGAAGAAGAGCGTGTCGGTGCTGTCCGAATTCCTGGCGCTGCTCCCTGCCGATCACCACGCGGCCTTCGAGTTCCGGGACGAGAGCTGGTTCGACGACGAGGTCTACGAGGTGCTGCGAGCCTCGGGCGCTTCGCTATGCCTGTCCGAGCGCGAGGACAACGCGCCGCCGCCACTGGTCGAGACGGCGCCCTGGGGCTATGTGCGGCTGCGCCTCGAGGAATATTCGGAACGGGATCTGCAGCAATGGGCGGATCGTTTGCTGGAGACCGGCTGGAAGCAGATCCATGTGTACTTCATGCACGAGCCGACGGCGCCGGCCTATGCGCAGACCTTGATGAAGTTCGCAAACGTCCTGAAGTAGCCCGGACGAAGTCCGGGATCGCTACGCTGACGTCGAGCAATGGGCAGCGGAACCAGCCGTGATGACGTCCCCGCTCAGTGCGAACCACGCACCTCACGCCGATGCCGCAATAACCACCGATAGATCCGCACATCGGCAAACGCACGCTGCGCCGTCTCGACATGATCCTCCCCCTGATCCAGATGGATGCGCGGGACGCCGGCCGGTGCGTCGGCCGCATCGGACGCGAGTTCGGACGAGCCCAGGCGCTGCACCGACGTGGCGACGACGGGACGCGCCCGCGATCCCACCGATAGCCACAGAGGCGCCGTCAGGTCCGGCTCGGGGATGCGCGTGGGGTCCACCGACCACAGCGCGGCCCAGAATCCCGGCTGCCGATGCGCCAGATCGAACACGCCGTTGCCGCCGAAGCTGAAGCCGGCGAGATACCGCTGCGCCGGATCGGTGGCGTAGCGAGCCTCGATCTGTTGCACGAGATCGGCGACGCGATCGGCCTGCACGTGCCAGTGATCGCCTGCGATCGGCAACTGCGGCGCCACCACGATGAAGGGCAGCGCGAGGCCCTCGGCATCGATCGCGGATTGCGGATTCAGCGGGCCGTGCATCGTCATCGCCGTCACGGCATCCATCGGCTGCGCCTCGCCGTGTCCGTGCAGGAAGCAGAGCAGCGCAGCGCCGGATCGCGGGCGTGGCGGCAGCGACAGCACGCCGGAGAGCGGTGCGATGCCGGTGAGCCGCTGCAGCGACGCGGCAGCGCGATGCGGGTGCTCCATGGCCGAAGGTCCTCGATGGATGGGATTGCGAATTTGGACTCGCGTTCTTCGACGGCGTTCCGCCCGATGCGTCGCTCTACTTCTTCTTCGCCTTCTTCGTTCTGTTGCCCGGCGCCTTCGCGGGCACGGCGGCCGACAACTTTCCGGACGCGGCCACTCGCACGAGACGCCGAAATTTCGGGCACTCGGTGTGGCTGGGCGCAGGGCATACGGACGCGTGGCGAAGTCCGTCGCGCATCGCCGTCATGTGGCGGATCCGCGTATCGAGCTCGGCGGCCTTGGCGGCGAGCGCATCGCGATCAATGGCCGGACGGCCGTTGCGCGTCGCGAACATGTGCGCCATCTCGTCCAGCGAGAAGCCCGCGGCCTGCCCGAGCGCGATCAGCGAGACGCGCTCCAGCACGCTGGCCGGGTATTGCCGCCGCAGGCCCTTGCGGCCGTTGGAACGGATCAGCGCCTTTTTCTCGTAGAAGCGCAGCGCCGATGCGCTCACGCGCGTCTGCTGCGCCACCTCGCCGATATCCAGATCCTTCATCGCCCTTGACTTGAAGTGAACTTCAAGTGGCACCTTGCCTCGCCTGACACGGGCTGGCAAGCAAGGAGGACACATCGATGGAACAGGTCACTGAAGTTTTCGGATATGCGGTACTCGTCGGCACGATCGCGACCGGCGCAATGGATCTGGGTGGCTGGGCCTTGAAGCGCACGGCCGGCATTCCGATGCCCCGCTACGACTTCGTCGGCCGGTGGATCGCCTGGATGGGACGCGGCCGTTTCGTTCACGCGCCGATCGCCGCGTCATCCGCGATCCGTGGCGAGAAGCCGCTCGGGTGGCTCGTGCACTACGCGATCGGCGCGGTGTTCGCGTTCGTGCTGTTGCGGATCTGGGGCATCGAATGGATCTCGTCTCCCACCGTGTTGCCCGCGTTGATCGTGGGCATCGGGTCGGTCGCCGCGCCGTTCCTGTTGATGCAACCGTGCATGGGCGCAGGCCTCGCGTCGCGTCGCGCGCCGGATCCCCGGACGGCCCGCGTGCGCAGTCTCGTCAATCACGCGCTGTTCGCAGGCGGGCTCTATGTCGCCGGTTGGTTGACGCGGTGGCTCGTCGTTTCGTCCTGATCGATGTGTGCGCGACGGACGCATTCCGTCACGTTGTTTTCATCCCTTCTTTTCTTCCGGAGAATTTCATGCGTATTCCTTCCCGCTTTGCACCGCTTCTCTTCGGTGGAATGTTGTCGGCCATCATGGTCGCGCTGGTCTCGGCCTTCGTGCTCGCGATCAATCGCGGCCTGGATCCGGGTTTCGCCGAGCAGTGGTTGCGCAGTTGCGCCACGACGTGGCCGATCGCGTTTCCGACCGTGACCTTGGTGGCGCCTTGGGTGCGGCGCGTCGTCGCTCGCGTGACGGTGTGAAGCTCGCGGACATTGCCTGGACGCAAGCCCGGGCCATCGCTGCAATGCAGTCGAACGCATGTGTGCTTCGCGACGACGCGACACGCACCATGAGTCCGCAAGATCTGTTTGCGACGACGCGGGCCATTTCGAGAGCGACAAAAAATCTCTTGTTATCGGAATAGTGGAGGCGTACAGTTCGCGCCCCTCGCAGCCCTCGGGCGCGAAAAACAAGGTCATTTCGATGTTTCCGATATCCCTCCAACATCCATCGCATCACGCGTCTCGGCTCGAATGCCGCGGCTCGGCTGCGTTCGGCTTGCAGGGTCTGCTCATTGGAAACCTGCCCGCTGGAAAAGCTTCCGACGCGATGGATATCGCCCGCCTCACCCTCGATCGACTGACCTGAAGACAACAGGAAGGCCGGTCTTCATGAACCGACCTTCCGTGCAACGCGAACGCCCCGGAAGGCCAACCGCCTTCCGGGGCGTTTTGTTTTACGCGTTCGCTGCAGGAGGTTTCGCGTCATTCGAATTCGGCGGGTTGCCACGGTGTCGTGGCATCTCGCCAGAGGAATTGGCGCCTGATCCCGTGACAGACACGGGGCGAGGCGCCAATCGGGACATGAGGTACGACGTTTCGCTGCGGGTCGGGTTCGGGACTGACATTCCGCCCGTCCGGTGCGCCCGGCTCTGCCGTGGCGTATGCCGCGGGCGTACGACGCATGTCCCTACGGGAAGGTAGCTCAGTCGGTTAGAGCGGCGGTGAATAAACCGCAGGTCGCAGGTTCGAGTCCTGCCCTTTCCACCACTGGATAGCTCAGTCGGTTAGAGCCTCGCACTGTTAATGCGATTGTCGCGGGTTCGATTCCCGCTCCTACGCAGTAACTGGTCAACACCAGTGATCCGGTCCGCAAGGACCAAAACCGGGGACGCCCCGTGTGGTGACCGGTTCGTTTCAAGGTGGTTTCGTCCGAAGGGGTTTGCTGTCGATCTTCAGGCGAAGAAATGGACCGGGTTCCGCAGCGACGTGTTCGACCGGGATGCCGTCTTCGCCGATGGCGGGCGCGGGTTGATGGCGATGGGACTGCGACAGCGGAAGAGGGGTGCTGCTGCGCAAGACGATCGCCGAAAACCTTCGCCTCCCTTCGGTGATCGCGATGTCTCCGCGAATGCGCCGTCAGGGGCGTCCTCTCCTATTCGGTGAAAGACGCTTCTCGTCGAAAAGCGACACGCGTTTCGAGTGCGGTCTTGGCAACAGGCAGAAAGCGGGAGAACCGGCATGACGATGAAAAAGACGAACAGCGGTTTCCTGACGATGCAGTCGCGCGCAGCCGCGGCGGCGACAGGAGTGATGAATCAGACGGATCGCGCCACGGCAGCCGGCGCGAAACCCGGTGTTGCGGTAGCAGGTGCTGTCATCAAGCCCAACGGGGCGAAGAACGTGGTTACGGAGGTCGGTGCGATGTTTGGAATCAAGCGGGTCGTGGTTGGCGACGGTGAGCGCGCCCTGCTCTACAAGAACCGTCGTTTCGTGAAGGTGCTCGGTCCGGGCGTGAGCTGGATCTGGGACGTGATGGTGCGTAGCCAGGTGCGCATGTTCGATTTGTCGGCCGCGAACGAAGTGGCCGGCAAGGACGTGGACGTGCTGGTGCAGCGTTTCGGCGCGGCGCTGGGCGAGACGTTCGTGCTGGCGGATATCGGCGTGACCGAGGTGGGCCTGCTGTCGAAGAACGGCAAGCTCGAGGACGTGCTCGCGCCGGGTAGCCGCAAGCTGTACTGGAAGGGTCCGGTGTCGGTGGCGGTCGAGAAGCTGCCGTTGACCGAAGGCCTGGAGGTTCCGGCGGCGGCGGCCAAGCGTCTTCGCCAGATCGGCGTGCTGGAGCGCGTGGCCGTTGCGGTGACGGTGCCGGCGGAATCGGCCGGCCTGGTGTTCGTGGACGGCAAGCTGTCGCGGCAGCTTGCGCCGGGCGCCTACGCCTTCTGGAACTTCCAGAAGAACGTGAGCGCCGAAGTGATCGAGCTGCGTGTGCAGAGCGTCGAGGTGGCGGGACAGGAACTGCTGACCAAGGACAAGGTGAGCCTGCGTGTGAACCTGTCGGCCAGCATCCGCGTGACGGATGCGGTCGCGGTGAAGACCAAGGTCGCCAAGTACCTGGACTACCTGTACCGGGAGCTGCAGTTCGGTCTGCGCAAGGCGGTGTCGGCCAAGACGCTGGACGAGCTGCTGGGCGACAAGGCGAGCCTGGACGGCGACATCTTCGCGTACGCGAAGGGTCGTGTCGCGGAGCTCGGCATCGAGGTTCTCGGTGTCGGCGTGAAGGACGTGATCCTGCCGGGCGAGATGAAGGAAATCCTCAACAGCGTGGTGCAGGCTTCGATGGCGGCGCAGGCCAACGTGATCCGTCGTCGTGAGGAAGCCAACGCCACCCGTTCGCTGCTCAATACCGCCAAGTTGATGGAGGAGAGCCCGGCCCTGATGCGACTCAAGGAGCTCGAAGCGCTGGAGAAGGTGACGGAGAAGATCGGGACGCTGACGGTCTTCGGCGGCCTGGAGGGCGTGATGAGCCAGCTGGTGAGCCTGAAGGCGAAGGGGTGAGTCCGGCGCCTGATGTTGGATGTGTGGTGAGACGAGGCCGCCTGGTGAATGCCGGGCGGCTTTTTTGTGGGTGTGGAATGGCTCAGTCCCAATTCCGCATCGTCTGCCCCAAACGAGCCTCCGGCCGCGGAATATCGAAGCTCAAACCCAACTGTACGAACAACTGGAGATTGCTGCGCAGGTCATCGAGAAACGCCTCGGCCACCCGATGACTCGACGCCGGGTTCTGCCCGGTGATCAGTCCGCCGTCGCGGATCACATGCGAGGTCATCGGGATCAGCGCGGCGTCGTACTTCGCACCGCGGCGCTTGATCTCGTCCTCGAGCAGCAGCGGAACCTTGCTGTGCATGCCGGCCAGGCGCTCTTCCAGGTTGCTGAAACCGGTCAGGCGCATGTCGCGGATCAGGTAGTGGCCGTCCGGGCCGCGGACGTTGAGCAAGGCGGCGGGGCCGTGACAGACGGCGCCGATCAGCTTGCCGTCGGCGTGAAAGTTCGCCAGAAGCTGCTGAAGCTTGGGGTTGTCCACGAGATCGACGATCGGACCGTGCCCGCCGGGAATGAAGACGCCATCGAAGGCTTCGTCGTCGATGGCGTCGAGCGGAAGGGTTTCATTGAGCGCCTGCAATGCGCGGAACCACTTGATGCGCTGGCGGTCGTTGGGCTCGGTCTTGGGGTCCAGCGGAACGGTGCCGCCGCGCGGACAAGCGACGGTGACGATCGCGCCTTCCTCGATGAAGCGCTCGTACGGAACGGCGAACTCCTCGAGCCAAAGACCGGTCGGATGTTCGGGCGGCATGCGCGAGGCGCTGGTGGTGACCATCAGGATGTTCATCTGGCGCTCCGGTTGGATGAGTAGGGTCGAAAAGATGGATGTAGATCTCAGGCAGCATCCCGCGTGCCCAGAGCGCGGGAACGGCGCGATTCGGACGGCGTTTCAGCCTCCCGAACCGGGTTGGCGCTGTTGTTTTCTGGAGTGGCCCGCGGCCCCGGACGTGCTCGGGCTGCGGACGTTCAAGACAGTGATGTCGTGACCCGGCGTTGAATCCGGGTCCTTGCCTCGGACAGAGGCGCGTTGCCGTTATGCAGAAAGGCGACGCAGAGAGATGGAGATCGAGAGAGACGTTTCATGCCGATTCGCAAAGTGCTGTCGCAGGGCCGAGTGCCCGTGAACATCTACACCGACGACGTGGCCGACAACGTGCAGGCTCAGCTCGCGAACGTGGCAATGCTCCCGTTCGTTCATCACCACGTGGCCGCGATGCCCGATGTGCACCTGGGCATCGGCGCCACGGTGGGTTCGGTGATTCCAACCAGGGGCGCCATCATTCCCGCCGCGGTGGGCGTGGATATCGGCTGCGGCATGAACGCCGTGCGACTTTCGCTGAAGGCGCGGGACCTGCCGGATTCGCTGGGCAAGCTGCGCGCCCGCATCGAGCACGCCGTTCCGGTCGGA
>Ga0187844_10003351_pt1 | contig 10717 bp, 9 predicted proteins | sample SpaLakP09_SKY_50_FD_134517 | JGI IMG/M metagenome (GOLD analysis project Ga0187844, IMG submission 134517) | Oligotrophic lake water microbial communities from Sparkling Lake, Wisconsin, USA - SP09_SKY_50 | ecosystem: Environmental > Aquatic > Freshwater > Lake | place: USA: Sparkling Lake...
CGTGCTGTTCTCCGTATCGGTCACCGAGTGGCGGACCAAGTACGTCCGCGAGGCGAACCGGCTCGATTCGCGCGCCAGCCAGCGTTCGGTGGATTCACTGCTCAACTACGAGACGGTGAAACTGTTCGGCGCCGAGGAACGCGAGGCCACCGAGTACGACCGCTTCCTGGAGGAATGGGAGCGCGCGCAACAGCAGAACCGCGTGTCGCTGGCGGCACTCAACCTGGGCCAGGCCGTGATCGTGGCCGGCGGCATGACGTGGATGATGATCCTGGCGGCGCGCGGCGTGGCCGGCGGTGGCATGACGCTGGGCGACTTCGTCGCGATCAACGCGTACATGATCCAGCTGTTCATTCCGCTCAATTTCCTGGGATTCGTCTATCGCGAAATCCGCCGGGCACTGGTCGACATGCAACGCATGTTCGACCTGGTTGCAGACGAGCCCAAGGTCGCCGATGCACCGGGCGCCCCGCTGCTCGCGCTGGAACGCGGGCATGTGCGTTTCGAGGATGTGAGCTTCGCCTACCGTGCGGACCGGCCGATCCTGGATCACGTGAGCTTCGACATCGCCCCGGGGCGCAAGCTCGCAGTGGTCGGCGCCAGCGGCGCGGGCAAGTCCACCTTGGCGCGCCTGCTGCTGCGCTTCTACGACCCGCAGGGCGGTCGCGTGACGATCGATGGCACCGACATCCGCGGCGTCACGCAGGCGAGCCTGCGCGCACGCATCGGCGTCGTCCCGCAGGACACCGTGCTGTTCAACGACACGCTCGCCTACAACCTGCAGTACGGCGCACCGCAGGCGAGCGCAGAAGAACTGGAAGCGGCAATCCGCACCGCACACCTCGACCGTTTCGTCGCGACGCTCCCTGAGGGACTGCAGACGCAGGTCGGAGAGCGCGGCCTGAAGCTGTCCGGCGGCGAGAAGCAGCGCGTGGCCATCGCCCGCGCACTGCTCAAGAATCCGAAGCTGCTGATCTTCGACGAGGCGACGTCGTCGCTCGACTCCGCGTCCGAGCGCGCCATCCTGGTGGCCCTGCGCGAAGCGGCGGCGCACCGCACGACGCTGGTGATCGCTCACCGCTTGTCGACGATCACCGATGCGGACGAGATCCTGGTCATCGAGCACGGCCGGATCAGCGAACGCGGCTCGCACGACGAGCTGCTGCAACGCAACGGCGCGTACGCCGTCTTGTGGAATCTCCAGCTTCGCGAACGCGCCTCCGGTCCGCGTGAGCAGGCCGCGCATCCGGTCTGACACGAATTCGCGTACCGATTGGTTCCCCGGTTTTTCTCGGGGAAACTTTCGTCGCGCACGGTGTTGCGTATCGCCCGTTCGACGCAGAGAATCGGGCCATAACTATTAGGCAACGCGGGATCCACCGCGGGGCCAAACCCCAGGAGGAAGCACATGAGAGCGAAGCTCAAGGTCCTTGCGCGCGTCGGCCTCGGGGGGATTGCCCTGGGCCTCCCCCTCAGCCTCCAGGCATTCGACTTCGACGTCGGAGGCGCCAAGGCAAGCTTCGACACCACGCTCTCCGCTGGCGCCACCTGGCGCATGCAAAAGCAAGACGAGGATCTGATCTCGGCCGCCAACGGCGGCAGGTCGCGATCGATCAACGACGACGACGGCAATCTCAACTACAAGAAGGGCGACGTCGTCTCCTCGATCGTCAAGGCGACCAACGATTTCGAGATCAAGTACGGCGACGTCGGCCTGTTCAACCGCATCTCGGCGTTCTACGACTTCCAGGCGCACGACGACGACGAGTACTTCGGTCCTCGTGGCGATGACCGGCTGAAATCCGAAATCGATTTCCTGGATGCCTTCGTCTACGCGAACTTCAAGATCAACGGACGCAACTCGTCGGTCCGCCTCGGCAAGCAGGTGGTGAACTGGGGCGAAAGCACGTTCATCACCAACAGCATCAACACGATCAATCCGATCGACGTGTCGCGACTCCGCGCCCCGGGCTCGGAACTCAAGGAAGCCTTGCTGCCGATCCCGATGTTCTGGGGCTCGACGTCGCTCACCGACAGCCTGAGCCTCGAGACCGTGTGGCTGTGGTCGTTCCAGGAAACGCAGATCGATCCGGCCGGCAGTTATTTCTCGACCAACGACTTCCTGTCCGACGACGGGCGCGCCGCGTACGCCGGCAGCGGCCGCCGCAACGACCAGCACAACACCGAGCCTCTGTCGGTCGGCACGGCGGCGGTTCCGATCGCTCGCACCAGTGACGATCGTCCGCAGAACGAAACCAAGCAGTACGGCGTCGCTCTTCGCTACTTTGCGGACTGGCTCAATTCCACCGAGATCGGGCTGTACTACCTGAAGTACCACAGCCGCGTGCCGCTGTTCTCCGGACTGCGTGCCACCGACACCAGCAGCACGCCTGCGCGCGCGGCCTCCGCGCGTTATTTCGCCGAGTACCCGGAAGACATCGAGCTGTACGGCCTTTCGTTCAATACGGATGGACCGCTGGGAATCGCGCTGCAAGGTGAATACTCGTATCGCCCCAACCTGCCGATCCAGCTTGCCGGCGTAGAGGCCCTGCTCGCGGCGCTGCGCCTGCCCAACACCATCGACGCGGAGGTGGGCCCGACCTACTTCGCAACCGCCCCGACGCTCGCCAGCGGCTATCGCCGCGTCCACGCGCACCAGGCGCAGATGACCGGCACCAAGGCCTTCGGTCCGACATTGGGCGCGCAGCAGTTCACGCTGCTCGGCGAAGTCGGCGTGACCAAGCTCGAACTGGACAAGGACCTGCTGTATTCGGGTCCCGGCACGGTGACACTGCCGTCCTGCCGCAATCCGGCGTCGATCATCACCGCGGTGGGCAACGGCTCCTGCCAGGACGCACGCGGCTTCGCCGATGGCACGTCCTGGGGCTACCGGCTGGTTTCTCGCATGGACTTCGAGAACCTGATCGGCGCCGTGCAGGTCTCGCCGCGACTGGTGTTCGCGCACGACGTCAACGGCGTGGGCCCCGCGTTCAACGAGGACACCAAGGCCATGACCTTCGCCGTCGGCTTCAACTACCTGCAACGCTGGCAGGCCGACATCGGCTACACCGCGTTCTTCGGCGGCCGCACGTACTCGGGCACCGATCCGTTCCCGCCGGGCGCCGTGTTGCCCACCACGCCCCCGACGCCCCTGGCCGGAAACGCCAGCCAGTCGGCCGACTTCTCCACCAGTGCGAATCCCCTCAAGGATCGTGACTTCCTAGCGATCAGCGTTTCCTACGCGTTCTGAAACCAACGTATCCGGAAGCTCCTGGAGCCAACATGAAAAAGAAGATCCTCGCAGCGGCCGTCGCCGCTCTGTTCGCAGCCTCCGCACAGGCCGCCGTCACCGCCGATGAAGCGGCGACGCTCGGCACCACACTCACGCCGATCGGCGCCGAGAAAGCCAGCAACAAGGCGGGCACCATTCCCGAGTGGACGGGAGGCCTGACCACGCCGATCGCCGCATTCAAGACCGGGGGGCATTACCCCGACCCCTACGCCGACGACAAGGTCCAGTTCACGATCGATGCGTCGAACATGGAGAAGTACAAGGACCAGTTGTCACCGGGCCAGATGGCGCTGATGAAGCGCTATTCGGACTGGAAGATGAAGGTCTATCCGACGCGCCGCAGCGCCGGCTATCCGCAGGGCATTTACGACGAGACGCTGGGCAACGCCACCAAGGTGAAGCTCGTGGAGAGTGGCAACGGGTTCACCGGCACGTCCGGCGGCACCCCGTTCCCGATTCCCAAGAGCGGGCTGGAACTGATCTGGAATCACATCACCTCGTACAAGGGCGACACCTATCGCACCTCGTGGTCGCAGGCGCCCGTGACGGCCGGCGGCGACTACAACCTGGTGAATTTCGATTACGAGTACGACTTCGTCTACTCGAACCAGAAGAAGAAGCCCGGGGAGCGCGAACCCAACCTGCTGTTCTACTTCCTGCAGCTGATCAAGCAGCCGCCGCGTCTGGCCGGCTCGGTGCTGCTGGTGCACGAGTTCGCCGATCAGGTCACGCAGCCTCGCAAGGCCTGGACGTACAACCCGGGACAGCGACGTGTCCGCCTGGCGCCTAGCGTGTCGTACGACAACCCCGGCACCGCGGCCGACGGCCTGCGCACGAACGACGACTTCTTCATGTTCAACGGCGCGACCGACCGCTACGACTGGAAGATCGTCGGCAAGAAGGAAATGTTCGTCCCGTACAACAGCTACGTCATCAATGGCCCGACCTTGAAGGTCAAGGACGTGCTCAAGGCGGGCCACGTCAATGCAGATCCGGCGCGCTACGAGCTGCACCGCGTGTGGGAACTCGAGGCCAACCTGAAGCCCGGCACGTCTCACCTCTACAAGAAGCGCGTGTTCTACATCGACGAGGACTCCTGGATCATCCTGGTGCAGGACAAATTCGACAACCGCGACCAGCTGTGGCGCGTGGACGAGCAGCACACGACGCAGTACTACGACGTGCCGTTCCTGGCAGCAGGCCTGGAGGTGAAGCATGACCTCCAGTCCGGTCGGTACCTCGCCCTGTCCATCCGCAACGAGGAGACCAAGGTCTACGACCGCGTCCCGCTGACGCCAGCGGACTTCACGCCGGACGCGCTGCGCAGCAAGGGCACGCGCTGAGCCGATCGCGGTACCGATGACCCAAGGCCCGCCGCTTCCGCGGCGGGCCTTTTTTCTTGTTCCTGGCGACCGGTCGTGCGTCGCAGCGGCCCTTCCCGGCTTGGCGACTTTGATCTAGGTTTGCCGCACATACCCAGACCGGCCCGGAACCGGCGTCCAGCAACCATGAGATTCCCCGGCCCGTCCGCCTTCAAGAACTTCCATCTGCGCGACGAACTGATGCGCCGCGTGGTCACGCCCGAGATCGAGGCGATGATCGGGCGCATCACCAAGCGCACCGGCAGCTTCGGCTACGACGCCTGGGGCTATGACGAGAACCAGGTGAAGGTCGCGGCGGGCATCATGAAGCTGCTCTACGAGCGCTATTTCCGGGTCACGGCCCATGGCCTGGAAAACATCCCCCCCGACGGCCGACTGCTGGTCGTGGGCAATCACAGCGGGCAACTGCCGATGGACGGCGTCCTGGTCGGGTATGCCCTGCTGAGCAACCTGCATTCGCCACGCGCCGCGCGCGCGATGATCGAGCGCTTCTTTCCGACGGTGCCCTTCCTCGGAAACCTGCTCAACGGACTGGGCGCGGTGATCGGCGATCCGCTGAACTGCGCCAAGATGCTGGAAGCCGAGGAGACCATCATCGTCTTCCCCGAGGGCATCCGGGGTTCCGGCAAGCCGTATCGGAAGCGCTACCAGTTGCAGCGCTTCGGCAACGGCTTCGTCCACCTGGCGATGAACCACAAGGCGCCCATCGTTCCGGTCGGCATCGTCGGCTGCGAGGAAACCATGCCCTCGCTGGGCAGCATCGACCCGCTGGCCAAGCTGCTGGGGATTCCCTACGTCCCGCTCGTGCCGACGCTGTTTCCGCTGCCGGCCCGCGTGTTCCTGAATTTCGGAAAACCCATCTATTTCGAAGGTGACGTGGAAAGCGAAGCTGACGTCGCCGAGCGCGTCGAGACCGTCAAGGACGAGATCCGCGGCCTGATCGGCCAAGGTCTTGCCGAACGCACCCGGATCTACTGATGGCCGCCCCGAGCAGCAGGACCCGCAAATCCGAGCCGTCCAAGAAGACCGTGCTCGTCACGGGCGCCGCCGGTTCCCTGGCCAAGCGCGTCATCAGCCGTCTGCACGGACGCTACAAGGTCATCGCAGTGGACTTCCGTCGTCAGGTCGAGACCGACGCCGGCATTCCCAGCTACAAGGTGGAGATCCACAAGCGCGGCTTCGAGGACATCTTCCGCGAGCACAAGATCGACGCGGTGCTGCACCTGGGCCGCATCTTCGCCCACGAATCGGATCGCAGCCGTCGCTACAACGCGAACGTGCTGGGGACCAAGAGACTGCTGGAGTTGTCCCATAAGTACGGCGTCGGACAGGTCCTGATCCACTCGACGTACATGGTCTACGGCGCCTCCCCGTACAACCCTGCGCTGCTCGACGAGGATCATCCGCTGAAGGGCAGCGAGGCGACGTACGACCTCATCGATTCGGTGGAAATCGAAGCGCTGGCCACGATCTACCTGTGGAAGCACCCCGAGCTCAACGTCACGATCCTGCGTCCCTGCAACGTGCTCGGCCCCGGCGTACGCAACACGATGTCGGTGCTGCTGTCGCGCAAGCTCGTGCCGGTGCTGGTGGGCTTCTCGCCGATGATGCAGTTCCTGCACGTCGACGACATGGCCGAGGCCCTGGTGCTGGCGTTCGAGAAGAACAAGCCGGGGATCTACAACGTGGCGCCGGAGGACTACGTCGCCTACCAGGTCGCGGTGGAACAGTGCGGCTGCGGCAAGCTGCCCATCCCGTCGATCCCCCCGGCCTTGCCGAAACTGTGGAGTCGGCTGCTCAACTGGAACGCGTTCTTCCCGCCGTACATGGTCAACTTCTTCAAGTACCCGGTGGTCATCGACGGACGCCTGTTCCGCGAGACCTTCGGCTGGAAGCCGCGCCGCAGCCTCAACGACATCTTCGGCTACTACCGCAAGCAGAAGTCGGTCGGGCCGTAGCCACCCGGAGCGCATCGGCCCCGAACCGTAGCCCGGGCGAAGCCCGGGGTTGCGTCATCAACACGAACAGCCCCGGGCTTCGCCCGGGCTACGGCCCCTAATGCTGCGAGGCCGCGACCCGCACCACCAGGCCGTCGAGCGCTTCGGTCATCGGGACCTGGCAACACAGACGGCTGTTGGGCCTGGGTTCCGAGGTGCACTCGAGCATGTCGCGCTCGGTGGCATCCGGCGGCGCGAGCGTGACGAGCCGGTCGTCCTCGATGTAGGCGTGGCAGGTCGCGCAGATGCAGTTGCCTCCGCACATCGCCTCGATGCCCGGGACCTGCGAGTCGACCGCGGCCCGCATCAGGCTCTGGCCCACCAGCGCGTCCACGTGATGCTCGACCCCCTCGGGGTCGATGAAGATCACTTTCGGCATGGCGCGCCCTTCAGGGTCGCGTGGCGTGGCGCAGCCAGGCGTCGACGCCCTTGCCGCGCTCGGCGCCCCGGGGCTTGCCCGGCTTGAAGCGGATCGGCACGCGCGACATCCCGCCCACCTGTCCGGTCGTCCACTTCAGCGGCGCGCTGGCGTCGATCTCGTACTCGGGAATGCGCTTCAGGAACTCGCTGATGACCAGACGCGCCTCCATGCGGATCAGGTGACCGCCGAGGCACACGTGCAGCCCGGTGCCGAGCGCGAGATGCCGGTTGTTGGTGCGGTCGGTGATGAACGCATCCGGGTTCGGGAACTCGCGCGGATCGCGATTGGCGATCGGCAGGGCCAGCATCACCTGGTCGCCCACCTTCATCGTGTGGCCGGCGATCGTCGTTTCGCGGCGCACGATGCGGCCGATGGTTCCCGGGCTGTAGTAGCGCAGCAGCTCGTCCACGGTCGAGGCCATGCGCTCGGGATGCCGGATCAGGCGGCGGCGCAGTTCCACGTCCCAGCCCAGGCGCCACAGCGCGCTACCGATCAGCTTGGCGGAGTTCTCGATGCCGCCGATCAGCAGCACCGTGGAGAAGCCCAGCAGCTCGCGGTGCGTCAGGCGATCACCGTCGACCTCGGCGTTGATGACCGAGGACAGCACGTCGGTGCCGCCCTCGACCTTGCGACGCGCGATGTTCTTCTCGAAGTACGCGTACATTTGTTCGATCTTGGGCTGGGCGGCCTTCGGATCGTTGAGGAATTCGTGCGTGATCGCCGAGGTCCAGTAGTCGAACAACGGCCCGTCCTCGGCCGGCAGACCCATGATCAGCGCGGTGACGATGGCGGGAATCGGATCGGCCAGGATGCGGCCCACGTCGGCCTTGCCGTCCTCGATGAAGCCGTCCATGAGCTCGTGGACGCTGCGCATCACCTCGTCGCCGTACTGCTGCACGCTGCGCGGCATGAACGACACGTTCACCAGCCGGCGCGCGCGCATGTGATCGGGCTCGTCCTGCTCGGCGAGCATCAACGGCTCGGTCACGGCGTACTTGGGAAAGATCACGCCGGCGCTCGAGAAGCCGTCGACGTCCTTGATGATCTGCTCGCATTCCGGGAAGCCGGTGACCACCCAGAACCCGCCGTGCTTCTCGCTGCGGCCGACCGGTTGCTTGGTGGCGATCTGCGCATCGCGGAACTCCTCGAAGTAGGCGCAGGGCGTGCCGTCCGGGCCGATCGGCGGATCGAGGTGGTCGTAACCGGCGTAGAGGGCATTCACGTCCACGGTCGGCGGAGGAGTCGGAGCGTTCATCGATGAGAGTCCTGGGTTGATCCTGGGAGCGAGTTGGCTGCGTCAGCTGTTGAGCTGTCGCAGCACCGTGGAAAGATCCCAGTAGTCCCGCTCCTCGACGACCTTGCCGGCCGCGTCGAAACGGAACACCGAGTTGCCGCGCACCGTGAAGGTCTTGCCCTTCACGGACTTGCCGAGCTGGAACAGGTCGGCGTCGCCCATCGTGCCGTGCCAGGTCCATTCGCAGACGCCTTCGCGCTCGTTGCCCAGATAGGCGTCGGGAAGAAACTTGTGCGTGCCAGAGGCCGGATCGAAGAAACCGGCGAAGAAATCCTTCAGGCCGCCGTTCCAGCCATCGGCGTCGACGCCCAGCGGGACATCACCGAACTTCACCTTCGGGTGATAGAGGGCTTCCATGCCCGCCATGTCGCGCTTGTTGAACGTCTTTTCCAGCCACTTGTGCGCCCAGTCCATGTTCATCGCCGGCTCCATCCTGATCTTGTCCCCCGATTGGACGCCCGTGGCGGCGCGCGATCTTTCGACTTCGTCGGCGCTTGATCGAAATGTTCGGCCCCCTGGGGGGTCGTCGCCCGGTCTTGCGGGGGTCCGGAGCCGGGTGTACACAAGGGCGATAACACGGCTGCAAAGGCCGGTTGCTGGAGGATAAGACCATGCACATCCACGCATCGAGCGCCTGCCCCGGCGCGAAAGCTGCGGGCCTCGCCGCCTCCGGAGAGGCCGTGGGACGGGCCATCGGCTTTCTGCCCTCGCTGTCGAGCAGTGCGGCAGGCTGGAACAGCCTGGCGCTTTTCGCCTGGCGCGGACGCTGCAACGAGGCCCACTTCGAGCCGCTGACCGAGCCCGCACTGGTCTACCACACGGGCGGCGCCCCGGTGGTCAAGGTCCGCAACGGCCGTAGCTGGAGCCAGCACAGCCGCCCCGGCCTGGTCACGATCATCCCGGCCGGAACGCCGGTGGACTGGGACATCGGTGGCGACGTGCATTCCTACTCGGTGCACCTGGGCAGCGACTTCTTCTCCAGCGTCACCGGCAACGTCCCTGCACGCGAGCCGCTGCGCTTCCAGAGCGGCGTGGTCGATCCGCTGCTGGCGGCGTCGATCACGGCGCTGGCCGAGGAGTTGAGCGGGCCTGCGCAGCGCGGATCGCTGTACGCGGACGCCATCTCCGACATGCTGGCCCTGCACCTGCTGCGAAACCCGACCGCGCTGCCGGAACGGCCCGTGCGCGGGGGGCTGTCGCGCTCGCAGCTTCGCCGCAGCCTGGACCTGCTCGAGGAACGCGTCGAGACGGGCATCAGCTTGCAGGCGCTGGCGGCGCACGCGGCCCTGAGCCGCACCTACTTCGCCGAGGCCTTCCAGAAGGCGACCGGCCTGTCGCCGCACCGGTACCTCACGCAGCGACGCATCGCGCGCGCGCAGACGCTGCTGCAGCACACCGGCCTGGCGCTGGCCGACATCGCGCTCCAATGCGGCTTCTCGAACCAGGCGCACTTCTCGCAGTCGTTCCGCCAGGCCACGGGAACCACGCCGGGACGCTACCGACTGGAGCTGCAATGAGGGGGCGAGCCGCCCAATAAGCAGATTGGATGGACCTCATCGCGACGATTCATTTTCAAATCGGCTCGCGGCCGCATAAGGTTCGCTCACCGCAATCCAGGAGAGTGTTCATGGCCAAGAAAGAAAAAGCCGCGAAGATCGACATCGGCATCGAGAAGGACAAGCGCAAGGGCATCGCCGATGGCTTGTCGCGCCTGCTGGCCGACGAGTACACGCTGTACCTCAAGACCCACAACTTCCACTGGAACGTCACGGGTCCGATGTTCAACACGCTGCACCTGATGTTCGAAACCCACTACACCGAGGCCGCGCTCGCCGTGGACCTGGTGGCTGAACGCATCCGCGCGCTCGGCTTTCCGGCCCCGGGCACCTACAAGCAGTACGCCGCGTTGTCGTCGATCGAAGAGACCGACGGCCAGCCCGAGGCCATGGAGATGGTGCGCCTGCTGGTGAAGGGTCACGAGGCCTGCGCGCGCACGGCACGTTCGCTGTTTCCGCTTGCCGACTCTGCGAGCGACGAACCGACCGCTGATCTGCTGACACAGCGTCTGCAGGTGCACGAGAAGACCGCGTGGATGCTGCGCTCGCTGCTGGAGTGATCGCCGCGTGAGCGCGGTCCCTGCCGCGACGGCGCTGCTGGCCGTCCGGCGACTCAAGGTCCACTACAAGCTGCCGGCCGCCCTGCCCTGGGGCCGGCCCGGCTGGCTCAAGGCGGTCGACGGCGTCGATCTCGTCGTCGAGGAGGGCGAGATCCTCGGCATCGTCGGCGAATCCGGCTCGGGCAAGAGCGTGTCGATGCTGGCCGTCATGGGGC
>Ga0187844_10003354_pt1 | contig 10714 bp, 4 predicted proteins | sample SpaLakP09_SKY_50_FD_134517 | JGI IMG/M metagenome (GOLD analysis project Ga0187844, IMG submission 134517) | Oligotrophic lake water microbial communities from Sparkling Lake, Wisconsin, USA - SP09_SKY_50 | ecosystem: Environmental > Aquatic > Freshwater > Lake | place: USA: Sparkling Lake...
GGCCTGGGCCAGCAGTTGCTCGCGCCGAGCACGCGGCGGCACGGGCATCTCAAAAATCATGTCAAAGCGCCGTGCAAAGGCCGGGTCCAGATCGTCGATCGAGTTGGACAGCCACAGCGTGGGCAGGCGGCCTTCTTCGAGCAAGGTGTTGACCCAGGCTTTGCGACCGCTGGCCACGCAGGCTTCAAAGCCATCACCCGCAAACACGTCTTCGGCCTCGTCAAACAACAGCAAGGCCTGCTGCTGGCCATAAGCGCATTGCGCGGCGCTCAGCGAGCGCAGGCGCTTTTCGCCCGAGTAGACCCGGCCATTGGGGTCTTCGCTGACCACCTCGAACAATGGGCAGCCCAGGGCCTGGGCCAGCACCCGGGCCAATTCGCTCTTGCCCACCCCGGGCTGGCCGTGAACCATGATGTTGACGCCCGGCACGCGCTGCGACAGGGCGTGGCGCAGGTACGGCAGCAGCACGGCCAGTGGACGCTGCAGGTGCTCAAAATCGGCCAGCGACAAGCTGGGCGGCGACGCGGGTCGGGCCACAACCTTGAAAATATCGGTCAGGCAAGCGCCCTGGCTCTGCAAGCCTTCGGCCAAGGCGTCGTTCAGCAACTCCAGCTTGGCTTTGAGCTGCCGGGAGCCACCCGCCGCCACGTTCACCAAATCGGATTGAAGCAGGGCCCCCTGCCCTTGCAAGGCGGCCTGCAGATCGGTGCGGCGCAGGCCCAGAATGACCGACAAGGCCGCCAGCAACTGGGGCTGGTTGAACTCGCCCAGCAGATCCGCGCAGTCCTCCAGCACGCGGCTGGAGTGCAGTAGGCAGGCAAATTCAAGCACCCGGCACTCCACCGGGCTTAGCTGGATCAGGTCGGCCAGGGCCTGCACATTGCGCGCCAGGGCGGCCGGCACACGCAACTCGCCCGCGCGGCGTTCCATGGCCGCGTGGCCGGCCCTCAACTCGCGCAACACCTGCTCGGGCGAGAACTCGGCCTCCTTCTGCAGGTAGGCACCCAGCCCCAGGGCGTGGGCCACGCCGTTGTCGCTAAGGCCACGCGGCTGGATCAGGTTCCGATGGCCTTTGAGCTGAATCACCATCCGAAACATCCACAAGCGCACAATTCGAGGAACAATGGTATGTGTGGCGGGATAAATGGCAAAGTTGAGAGGCATGAAGGTGTTTTTCTGAAATGCGAGCCCAGTCAGTGTCCCCAGCCTCACGAAAAAATCAGACGCATCAGGGGGTAGGCAACTTGGTTCTTCGGCTTTTGATACCGTGCGTCGGCTTTTGTCGCACCCGGGCTTTACGCTGATGGCATGACCACAGCCCACACCCCCTCCCCCGGTTTGAACCCTGCCCAGTTGCCTTATGGCCTGGGGGCCATTTTTGGCGCCCTGGTGGGCGATGCTGCCGGCTCCACGCTCGAGTTTCTGGGGCACACGCCCCGCCCCGATGAGGTGGCCCATGCCCTGGGCATGGTGGGCAGCCGGGTGTTCAACACCGCACCCGGCCAGATCACCGACGACGGCGAGATGAGCCTGGCGCTGCTGCAGGCCCTGATCGGCCAGCCACGCTACAACGCGGCCAAAGTGGCCCATGCCTACCGGGCCTGGTACTTGTCCGAGCCCTTTGACGTAGGCTTTGCCACCTCCAGTGCGCTGGGCGAAGGCCAGCTGGACGACCCGCACCTGGCCCTGCTGCTGGCGCGCAACGCCGCCGTGCACAACTCGGCCTCGCAGGCCAATGGCTGCCTGATGCGGGCCTCGCCCCTGGGGGTGTGGGCCGTGCGCGTGCGCCCCGAGGTGGCGGTGGACGCCGCCTTGCAAGACGCCCGCCTCACCCACCCCCACCCTTACTGCCAATGGGCTTGCGCCGCCTACGTGCTGGCCATCAGGTACCTGGTGATGAACCCGGGTGACCACACCGGGGCACTGCGCCAGGCCAGCGATCTGCTGACCTCGCACGAGGATGCTCCGGGCGAGGTGGCCCACTGGCTGGCCCAGGCGCAAAACCAGCAACTGCCCGACTGCCAGCACAACATCGGCCATGTGCGCATCGCCTTCATCCTGGCGTTTGCCCACCTGGCCCGCAACACCGCGTACGAAACCGCCTTGAGCGAAGTGCTGGCCGCCGGGGGCGATACCGACACCAACGCCTGCATCGCCGGCGGGCTGATCGGCGCCTGCCAAGGAGTGGATGCGATTGCCCCGGCTCAGCGCAGCGCCCTGCTGGCATGCGACACCAGCCTTGGCCGACCCCGCCCCACCTGGCTGCAGACCAATCAGTTGGACGCGATGGTGCGTGCCCTCATGACGCCAGCCCCGCTGACGTGACCTGACTCAACCTCAACAGCTTTTATGAAATACAGCGTTGCCAACCGCATCATCAGCTTGCTGCCGCTCAAGCGCGAACATGCCAAAACCGCGAAGGCCATCGGCCAGCTTTACTACGGCCTGAGTGAAGAGGCAGATGAAAGCCTCAGTACCGCGCAGATCCGCACCATCCAGCGCTATCTGCTGATCCTGTCCGAGGGGCAGGGCGGCGAGCCCGACCTGCCCGCCAGCGTCTCGCCCGTGGAGCGCGTGGACGACAGTGGTGAGTACCGCTACTACAAAAAACTGTCCGACCTGGCTCTGTGGCAGATGAGCAGCGAAACCGCCCTGAACCTGCTGCTGGCGCAAAACCTGGTGAGCGCACCGCTGCGCCAAAGCGCCGACCTGAGCGCCAACGGCATGGTGGACGTGGCGCTGGAAGTGACGGCCGCCTCGCCCCAGCTCAAGCGCCTGCGCGATCGCATCCGACTGGTCAACGACGGCTTTGGCCGACAGCCCGCCACCATCCGGCCGGAGGTGCTGCACCAAGTGTTGTACGCCATCAAGCACCAGTACCAGGTCGTGTTCAGCTACAAAAATTCGCAAAACTACGCAACCCAGCGCCAGGCCAGCATCCAGGGCCTGGTGGCCAAGGATGGCAGTCTGTACATGCTGTGCACCGAGAGCTTTGCCGACCGCCCCCGCCACTTTGCCCTGCACCGGGTGCTTGAACTGAACGTCAACCCCAAGGCGCCAGCCCTGATCCAGTCCGGATTTGATCTGGACAGCTACATCGAAGCCACCAACCAACTGAGCCACCAGATCGGCGAGCAAGGCCGCATCGAGCTGGAACTTCGCGTGGCCCCCGAGACCATCTACCACTTCAAAGAACGCCCGCTGACAGCCGATCAAGTGATCACCGAGCCCCAGGGCGACGACCCTTGGTTTCGCGTGCAGGCCAATCTGCCTGTCACCATGCTGCTGGTGCCCTGGCTGCTCAGCATGGGCGGCTGGATCGAGGTGGTGGGCCCGGCATCGGTGCGCGACGAGATGAAGGCGCGCCTCAGCAAGGCCCTGGCGCAGTACGGTTGAATTCCACACTGTCGATCCCGCCGCTTCTGGCGGGCCGCTCTGCTTGTTCTAACGTTCACCTTCCTCAAGCACCATGCACATCACCTTCGGCCTGAGCCTTGATGCCCGCCAGGGCCCTTCACCAGACAACAGCTTCAACGCCCCCCTGCTGGGCCGCATGGGCTTTTTGTCGCTGCTTGAAACCTACCTGGGCCTGGCCCAGCCCGAGGTGGCGGCGGCACAGCGGGTGACCCTCTACCTGGGCCAGTTGCAACAGCACGACCACGGCAGCCGCTTTTACAGTTCGTCGCTGCAGACCGACAGCGTGGGCACGGCGGCCCGGCTGCTGGCCTGGCGTGAAGAGTGGCTGCTGGGCGGCTGGCAGGGTGATGCCCAGGCGGGTCAGCCCGCACGCCTGCAGGATCTGGCCGCCGTCGAGGCCACCGCAGCGGCGGTTCTCCCGCCCGGCGAGGCCACGCGCCTGGCCCGGGTGGAGCAGGTGCTCAAGGCCACCGGCCCTGGCCCGATCACCGGCGTCACGCTGGTGGACCCGATGGACGAGTTTCCGCTGCTGTGGCGCCGGGTGCTAGCCTGCTTGCCTGCAGTGCAGGTGCAACTGCCCACACCGCAAGGCAGCGGCGCCCTGCGCGCCCTGCAAGAGAAAGCGCTGCGCGTGATGGCCGGGCAAGAGCCCCCCAGTGAGCTGCCCCCCGCCACCGATGGCAGCGTGCAACTGGTGCGCGCCCTGACCGCCACCACCGCCGAACGCTGGCTAAGCGCCCACGCCGCGGCACTCCCGGGCGACCGTTTGGTGCTGGCCGAAGAGCGGGGCGACTCCTTGGATGCCAGCCTGCGCGTGAGCGGCGGGGTGAACTGCGGGTTTGAAGAACCCAGCACCTTGCGCCCCGCCCTGCAGGCCCTGGGCCTAGCCCTGGAGATGTGCTGGGCCCCGCTGGACATCCACCGCCTGCTCGATTTTTTGAGCCACCCCGTGGGCCCCTTCAGCCGCCGCGCTCGCGCCCGGCTGGCCGCGGCCGTGGCCGAGCAACCCGGCATTGGTGGCAGCGCCTGGCAAGCCGTCAAAACCCAGTTGGGCACTGAAGACGGAGGTGCAGATCGCCTGCTGGAGATTGAATTCTGGCTGGAGGGCGAGCGCTGGCCGCGCCAGCAAGGCGCCCCGGTGCAGGCCGTGCTGGCCCGCGTGGGCCGACTGCTGGACGTGCTGCGCCGGCGCCTGTCGGGCCAAGCCGCTGATGCGGCCACCTACGCCCCGGCCTACCGGCAGTGCACCGCCGTGTTCGACAGCCTGAGTGAACTGGCCCGCCAGGGCGTGGCCACCCTGCTGCCGCGCGACATCGAGCAACTGCTGGCCCAGGCCACGCCGGCCGGTGCCGGCAACCCCCATGCCGCAGCCCAGGTGGGCTGCCTGCGCTCGGCCAGCAGCGCGGCGGCCTGCATCGAGCCGGCCGACGAGCTGATCTGGTGGATGCCCGCCAGCCCGGTGCTGACCCGGCCCCTGCCCTGGTCACCCGCAGAGGTGCAGGCCCTGCAGGCGCTGGGGGTGCATTTGCGCGACCCGGCCCAACAACTGAAGGCCCTGTCGCTGCAATGGCTGCGCCCTCTGCTGGCAGCCCGCCAGCGCTTTGTGCTGGTGCTGCCGCCCCCCGGCCACGAGGTGCACCCGCTGCGCCAGTTGCTACAACTGCTGGACCCCAGCCTGGAAAGCGCCGCGATCGACCTGGAAGCCGCCGCCGTCGCGCTGCGGCAGGTGGGCCTTTGCCAGCGCGTGCCCGACCAGCCGCTGCCCCAGGTGGGCCCCCAGATCCTGCTGCCCCAGGGCGTGAACTTGGCCAATCAACAGCGCCCCCAGTCGTACACCGCGCTGAACGACCTGTTCAATGCCCCGGCCCTGTATGCCCTCAAGCGCCTGGCCCGCCTGAAGCCCACCACCACCCTCGCGGCCGAAGAAGACAACCGCCTGCTGGGCATCCTGGCCCACCGCGTGATCGAGAAATTGTTTGACCAGCCCGACGCCCTGCGCTGGCCTGACGATCAGGCCCTGGCCTGGTTCCACGGCCAGCTCGACGAGTTGCTGCGTACTGAGGGCGCCGTGCTGCTGATGCAGGGCGCCGGCATCAGCCTGCAGCATTTTCGGCGCTGCTGCGAGCGTGCCATCACCCGCCTGCTGGGCCACCTGCGCGCCGCAGGCGCCGTGCAGGTGCAAACCGAGGTCGAGTTCACGGGCACCCTGCAGGCGCAGCCCCAGCCCGTGCCCCTGACCGGCAAGATCGACCTGCTGGTCACGCTGCCAGGCGATCGCCAAGTGGCGCTCGACATGAAATGGGGCAGCGAACGCCGCCATGCCCAGATGCTGCAAGAAGGCCCCCCGCTGCAACTGGCCCTGTACGCCAGCCTGATCGAGCAGCAAACCGGGCGCGCCCCGGTCGCCCTGGGCTACTTCATTCTGGGCAGCGGGGCGCTGTATGTCTCGCAGCCCGGGGTGTTTCCGCAAGCCCAACTCAAACAGGCTCCGACAGACCAGACCGTGACCCACCGGCTGGATCAGGCGCGGGCCACCTGGCAGTGGCGCGCCGGCCAACTGGCCGATGGGCAGATCGATGTTGTACCCACCAAGCCGACCGACGACGACCAAGGCCCTGAAGGCACCCTGCCCGTGAAAGGCCCCAGCCCCTGGGACCGCGACCACCTGATCCTGCTCGGAAACTGGGAATGAACAACACCATGAACATCGAATTCATCAGCGCCGGTGCCGGCAGCGGCAAAACCTACAGGCTCACCCAAACCCTGGCCCAGGCCCTGGCGGATGGCAGCGCCCGGCCCCACGCCGTTCTGGCCACCACTTTCACCATGAAGGCCGCCACCGAACTGCGCGAACGGGCCCGCGCCTGGCTGCTTGGGCAGGGCCGGGTTGACCTGGCCACCGCCATTGGCCAGGCCCACCTGGGCACCGTCAACAGCGTGTGCGGGCAGATGCTGCAACGCTTTTGCTTTGAGCTGGGCCTGTCGCCTGACCAGACCGTGCTGGGCGAGGGCCAAGCCAAGCGCCTACTCACCGCCACGCTGGGCGAAACCCTGGACGCCGAGGGCCAGCAAGAACTGCTGCACCTGACACACCGCCTGGGCATCGAGCAACAAGATTGGGCCAACACCCTCAAAGCGGTAGTGGATGCGGCCCTGGCCAACGACATCGCCCCTGCGGCCCTTCGCCCCATGGGCCTGCGCAACGCCGAGCTGATGCTGGCACACTGGCCGCAACCCACCCCCCCAGACACCGACCCCACCGCCACCTTGAGCGATGCACTGGGCCACGCGCTGCAAGCCGTGTCGAAGATGGTTGAGGCACAAAAGGCCGCCGGCGCGGCGGTTGCCAAAAACCTACGAGATGGCCTGGGCGATCTGCAACGCCTGGAGCGCGCCTTCCGCGAAGGCCACTGGAGCTGGCCAGACTGGCTGGCCGCCGCCGGGCTGGAGGCCGGCGCCAAAGCCAAACACCTGCTGGAATCTGTCAAAGAAGCCGCCCAGGCCCACGAAAGCCACCCGCAATTCCACGCCGATGTACGCCAATACCTGCAACGGGTGTTCGAGATCGCAGCCGAGGGCCTGGGCGCCTATGCCGAAGCCAAAAAAGCCCTGGGCGCGGTCGACTTCAGCGACCAGGAGGTGCTGCTGCTGCGCGCCATCCGCCACAACGCCAGCGTGCGCCAAGCCCTGGCCGCCGAGCTGGACCTGGTGATGGTGGACGAGTTTCAAGACACCAGCCCGCTGCAACTGGCCCTGTTCATTGAGCTGGCCCGGCTGGCCAAACGCTCGATCTGGGTGGGTGACCCCAAGCAGGCCATTTATGGCTTTCGTGGCACCGATGCCCGCCTGATTGCGGGCGTGCTGCAGGCCATCCCCGCTTGGGGCGGCACCGTGGGCCAGGCCCTGACCCAGTCGCGCCGCTCTACCCCGACCCAGGTTGGCTTGAGCAACGCCGTGTTCGGCCAAGCCTTCGCGCCCGAACTGAGCCCCGAGCAGGTGTGCCTGAGCGCCACCCGGCAAGACATTGCGGGCCAGACCGCGCTGCTGAACTGGCAGTTTGGCAGCAGCAAAAAAGAGACCGACTACCTGGGCCTGGGCCAGGCCGTGCGCGAACTGCTGGCCTCGGGCCTGCAGGTGCCCGACCGCCAGAGCGGCGAGTTGCGTGCGCTGCAGCCCGGCGACATCGGCATTCTGTGCAGATTCAATGACGAGGTGAACCTGGCCGTGGCCTCGCTCACCCACTGGGGCATTGCCTCGGCCAGCCCACGCGCCGGCCTGCTGGGCACGGCCGAGGCCCTGTTTGTGCTGGCCTGCCTGCGCCGCCTGCACGACCCCAGCGACACCGTGGCCACCGCCCTGGTGCTGAGCCTGTCCGACGGCACCCCCGTGGACCAATGGCTGACCGATCGCCTGGCCCACCTGGCGCAAGAGGGAGCCGAAGCCCACGCGTGGAAAACCCAGGGCGACACCGCCCACCCCCTGCTGACCCGGCTGGAGGCCCTGCGCCCCCAACTGGTCGCCCTCACCCCGCGCGAGGCGCTGCGCCTGGCCGCAGCCGAATCGCAGGTGGCCTGGCACGCGGCACAGTGGTCCAACACCCCCCACCAAGCGCACCATCGGCTGGCCAATGTGGAGGCCCTGCTCACGTTGGCCCAGGGCTTTGAAGACGAGTGCGCCGCCGCCAAGCGCCCGGCCACCGTGGGAGGCTTACTGCGCTGGCTGGCCGAGGTGGCTGAGGCCGGCGATGACGAACGCGCCGCCACGGCCGACAACGCCATCAGCGTGCTCACCTACCACCGCGCCAAGGGCCTGGAGTGGCCCGTGGTGGTGCTCAGCTCGCTGGGCGCCACCGCGCGCAGCGCACTCTGGAGCGTGCGAGCCCGCACCGACGGCGCGTTTGACCCCGACCAGCCCCTGGGCCAACGCTTTGTGCACTGCTGGGTGCCCACCTGGGGCAAACGCAAAATGCCCCAGGCCGCTGCCAATGCCGAAGCCAGCTCTCTGGGGCTGGCCATGCAAAGCGACGCCCTGGCCGAGAACAAGCGACTGCTCTACGTGGGCCTGACCCGCGCCCGCGACCTGAACGTGCTGCTGACCTTTGCCCGCAAATCAGGCCCGGCCTGCGGCTGGGTGGACGAAATCCCTGGGGCCAGCGCCATTTTGTTTGCCGACAGCAACCCCCACTACCAACTGCCCAACGGCCAGGCTTGCCCCCGCGTGGCCAAAACCTGGAGCGCCGAAGACTGCGCCCAGCGCAACGCCACCCCGGCCACCGAAGCACGCTACGGCTTCAAGCCCCGCCCACGCACCGAGGCCGCGCTGCTGTGGTTCAACCCCAGCAGCGCCGAAATCCCCGAGGGCAGCCCCCCCTTCAGCGTGACCGAAACCACACCGGTGGGCGTGCGCATCACCCTGGCCGGCCAGCCCGACATGGCCGCGCTGGGCACCGCCCTGCACCTGTGCATTGCCCGCGCCGCCACCCTGGGCCGGCTCGAGCCCACCGAGGTGGCGCACATCCTGCGCCAGTGGGGCGTGGCCAACGCCGTCACCCAGGCCGCCGTGGAGGCCCAGCTCAAGGCCTTCAGCGACTGGTGCCAGCAGCGCTGGCCCGCCTGCCCCAGCCTGGTCGAAGTGCCCCTGGAAGCCACCCGCCCCGACGGCACTCGCCTGCGCGGCCGCATCGACATGCTGATCCAGACCCCGCAGGGCTGGGTGCTGATCGACCACAAATCCAACCCCGGCGGCAGCGCCCGCGACGACGCCCTGGCCCAGGAGCACGGCCCCCAACTGGCCGCCTACGCCAATGCCCTGCAGGCCAGCACGGGACTGCCGGTGCTGGAGCAGTGGCTGTATTTGCCGGTGGGGGGGCGGGTGCTGCGGGTGGGGTGAAATCTTTCTGCTCTGGTCACCGCAGAGTTCAAGCGCAGCAAAGCCTTCCTCAACAAGAGCCAATCCACGCTGCTGGGAAAAGGCAGCTCGGACGTGCTTCTGGTGGGGCTTTTGGAAAATCGCCTGGCTAAGGTGCTGGCCAATCACCTGATGGGCCAGGGCCGCAGCGACCGAACCCAAAGCGACGCGTTTTGTCGCCACCCTGCGAACAATCTGGTGCAGTCCCCAAGGAGAGCGCACCATGCCACGCCGAATTTCCCGCCGCACCCTCACCTCGTTTGAAGAAGTCCCCAGCATCGTCCGCTTGTGGATGTATCGTCTGGTGCTCAACCTGCAGGGGCACCGCAATTTTCTGACCTCTCACGGCTTTAGCAACGATGCGGTGGCCCATGCCCTGGGTTTGAGCGCCTGGGTGAACGAGCGCCGCGAATTTGATGCCGAGCTGATTTTGCAAGACCTGCGAGCCAAACAGGCCGCACTGGAGCGCCCCTCGGCGCGCCCGGCGGCACCGCCCGCGATGGTGCGCAACGTGCAGGCCCTGGCCGACCTGATTGAGCTGAACCCCGTGGAGTGCCGGGTTCTGGAGTTTGTTTGCCTGTTGCACAGTTCGCGCGTGCTGGACGACTGCGCCGACTTGCTGGGGATGGTGACCCATGCCCGCGTTGCCGATATTTTGGCCGAACTGCTGGGCCTGCCTGCCAGCGGCATCCGGCGGGCCCTGAGCTCGCAAAGCCAGCTCACGCAGTCAGAGTTGGTGTCGGTGAACCGCACGGGGGCCGATCGTTTGCAGTGCAAGTTCAGCCTGTTGTGCAACACCTTGTCCGAGGCTATTCAGATGCCGGGAGCCTCGGTGGCCGACCTGTTCAGGTATGTGGCGCAGCCCGCCGCGCCCAGCGCCTTGAGCCTGGGCGATTTTGAGCACATTCAGGCCCAGACTTCTGTGCTGATCCCGTACTTGAAGCATTGCCTGCAGAAGCGCAGCACGGGCGTCAACATCATGATTCACGGCCTGCCCGGCGTGGGCAAGACCGAGTTGGCCCGCCTGCTGGCCCACACACTGGGCTGCACGCTGTTTGAAGTGGTGAGCCAGGATGCCGACGGCAGCCCGCAACCCGGGCAGATGCGTTTGCGGTCTTTGAAGGCTGCGCAGCGCGTTTACCGCAAAAGCCAGGCCCTGGTGTTGTTTGACGAGGCTGAGGATGTGTTCGCCAGCGACATCATGACCCCCAGCGTGGCCGGCAAACGCAAGGCCTGGGTCAACAGCCTGCTGGAGGATGCGCCCACCCCCACGCTGTGGCTGTCCAACTCGATCGACGATCTGGACCCGGCCTTTGCACGGCGCTTTGACATGATTTTTGAGATGCCCGTGCCGCCGCGTGCTCGGCGCGAGCAACTGCTGGCCCAGGCC
>Ga0187844_10003358_pt1 | contig 10708 bp, 10 predicted proteins | sample SpaLakP09_SKY_50_FD_134517 | JGI IMG/M metagenome (GOLD analysis project Ga0187844, IMG submission 134517) | Oligotrophic lake water microbial communities from Sparkling Lake, Wisconsin, USA - SP09_SKY_50 | ecosystem: Environmental > Aquatic > Freshwater > Lake | place: USA: Sparkling Lake...
AACCGGGCTTGAACCGGTGACTTTGTGATTGCTTTTATATAAAAAACGCTATCTTTAAATTTATATATTAAAAAATTAATTAAATAAATTTATCTTTATTTTATATAAATGGACTTGTATATATTAATTGCTCATATTTTAACAAGTATTTTTATTGCTTATATTGCTATATCAATAATATGTAAGAAACTTCCACCAGTTTTTATTGGATATTTCTTAATTCTCTTGGTAGGTGCCATGATTGGATTTCATATTTATATTTATTCTTCAAAAGAAAAGTTTTGCACGTGCCGAGGGGCACAGATGCAAAACACTTATGTTGATAGACAGCTAATTGATGAACTATACAGAACAGGTGTTTTAACTGAATACACTGATCTTGCCGCTCTTCAAGGTAATTTGTATTATATGAAACAAGACGCTCCACCATCGTAATATAGATTTAAAACATTAGATTTTTAAATGAAAAATGGATTCATTTAAAATAATATCAGGACTAACACTAGATCCTCTACAAATAAGGGAAGGTATTGCTTCATTTGATAGAGAAATTTCTTTTATCAAAGAAGTAAATAAATGTTTTTCAAATGATCTTGTATATCTTCAATATGGTGTTGAACGAGACTTATATACCGCTAAAAACATCATTCAAGATTTTAACAATATTTATGTTGTTGATGTTAATTCACAACCTTTAGAAACATCTTCAAAGATTAAAATATGCAATCTTGAAAATATTAACGAAATTATAAATAATCTTGATAAAAAAATAATAAAAGTTTCTTCATTTATAACTGCTGACCTATCAAATAATTTAGACTCTAATGTATTAATGTTAATATACGATAAGCCAGTTGATATAAAAAATTTTAAAACACTTAAATTTTACGATAGCTACGTATATGTTAATGTTAATGTATGGATACATTTTTACAAATATTTTAGATATTATATAGATGCTAATTCAAATCTTAAATATGATAATCTTATTAACCTTTTAATAATGGTTAAAAATGCCGGTGATTCTTTTAGACAAGTTTTGATTGACAATCTCCCTTATATTGATAGATATACAATATTAGATACGGGTTCCACTGACAACACTATAGAAATAATAAAAGACGTATTAAAGGATAAACGCGGAGAACTATATCAAGAACCTTTTATAAATTTTCGCGATAGTAGAAACAGATGTATTGAATTAGCAGGAAAAAGCTGCGTTTTTAATATTATGTTAGATGATACATATGTATTACATGGAAATCTTAGAGAATTTTTAGAATGTGTAAGAGCAGATGATATAGCAGATTCTTATAGTATAAGAATTATGGGTATAGATATCGTATATACATCAAATAGAATAGTAAAGTCTTCTAGAAATTTAAAATATAAATACACTATACATGAAATTATTGAAACAAATCTAAATGTAGGTATTCCAGTAAATGATATGCCTGGATTACCTAATAATCTAAATTCCATTTACATTGAAGATAGAATGTCTACATATATGCAAGACAGAACCAATAATAGAAAACTATATGATCTAGATCTTCTCTTTAAGGAGTTAGAAGACGATCCAAATGATCCAAGAACACTATATTACTTAGGTGAAACTTATTTATGCTTAAAAGATCATAAAAACGCATATATTTGGTATGAAAAAAGATCTAAATCTTCTGGTTACAGCGAAGAAGTTCAAGATTCTCTTTATAAAATGGGTGTTTTAGCTCATTATAATCTAAATTACCCTTTGGAATTTTGTGAAAAACTACTATTAAATTGTTTTGAGTATGATACTAACAGACCAGAAAGTTTATTTGTAATTATTGAACATTACATGAACGTCGGTAATAATGTTTTAGCTTATCAATATGCTAAAAAAGCATATGGTAAAGACCCACAATTACTCAATTACAATATGAACTTGAAAAAAGATATATATAAATATCATATTCCTAAACAAACTTTTGAATTATCTTATATGTTTGGAGACTATAACCTATCATATGATTGTCTTAACCAAATTATTAATTATAGACCCGAAGATAACACGGCTAAAGGTTGGCTAAAAATTTTAAATCTTATAGTATTAAATAATCAATATAGATTAACAATAAAAAACAAACTAAAATACCAAGAAAACAAATCTACAATATGTTTTACTGTTGATGGCGGTTGGGAAAAATGGGATGGTGAAACTCTTGATACTAAAGGACTAGGAGGTTCCGAAACTTTTATTATTAAATACTGTGAATATTTAGCAAAATTTATGCCAACCTACAATATAATTATATTTTGCAACTGTGACAACAAAAAAATATATAATAACGTAACTTATATACCTATTACAGAATATCTAAAATTCATTTCAACATATTATATTGATATTTGTTTCATTAACAGATATACTGAATTGATTCCTGTTACAACTATTAATAACATAAAAACATACTGTATTTTACACGATCTATTTAGAGAAGACGAAATTGTTTCATTTCCTAATCCACAATATTTTAAAGGTTTATTATGTATTTCAGATTGGCATAAAGAATACACAAATAATTCTTTCCCAATATTAAAAGATACTACTAGTGTTGTATCATACGGAATTGATATAGACTCATATAATTCTCTAGAAAAACAAAAATACTCATTTATATATTCTTCCTTTCCAGGCAGAGGATTATACTGGTTATTAAAAATGTTTCCAGCAATCGTTGAAAAATACCCACAAGCTCACCTTAATATTTTTTGTAATACCAAACACCATTTTGTTCAAGAACATACAAAACAAATGATGGACGAAATAGATATCATGCTAGAACAACAAAAAGCTTCTGTTACAAACCACGGTTGGGTATCCGGAAAAATATTAAAAGAATACTGGGCTAAATCACACATTTGGCTTTACCCTTGTATCTTTAAAGAAACCTGCTGTTTAACTGCTTACGAAGCCGCTGCCTCTAAAACATTAGCTATCACAAATAATTTAGCTGCTCTACAACAAAGTGTAGGTGACAGAGGTATCTGTATTGAAGGAGATCCTGTAAATCAAGAATGGAGAGACGCCGCTTTACAACAAGTTTTTAAAGTATTTGAAGATGATACTATCGCAAATCAACAAATACAAAAAAATTACGACTGGGTAAAAACAAAACAATATGACATTGTTGTAAATGACTTTATAGAAAAATATATAAAATGATTTTATTAATTTAAAATATGTTTAAATAAATTAAATGTCTAGCTATATATTTTTTGGGCATGGATGGGATCTAGGTAATACATTTCATCTAGATAAAGAAATATTTGGAAATGTAAAAATTATTATGCTTTCAGAAGCAGGGACTCTAATAGAACAATCAAAAACAAAACACTTACGACCTTTAATGAAAATTGAAGAAAGTCCCCTATATATGAAAAAATTGTATAAATATACACAAAAAACTCGTATAGATATGTGTATCTTTGACTCAAATACACCTGATAATAATATACCTATATTACTCCTAACAACTAGTAGAAAAACATTTGGCGACGAATTAACTTCAATAAGAAAAATAGGTTCTATTAGAGAGACCACTTTTAACAATGAAAAGGGACAAATTAATGTTTTTTTACTCCCAGAATTATTGGAAAAATTAAGACAAAATTCTCCAGTAGGTGATCTTGTCTTGATACTATGGACCTGTCGGTTGCCTTTTGATAAATGGCAATTTGAACAAATACAACAAGGTAGATTTGAAAAGAGTAAAGAGATTGAAGCATTTATTACAAAAGAAAATTTAACTCCACTAGAAACAGGCATTATCCCTGAATATCCACTTTGTATTAGATGGAATGAACAAGATGTTGAACACCTACAATATGATAGTGATTAATCTTATAATAAAATAAATTTTATTTTATTATTAAACAATTTATTCATACTACATTATATTCCATTCTAAATCCTTTATAATACAAACTTCTGCCTCTTCATACTCTTCCTTATATTCATCATCTAGTATTATCTCCTGTAACTCATATAACTTTGATGCCAATTTCAACCCCCATATCTCTTCACATCCTGTCCTTTTTACATAATATGATGCCATTCTCATCGTCAGCTCATTGTTTATCTTATAAGGCATTGCCGCTACCTTTACAGACTTTATCGGTTTTATTCCAAACACATTAGACTTTTCATATTCAGTTTCTTTACCTAACATTTTTAAAGCCTTTTGACAAGGCAATCGCTTTGCTGGATCCACTTCTAAAAATCCCTTTATCACAACATTAATCTTATGACTCTCATCTAGACTATTTTTAATATTTTCAATCTTCTTCAATGTCTTCCTTTCTATTTTACCAACATACAACTCCAATAATACTACTCCCAAAGACCACTCGTCTACTAACATTGTATAATTAGATTTTTCACCATCAGAATTGTCTCCTACTTCTGGTGCTTTATAACAAGATGTCCCGGCACTTGATGTATGTGTATCACCAAAACTCTCATATCCACACGTTGCAAATGACAAATCTGCTATTTTAACATTAAACTCGCCACCTTCTTTAAATATTAATACGTTGTCAGGTTTTATATCCCTATGGATATACCAACGAGAATGCATATACGACATAGCATCAATAACTTGACACGCTATCTTATTTTTTTGATCCTTATTAAAGAATTCTCCCTTTATAGCTATATCTAGATTACACAAAGCCTTTGGTAAAATCATACCCATCTTTCCTATATCTACCACTGTATCTACCACATTTACAATATTAGGATGATCTAATTTCTTCAATATACTTATCTCTCTTATTCCTCCCAACTCCAACCCACTACTATCTTCATTATGAATAAAATTCTTATAAGCATATTCATTTCCTTTATCATCAAAACACTGATACACACTTCCATAAGCACCTTTACCTAGCAGTGAAGATCTAATATACTTTTTGCCGCTTGTTGTAAGAAACATTCTAATTATAATTCTTAAAATTTATTTTAAAAATTTAAATCATTTTATTTTTATATCATACTTTTACATTATATTACAACTATCTTTTGAGTCTCCACATACACTGATTTCTTCTTGACTAGGAGCACAAGGCATACAATAAAACCTTGAATACGGTCTTCTATAGTTACTATATCTAATCTCAAAACAGTAAATACATATAGGCGCATCACATAATCTACACTTACACAATGCCTCTATATCTTTATGATATTCACAAGTCTCTTTAACACTTGACATTTCATATATTCGTAAATATATGAAAAATAAATTCATTTTATTTAATAGTGAAATCTTTTATGACTTTTGTTGTAAGTGCATTTTAAACTAGGGTATAATTTCTTTATTTCATTTTCAATCTCTTTTAATACAGGGGCTGGATCTGTAGGGCCGCACGTGAAAAGGTCAATTGCTAACCAACCTCTATCACTATAACAATGACTAGTGCAATGACTAGTATCAAGTAATAATACTGAAGTAAAGCCTGGAGGACTTTCATCTCCTAGAACTACCAATGATTCACTAACAACCTTCATATCAGTCTTAGCAATAGCTTTCTTCATAATTTCAAAAATATTATGAGATAATACTACATGATCCACTTGGATTCTTTTGACATCCCAAATAAAGTCTCCAAACACGTGGGAGCCGTGATGCCTACCTATTATATTCTTATATAAGTATTTATATAAGCTATATACCATTAAAAGATAATTTATTTTATATAAAAGAAATATTTAAATCATTTTATTTTTAAAATTACTTACTATACTTATAAGCATTATTAAGACTCAAGAACCCACCAGGTATGTATGGTCTCTTAATTTTACAATCTGTATCGCCTCTCTCTTCACACTTTACTCCTGGAGCGCATTGATAAGATAGTCCATCTTGATATCCTTCTCTATTACCATTAGCGGGTGTTATATTGCCGGAAATGGTCCACATTGTTGACATGTTGTTATACTTTGTGGGGCATCCTCCTGCGCAATATCCTTCCTGTTTCCATCCATATAGGTCAAAAGGACTCCAATTTCCATATCGTAAATCTGAATTTTTACTCCATGTGTCCTTTTCTTCTGCATATGTTCCATACATATGATTCATTTTTATATTATATAATATAAAAAATAATTTTTTATTTAAATAACGATTGATATATCATTCCTCCTTTAGCAATATCAAGGCTACTATTAATTTCTTCTAAATCTACACTCTTTATACTCTTTATTTCATTAACCTCTCTAACACAATCAACTACATACACCTTTGTATTCTCTGTCAATACGTAAGGTTCTGGAATATTCACCTGTAATATCCCCATTATCTGATCTATATTTTGAACTGGTAATTTATTGTATTCCATTAACTTTGGCTTCATCTTTGCATTCATTGTATCATACAAAACTCCTTCTATATTCTTTGATAACACTAATACCGAACACAACATCTTTTCAAACTTTACATTTTTCAACTGAACAAATTTTGCTATAGTATATATCTTATTGAATACCTTTTGTTTAAAAGTATTCACAGCACTCTTTATATAATGCTCTTCTCGTCTCTCATAATCCACTCTCACACTTCTCGCTACATCAACTACCTCTTTTAATATATACAAATTATAAAAAGGACTATTTATCTCATTCTCAATTTTGAGAAACTCTTCTAGAAACCCTTTATATGCCTTATCAATATTCTTATAACTCTGCTTCTGTAATGGTAATATAATTAATGATTGTAACAAATCAATACAATAATGATCATACTTCTTAAACAATTCAGACCCAATATTGTAATCCTCCAACATCTCTATCACAGCATCCGAAGCTCCTGTATCATCTATATCATCCCAACCACTCTCCCAATCAATACTCAAAGGATTAAAGATATTTTGAACTATTCTTCTAAACTTTTTTGATGTCTTTGATTTTCTTTTATCATTTATCTCATCAGAAACTGTTACCAAAAACAACTTTGGATCCGCTACCCAATCAAATCTATCACTTGTAAACCCTACGTCGGTATGAGCGAGTGTAGCCCACATTGGATTATTATCTAAATCTCCTATATATGAAAACCCATAATCTATTATCACTGGATAATGACCATACGTTGGAACATAAAACTGATTCTCCTCATCTATTACATACAACATTACTAAATCCTTATCACACTTTTTCATCATTATATTCATACTATGTAAATCATAATGAGAAAATCTCGTCTTCTTCTGCGCTATTGATAATGCCATTAATATCTGCTTTGATGTTGAATATAAAATATGCTCTTCTATCTTATCGGAATTTATATAATTATATAACTTTTTACTATTATCAATATACTCCAATAGTAACACATCTTTCTCTATTGGATACTTACATACCGGCTTAAATGGATTTCCAGCCTTTCTAGACTTTGGATCTATATTACACTTTATCGTATCAAGTCCTTTACAAAAATTAGGGCAATATCCAGTTATCTTTGATAATCCTTTCATTATTGCCATCTCATGCTGGACTAAATGATTAATATATTGAGATACTTTAAAAACTATTGAATAATCGGTTCCTTTTATTTTAAATAATCCTGCCAACCCCTGCTTACCTGGCTTTGAAAATACCTTATCAAACTCTAACCACTCCGACCATTCTTTATTCTTATTATCTTTCACAATTTTTTTTATCTTATTATCACTTGATCTCTGTAATATCTTATTTTTTAAATCTTGTGATTTATTTGATTCATTTGATATTTGCGACATTTATACTCTATATATATTTATTTAAATATATATTTTAAAGAATAAATATAAAAGTAAAAATGGATACTAAAAAAACCTCTATTGAATTGTGTATTTCTGACAATACTAAAAACATCCCTACTCAAGAAATTCCCGACGATAATATATTATTACAAGGTTCTAATAAAGACGAAATCAACAACAATCTTCAAAAATATATATTTGACTTTAGCAACGATATAAATATTATATTAAAAGCTCTACTACATTTCTATGATATTAATAAAGAAGAAACCGTTGAAGTCATTAACAGACTTTGCCAAATGTATGTTTTCAGCGGTTCAAAAATCCTTCAAACAGTATTATTTAAAATATGCACTCAAGAAAACACAAAAATACTACCCTCTATTTACAGACTTGAATGCGCTAAAAGCTTATGCCAAGGTAGAAACAACGACATCGGTTATATCGCATTAGATAGCGTATGCAAAGACTTTCACGACATTCCCACTCCCATTAGAATTGAAGCCATATTCATTCTAGTTAAATCAGAAAAATTCAAAAACAACGCCATTATATACTTTACAACAATTATTTCCGATCAAAACATAGAATGCGACTTTAGATACAAAACCATTCTATCTGCTGAAAATAAAGACATTACTCTATTAAAAGAATCTTCTCTATTATTCCTTACCGACACAAAAAATATGACTCAATACAGAATCTTAGCCGCTCAACTACTACTTGTCAAAAAACTAACAGACTTTCAAAACATTAAAGACCCCAAAACCATCATTGAAAACACTCTACTATCTTTTTCAAAAGATAACGACCTTGATTACAACTTAAGAGCCGACGCCGCTGACGTCTTACTTCGCTTTTGCGATAACACTTCGCCAACATTTCTAGAAGCCAGAGAAATCATCATTCTACTCGGCAGACAAACTACAGATGTAAAAACCGTCTTTGATAACGCCCAAAACGTTCATGTTAAAGAAATTGAAGACTCCATTACTCAAGCCGTTGAATTTTTATCTGGTATTGATATCATGACTATACCTTACACAGAATCCGAAACACCAGATAAAAATAAAGAAATGCCCATCACTTTTGAATATCTCAAAAAACAAATAATCACTCTAACAGAATCTAAATACGGTAAAAAATCAACTCCTGAAACAGATAAAATTAATATTTCATTAAACAGAATATATATGGACCGCGCTCTATACTCAAAATACAATTGTTCTCTCATTAATATATTATTAAAAGTATGGTCCTACTTATCTTCTCACGAATCTGTTGATGACATGAAAAACAGACTTCTAGAAGAACTAATTGAAATGTCTGGAACTTGCAGCAGCGGTTTTGCTAGCAGACTCGTCAATGTTATATCAGGGTTTGGAGACTTTAATATCACCATTTCTTGGAAAGATCAAATCATTGCTAACTTTTCTGGTAGATTAAATGCTAGAATCAATAACATTCAAAATATTAACATGGATGAAAAACAACTAAAACAAATATACTATCTAATGTTCTACGAATATCAGGATAAAAAATCCAAAATTAGAGACCAAAGCATGGACGAATTTTGTAAAGACAAAGATGATATCAATGAAGATATCATCAAAGAAGAATACCAAAGCAGAATACTCTGCGAGATGCTAATCCCTGTAACGTCTTACAATAAAAGAAAAAGTTTCCTAAACTTCTTTAGAGATAATCTATCGTCTATACGAGATGAACTATTTCAAGAGTTTGCCGGGTTGATTGCTGATACGGACTTTGACCTTTGGTTTAGAAGTGCTATATCAACTTATGAAGGCTTTTAATTTTATATGAAATATTTCATATAAAAAATTATTTTACCTACGGTTGTATTTAGATTGAATTCCTGTGTATTCTTTTTTTGATGTTTCAAAACATTCTTTTGACCCTTCAGGAGCAGGGTTCATAACACCTATTTTCCAGTCATTTAAACTAGGTAATGACTCTTTGATTATATTCAAACCTGACCCTGTCCAAGGTCTATGTGCCCCTGGCTTAGTGTAGCTTACTGTATCTATACAACAATTCGTGCAAGACATATTTTATTATATACATATAATAAAAATTTGAAAAATATCATTTTCCATAGACATATTTTTTTATACATTCAATACATTCTTTTGTATTATATTTTGTTGGTATAGCCATAATTTTATTTTTGTCATAATAATCTTTTATTTGACGCATCTGCCATACTGGCACTAGACTTTTCTCAAATACGTATTCTTCTTCGCTACTTGATTCCTCTTCTTGTTGTTCTTGTTCCTCTTCTCTACTTGAATACTCTTCTTGTTCTTCTTCACTACTTGATTCTTCTTCACTACTTGATTCATATTTAATTCTATTAATAATCATATCTTCTATAACCTGTCTATTAACTATCTTTTTTGTTGTATTAGATTTTTCCATTACTGATTCGTTTATAATATCACTTTTTTCTTTTAAGTCGTTTTCAGTTTTATCTTCAATATGATTGCCATTTATAATAATATTACGTTGCTCTATACTTTTTGGTAGTTTTTTACTTAATCTATTTCTATAAACTTCTCCATTCTTTTTTACATTTATTATCTTATTGTATGTCTTTATTATTTTCTTCTTTTTATTGACTAATAACTCAACATATAAATCATCTTTCTTATTTTTCTCAATAGCCTCATCTATAATATCTATTTCTTCCTTACATAATTTACCAACTTTTTCAAATCCATTTGATGTCATACTAGCTAAAATATCAGCATTTGGATCTTCTATTAATTTTCCATCTAAATCCATAAACTTAAACTGATTTCTTGATCTATCGGTGCATAAATATAGTGGCTTATCTTTTCCCATTAAAAAATTATCTAATGTAAAATCAGCAAGCCCTTTCTCACATTCCAAAAATATTTCC
>Ga0187844_10003359_pt1 | contig 10708 bp, 9 predicted proteins | sample SpaLakP09_SKY_50_FD_134517 | JGI IMG/M metagenome (GOLD analysis project Ga0187844, IMG submission 134517) | Oligotrophic lake water microbial communities from Sparkling Lake, Wisconsin, USA - SP09_SKY_50 | ecosystem: Environmental > Aquatic > Freshwater > Lake | place: USA: Sparkling Lake...
CGGCACGCGCGTGCCGTCGCGGCTCGTGAAGAACTGCTGGCGCGTTTCGTAGTCGTTCGGGTCGAACTGGACCTTGGGTTGGCGGAACACGCTGCTGGTCCCCTTGTTCATGTCCAGCCGGTAGATCGTCGTCGGCGTCGTGAAGCTCGTGAACGAGAAAAAGGTGTCCTTGTCGCCGCGCTTGCCCGTGAAGCCCGCCACGCTGCCGATGCCCGGCAGCGCCACCTCGCGCACCGGCTTGCCCTGCAGGTCCACGATCCTGACGACGCTGCGCGCGTCCGCCAGGTATTGCGCGATCAGGCGGTCGCCCACCAGGTGCGCGGCCACGAGCGTCTGGTCGCTTTCCGGCACGACCGTCTTCCAGTTCGCCTCCTGCGGCTTGCGGGTGTCGATGGCGACGATACGCTGGCGCGGCGCGTTACGGTCCGTGACGAAGTAGAACACGGGGCCGACATTGTCGACGAAGTCGTAGGCCGCGTCGAAGTTGTCGACCAGCGCCTGCACCTTCGCGCCAGGCTTCGTCAGGTCCTTGTAGAACACGCGGTATTTATGGGCCGTCCCTTTCGTCGCGGTGATGATGAGGTAGCGGCCGTCGTCCGTCGTGGCGGCACCGAATCCCCATTCCTTCTCGTCCGGCCGGTCGTAGACGAGCACGTCGGCATCCTGCGGCGTGCCCAGCTTGTGGTAGTACAGCTTCTGGAAATAATTCACGTCGGCGAGCTTGGTCGCTTCCTTCGGCTCGTCGTAGCGGCTGTAGAAGAACCCCTTGCCGTCGCGCGTCCAGGCCGTCTCCGAGAACTTCACCCACCTGATGTGATCCGCGCGATCGGTGCCGGTCGCGACATCGCGCACCTTGATCTCGTTCCAGTCCGAGCCCGATGCCGCCGTCGAGTAAGCGAGCAGCTTGCCGTCGGGGCTCACGGCAAGGCCGGCCAGGGCGACGGTGCCGTCGGCGGCCAGGGTGTTCGGGTCCAGCAGCAGGCGCGGCGTGTCCGTCAGCGACGTCATCGTGTACAGCACCGCCTGGTTCTGCAGGCCGTCGTTGCGACTGTAGAAATAACGGCCGCCTTCGCGAAACGGCACGCTGTAGCGCTCGTAGTTCCACAACCGCGTCAGGCGCTCGCGGATCGCGGCGCGCTGCGGAATCGTGGCCAGGTAAGCCTGCGTCACCTGGTTTTCCGCATCGACCCACGCCTTCGTGTCGGCGCTGTTGGCGTCTTCCAGCCAGCGGTAGGGATCGGGGATGGTCGTGCCGAAATAGGTATCGGTCTGGTCGACTTTCTTCGCGACCGGATAGGTCAGCGGGGTGCCGCTGCCGGAGCAGGTCTGGCTGGTGGCCGGACCGGCGCCGAGTGCCGCGACGATGGCGGCGACGAAGGTGGCATGTCTCATGTGCATGATGTTGTTATACGATGGGTTGTCGGCGGATGCCGCTGAGCATGATAGCGCGAATCAAGTGTCAGGACGACAACCCTGACGCCGGATTCACGCGGCGCGCCGTTCCGGCCCCCCGTACGACCGGGCGCTCTGCCACCGGCGCCGCATGTCGTCGGCGCTCGCGATCTGTTCCTGCGACAGCCGGTGCGCGACGATCGCCTTGTTGGCGCTGGCGGCCGGATCGCCGGCGTCCGCCGCCAGCAGCATCCACATGTACGAACGCACGGTGTCGCGCGCCACGCCGCGGCCGCTGTTGTACATCCCGCCCAGGTTGTACTGGGCGAGCGCGTGGCCCTGCTCGGCGGCGAGCCGGTACCAGTGCACCGCCTGCGCGTCGTCCTGCGGCACGCCCTGCCCGTTCGCGTACATCACGCCCAGGTTGTTCTGGGCGCTCGCATCGCCCTGCTCGGCCGCGCGCCGGTACCATGCCGCCGCCAGCGCCTCGTCGCGGTGCACGCCCTGGCCGTTCGCGTACATCACGCCGAGCGTGAACTGGGCCTTGGCCGCGCCCTGCTCGGCCGCGCGCCCGTACCAGTACAGCGCCCGCTCCGGATCGCGTGCGACACCGCGCCCGGACGCATACCGGTTGCCCAGGTTCACCTGGGCCAGCACGTGGCCCTGCTCGGCCGCGGCCAGCGTCCAGGCCAGCGCGGGACCGCCCCAGCGCGGCCCGTCGTTGCCGGCGTCGCCTGCGCCCGCAAGCGCCTCCGCGTCGGCCGCCGCGAGCAGCTGCGCGAGGCTGAACTGCGCCTCCGCATCCCCCTGCTCGGCCGCGCATTCGAGCCACGCGCGCGCGCCCTGCGCGTCGGAAGGCAGCCCGTTCCCGGCCAGGTAGGCGAGCCCCAACAGGCGCTGCGCCGGCGCATGGCCGCGCGCGGCCGCGCGCCGGAACCAGTACAACGCTTCCGGCTCGCTGGGCGCCACGCCCGCGCCGCGGCGATACATCAGGCCAAGCGCGACGGCGGCCTCGGCATCGTCCAGCAGCGCGGCCTTGCGGAACCACGCCATCGCGAGCGGCAGACTGCGCGTCACGCCCGCGCCGTCCCGGTAGCACGTGCCGAGCAGCCGCTGGGCACTGGGCAGGTCCTGCTCGGCCGCCTTGTAGTACCAGGCGACGGCCTGGGCCGCGTCGCGCGGAACGCCCCGCCCTGCCCGGTACAGGTCGCCCAGGTTCTGCTGCGCGGATGCGTCGCCCTGCGCGGCCGCAAGGCCGAACCAGTACGCCGCTTCCTGGTCGGATTGCGCCACGCCCCGGCCCAGGAAATACATGCTGCCCAGGTGGTTCTGGGCGAACGCGAGACGCTGGCGCGCGGCCCGCTCCAGCCAGCGGCAGGCGGCGACGTCGTCCCGCGGGGCACCGTCGCCGTCCTTGTACATCATGCCGAGGTTAAACTGCGCATAGGCATCGCCACACGCGGCGGCGCGGGCGAACCAGGCGAGCGCGCCGGCGCGCGGGACGGACTCGTGACTGTGCATGCGGTAGCTCCTGACGGACACGCGTTAAGGCCGAAGAATTGCCAAAAGTGTAATGATGAGATGCATTACGGATTTGACTTGCGCCAACGTGGAGGGGATGGACGGCGGCAAAAACGACGCCGGCGCGACGGGTCGGCCGGCGGGGACACTGTCACGCGACGAACCCCTACTGCATGCAGGAAATAGTAACGCCGCTCAGGCCGTTGCGCGCCGTCCGGCCGCGTACACGCCCATGAACGCGTCGACCTTTGCGGCCGCCACGCGGTTCAGCGACACGAGCAGCGCCGGGTCCACCCCGGCCAACCCATAGGCGTCGCCAAGGTGGCGGCCGATGTGAAGCAACAACTGCGCGGCCACTTCGGCGTCGGCCTCGGCCCGGTGGGCGTTGCCCTTGAACGCGATGCCCAGCGCGCGCGAGAGCTGGCCCAGCTTGTAGCTCGCCATGCCCGGGAACACGCGGCGCGACAGCTTCAACGAGCACACGAGCCCCGCGTGCCGGCAACCGTGGCCCAGCAACGCGCCCTCCGCCTTGAGGAATTTCTCGTCGAAGCTGGCATTGTGCGCGGCCAGCACGTCGGCGCCGATGAAGTCGATGAGGGCCGGTACGACCTCGGCGGCCGGCGGCGCACCGTCGACCATCGCCTGCGTAATACCGGTCAGCTGGGTGATGAACGACGGCACGCGCACGCCGCAGTTCACCAGCGAGACGTAGCGCTCGACGATCCGCCCATCCGCGATGCGCAGGGCCGCCACCTCGGTGATGCGGTCGCCGCCGTCGGGCGACAGGCCGGTGGTCTCGAAGTCGAGCATGACGATGGGACGTTCGAACACGGTGATCCTTTCTTAAGCAAACTTACGGGCGGCATCGATCGCCAGCCCGGCGCCGATACTGCCGAACAGATCGCCTTCGACGCGGCGCGCGTCCGGGACGATGGCCGCGATGCGCTCGCGCAGGCTCGCCACGCCGCTGGAGCCGCCCGTGAAGAACACGGTGTCGACACGCTCCGGCGCGATGCCCGCTTCATCCAGCAGGCGCTGCACGGTCGCCCCGACGCTGTCGATCATACCGGCGATCGCATCCGTGAACACCTCGCGCTGCACGCGCAACAGCTCGGGCGGGTCGAGCCGGTCGAGGTCGAGCGCCACTTCCGGCGCATCGGACAGGCCGATCTTCGCCTCTTCCACACGCATCGCGAGCCAATGGCCGGCGCGGTCGTCGATCAGGCGTTGCAGGCGCCTGAGTTTAGCGGGCTCGGCCGCATCGCGCACGAGGTCGGCGAGCTGCGCGATATTCTTGCGCGTATAGGCCTGGTTGATCGTATGCCATGTCGCCAGGTTGAAGTAATAGCTCGACGGTACAGATGCGCCCGACAGCAGCGTACTCCCATGGCCCAGCAGCGGCATGACAGAGGCCAGGCTCAGGTATTTGTCGAAGTCCGTGCCGCCGATGTGCACGCCGCCCGTCGCGAGGATGTCGTCGCGGCGATCCAGGCGATCGGCGCGTGCCGGCCCCAGGCGCACGAGCGAGAAGTCGGACGTGCCGCCGCCGATGTCGGCGATCAGCACCAGCTCCTCGCGGTCGATGCGGGATTCGTAATCGAACGCGGCGGCGATCGGTTCGTACTGGAAGCCGATCTCCGTGAAACCCACGGAACGGGCGATGTCGGCCAGCGTGTCTTCGGCGAGGCGGTCGGCGTCCGGGTCGTCGTCGACGAAGTACACGGGGCGGCCGAGCACGGCGCGGTCGAACGGGCGGCCCGCCTCGCGCTCGGCGCGGCGCTTGACCTCGCCGATGAAGTGCCCCAGCAGTTGGCGGAACGGCAACGCACGCCCCGCGACTTCCGTCTGCCCGTCCATCAGGCTCGTGCCCAGCAGGCTCTTCAGCGACCGCATCAGTCGGCCGTCGTAGCCCTCCAGATAGTCGGCCAGCGCGGCGCGGCCATAGCGCACCTGGTCGTCGTCCGCGTTGAAGAACACGACGGACGGCAGGGTCGCCTTGCCGTCCTCGAGAGGAAGCAACGTGGGTTGGCCGGGCCGTACCCAGCCGACGGTGGAATTGGACGTGCCGAAATCGACGCCGCAAGCGTTGGCCATGGCAGGGAAGTCTTTCTATGAAGGTGCAAATGAAGGGGCGAGATGTTACCAGATTCCGGCCGCGGAACCAACGCCGGCCCGGCTTGTCTCATTCACACGACGCCAACGGCGGAGTCATGTCGACTACGCTTCGGCACCGCCACCGCCCTGAAGGTGTTCGACCGGATCGCTGCCACGTCGAAAGGGTCGATGAGCTTCGAAAGCCGATGCCGTTCGCCGTCGGCCTCATCGGCTCCGTGGCGCCCATCGACGTCCAGGTGCAGGATACTGACTACGTGGTCGCGCATTTCCACTATGTACTGGTGTCGGGGTCGCTGTCCGTCCTGTTCGCCGGCTATTACGTCGTCAAATGATTCCGGGAGGGCCCGCATGACGCGCGAATGGACCTTGCGACGTAACTGCTCCCTGTCCCCGCGCCAGGTCGCGCGCGCCTACGCCGTCCTGTGCCTCGGCTCGCTCGCCGTCGCCGTGGGCTTCCTCGTCCACGGCATCTGGTTCGTCCTCGCGTTTTCCCTGCTCGAACTGGCACTCGTGGGGCTCGCCCTTCTCGTCTATGCGCGCCATGCGACCGACCACGAGCGCATCGCGCTGTCCGAGTCCGGACTGCTGGTCATGTGTGTCGAGGCCGACCACCGGGAGCTCACGCGGCTCGACCCGCTGTGGACCCGCGTCGTCGTCCCCGACGAGCGCCGCCGCACGCTGATCCGGCTGGAGTCGCGCGGCGTGAAGGTCGAGATCGGCCGCTTCGTGGACGAGTCCCGCCGCCGCCAGGTGGCGCGCGAACTGCGCCAGGCGTTGCGCAGCGTATCCGCGATGCGTTAGCGCCATTCCTGTCGCCCATATCCCCACCTTCCCACGCCTGAGGACGCAGTCTGCGCCGGACTGAGCCGTGTAAGCGGCGTCCGACAATCACACGGCGACGCCACCGATGTTTCTATTTTTTTATGTTTTGCATAATGCGGTATCTGCTTTGGCGCACCGCGTTGGTGCGCGCATTGCGCAAGCTTCCCAGGAGACAAGAACAATATGAGCGTTACGGAAGGATATGCAATCGTCGTGCACGGCGGCGCCGGCAGCCCACGCGTATACGACGATGGCTGCGAGCGCGCGGCGCAGCGGGCTGTCGAGGAGCTGGCCATCAGCGCCGACGCGCTCGAGGCGGCCATCGCGGCGGTCGCGTCGATGGAAGACGACGGCCGGTTCAATGCCGGCAGCGGTGCGGTACTGTGCCTGGACGGCGCGACAGTCGAGATGGATGCCTCGATCATGGACACGCGCGGCCGCCTGGGCGCCGTCGCCTGCGTGCAGGGCGTGAAAAACCCCGTTCTGCTGGCGCGGGCCGTCGCCGAGACGCCGCACTGGCTGCTGGCCGGCGACGGGGCCGCCCGCTTCGCCGCCGCGATCGGTCACCCGACGCACACCGCCATTTCGGACCACCAGCGCGAGGCGCACGCAAAAGTCGTACGCGCACTGGCAGGCCGCGTGCCCGCAATGCCGGGCATCCCGGACGAAGCAAAAGCCTTCCTCCGCTTCTGGAACTACCAGACGCCGCTCGACCTGCCCGCGCACGCCGCATGCGACACGGTCGGTGCCGTCGTGCGCGGACCGGACGGCCACTTTGCCGTGGCGCTGTCCACGGGCGGCTCGGCACCGTCGCTGCTGGGCCGCGTCGGCGATACGCCGATCATCGGCAGCGGCTTCTATGCCGGCCCGGAAGGCGCCGTCGCGGCCACGGGCATCGGCGAACAGATCGTGCGCCACCTGCTGGCGCGCACCGTCTACGGCTGGATCGAGGACGGCATGCCGCTCGAGCTGGCCCTCAAGCGCGGCGTCGACCTGTTCGATCCGAAGGTGCCGGTCGGCCTGATCGCCGTGAGCCGCACCGAAGCCGCATCGCACAGCAACCAGGACATGCCCCACGCAAGGATCGTCAAACCATGACCGCACAGGAACAAGGCGCCATCGCCCAGGCCGCACAGGCGGACCAGGTGGCACGGAGCCACGGCCACCTCGTCATCATCGGTGGCCATGAAGACAAGCAGAACGACATGGCGATCCTCAAGCGCTTCGTCGAGCTGTGCGGCGGGCCGGACGCGAAAATCGTCGTCATCACCGCGGCGAGCAGCGTCGCGGAGAACATGTGGGAAACGTACGACCGCGCGTTCGCCGATCTCGGCGTGTCGAATCACACGCACCTGCACCTGCAGAGCCGCCATGAGGCGAACGACGAAACGTACATCCGCGACGTCACCGACGCCGACGGCATCTTCATGACGGGCGGCGACCAGAAACGCCTGCTCGCGCTCATCGGCGGCACGGCGTTGGACGCCGAGATGCACGCCGCGCTCAAGCTGCGCGGCGCCTGCATCGGCGGCACGAGCGCCGGCGCATCCGCGATGTCCGGCCACATGCTCGCGCAGGGCCGCGCGGAACTGCATCCCGAGAAGGGCTCCGTGAGCCTCGGCGCGGGCCTCGGCTTCCTGCACAAGGTCGTCATCGACCAGCATTTTTCGGAACGCCAGCGCCTGTCGCGGCTGTTGTCCGTCGTCGCCCAGAACCCGTATTTGCAGGGCATCGGCATCGACGAGGACACGGCCCTCGTCGTCGAGCGCGGCGTCGGCATCGAAGTGGTGGGCCAGGGCGCCGTCACCGTCGTCGACGGGCGGACGATGTCGACGAATGTCGCCGAAATCGCGGATCACGATACGCCGGAACTGATCGACGTCCGCCTCCACCTGCTGCCCGCCGGGAGCAAGTACGCATTGCCCGGCAGCGACGGTGACGCAAAACGCATTCCGCCCCCGCTGCTCGAGTTTTTGGAAAACATCACGAAACGGAATCCGATCTCATGAACATCGTAGAACAACGCTTCCTGCGCGGCCCGAGCCTGTTTGCCGCCACGCCCTGCCTGCTGGCGGTCCTCGACGTCGCCGGGCAGCAGAACGCGGCCGGCCTCGGCGCACGCCTGCTGGCACTGCTGCCTGCAATGCCGGCCAAAGCGGCGGCGCGCCTGTCCGACTGCCAGGCCGCGCACGAAGCGCTCGAACCCGTCGTGATGGAATTGCAGCGCCTCGCGGGCGCACCCGGCACCTTCGGCATGACGAAGAGCGATCCCGCCAAGCCAGGCCAGGCCAGGATCGTGTGCGGCTACACGGTCGAACAGGTCGCAGGCCAGGCGCTGCGCACCGCGGCCGCCCTGATCGATGCCTGCGCAAGCCATGAGGCCTTCGACCTGGACCTGGCGCTGGACGACTTGCGCGCCACCGCGCACCGCCATGCCATCGGCACGAGCACGGCGGCGGTGCTCGCGGCCGCGCACCGGCGCGGCATCCCGAGCCTGCGCCTGGTCGAAGAAGCCAACCTGTTCCAGCTCGGCTGGGGCAGCCGGCAGAAACGCCTGCAGGCGACGATCACGGGCGCGACGAACCACGTGGCGGTCGGCATCGCCAGCGACAAGCAGCTGACGAAGACGCTGCTCGACCAGGCCGGCGTGCCCGTGCCGGCCGGCGCCACCGTCACGACGCTCGAACAGGCGCTGCGCGAAGCGCGCCGCATCAAGGGGCCGGTGACGATCAAACCGCTGGACGCGAACCAGGGCAAGGGCGTGACGGTCAACTGCACGACCCAGGACGAGATCGGGCGCGCGTTCGAGTTCGCCCGCCAATACGGAGGCCACGTCATCGTCGAAGAATTCCTGCAGGGCCGCGACTACCGCGTGCTCGTCACGGGCCGCAAGGTCGCCGCCGCGTCGTGGCGCCGTCCGCCGCACGTGACGGGCGATGGCGTGTCGACAGTGCGCGAACTGGTCGACACGGAGAACCGCAACCCGGCGCGCGGCGACGGCCACACGAACATCCTCACGAAGATCCCGCTGGACGACCTCGCGCTGCAGGTGCTGGCAAGCCAGGGCCTCGACCTGGATTCGGTCCCCGCGGACGGCAGCGTGGTCGACCTGCGCGGCAGCGCCAACCTGTCCACGGGCGGCACCGCCGAAGACGTGACGGACCTGCTGCCGGAAGACACGCGCGACATCTGCATCCGCGCCGCGCGCACGATCGGCCTGGACGTGGCCGGCATCGACATCGTCTGCCAGGACATCGCGCGCCCGCTGCGCGAGCAGAACGGCGGCATCATCGAAGTCAACGCGGCGCCGGGCATCCGCATGCACCAGTACCCGAGCCGCGGCACGCCGCGCGACGCGGGCGCCGCCATCGTCGACGCGCTGTTCGGCGAGGACGACGGCCGCATCCCCGTCGTCGCCGTGACGGGCACGAACGGCAAGACGACGACGAGCCTCCTGATCGCACACGCGACGCGTCTCGCGGGCCTGCGCACGGGTGTGACGACGACGGAAGGCGTGTACATCGACGGGGAACGCATCGTCAAGGGCGATTGCACGGGCTACCGTTCGGCGCGCACCGTCCTCGCGTCGCCCGACGTCGACTTCGCCGTGCTGGAGACGGCACGCGGCGGCATCCTCAAGCGCGGCCTCGCGTTCGACCGGTGCGACGTCGCCGTCGTGCTGAACGTGTCGGCCGACCACCTCGGCCTGGACGGCATCGACACGGTCGAGGCGCTGGCACGCGTGAAATTCGTCATCGCCGAGCGGGCGCGCCGCGCCGTCGTGCTGAATGCGGAGGACGACCATTGCGTCGCGATGTCGTCCGAGATGGCGCATGGCGTGGAAGTGCTGTACTTCGCGCTGGACGCGGACAATCCCGTCCTGCTGCGCCACCTGGAAAACGGCGGCCGCGGCGTCTACCTGGAGGACAACATGATCGTGCTGGCGAACGGCACGCGCCACCAGGCGCTGCTGGACGTGCGCACGATGCCGTGCACGATGCAGGGTGCCGCACGCTACAACATCGCCAACGCGCTGGCCGCCGCCGCCGCGTTGAACGCATCCGGCTTTGGCAACCAGGAGATCGCGGCCGGCCTGCGCACGTTCGTCTCCGACTGGAAGCACAACCCGCTGCGCTCGAACGTGTTCGACGTGGACGGCGTCACCGTGATCTTCGACTACGCCCACAACACGGCCGCCTATGCCGCGCTGGCCGAGACGGCGCGCGCGCTGACGCCGGGCCGCCTCGTCGGGGTCGTCGCGGCGCCGGGCGACCGCCGCGACGAAGACCTCGTCTCGATCGGCGAGACGTGCGCGGCCGGCTTCGACGAGCTGGTCGTGTACGAGACGGAGAACCGCGGCCGCGCATCCGGCGAAGTGGCGGCACTGCTCGTGCAGGGTGCACGCCTCGGCAAGTACGAAACGGATCACCTGCAGGTGAAGTTGAACGTGCACGAAGCGATCCGCGCGGGCCTCGCGCGTTGCGAGCCGGGCGACGTGCTGGTATTCGGCTGCGGTTCGGCGCTCACGGAACTGACGGAGGCCATCCGGCCGACGTCGCCCGCGACGGCAAGCCGGATCGAAGCGGAAGCGGTATAAAAAAAGGGCCCTCGGGCCCAATGTCGTTCAGTTATCCAAAAAACCGTCGCCCCGGCGAAGGCCGGGGCCCAAGTTCAGCGATCAGACAGCTCACGTAAAACTCAGGTTCCCGCCTCCGCGGGAACGACGATCTAACGATCAGATCGCGCGGCGTACCAGCAATTCCTTGATCTTGCCGATGGCCTTGTTCGGGTTCAAACCCTTCGGGCACACGTCCGTGCAATTCATGATCGAGTGGCAGCGGAACAGGCGGTACGGGTC
>Ga0187844_10003360_pt1 | contig 10707 bp, 10 predicted proteins | sample SpaLakP09_SKY_50_FD_134517 | JGI IMG/M metagenome (GOLD analysis project Ga0187844, IMG submission 134517) | Oligotrophic lake water microbial communities from Sparkling Lake, Wisconsin, USA - SP09_SKY_50 | ecosystem: Environmental > Aquatic > Freshwater > Lake | place: USA: Sparkling Lake...
CCTTCCTTTTCAATGAAAGATGGTTTGGAAAGGCGTTGCGATCAGGGTAGTCAAGGGAGTTCTGCGATTGGTGTGAATTGAGGAGATAGTCATGCGGAAGTTGTCCATGAACCAGAAGCTTGGCTCTATGCTGCTTGTACTTTGGATTGGCTTGATCCTGATCAGCTTGTTAGGCGCATGGCAGACTCGGCGATCAATCATCGAGGACCGGCAGGAAAAACTGGTGTTCGCGGCAGAACAGGCGTTGAGCATTGCAAACTACTATGCCGATGCGGCTCGAAAGAACCGTCTTGGCGAGGGCGAAGCGAAGCAGAAGACGCTGGAAATGCTTGCAGCATTGCGCTACGGCAAGGAAGGCTATTTTTCGGTCAGCGATGCACAGGTTGTCACCTTGATGCATCCATTTAAGCCTGAACTCGTCGGCAAGAACATGGGCGGTTTTGTCGACATCCAAGGGCAGCATTTGTTTGCTGATTTTGTTCGGGTTGGCGCGCAGCCTGGTGGCGGCTTTGTGTCCTATTTATGGCCCAAGCCCGGTCACGATTCGCCAGTTCCAAAAATCAGCTATGCCATCCGCTTCGAGCCTTGGAATTGGTGCTTGACCACCGGCGTTTACATGGATGACATCGACAGAGACTTCCGCCTCGCACTCTTGCGATGGCTTGCCTGCACAGCGTTGCTCGGCACCCTGTCAACGGTGGTCATGATGTTGGTACTCCGGAGCGTGCGCAAGAGCATTGGAGGACCGCTGGAATCAGCCATTGAAATGGCACATCGTATCGCGCAAGGTGACCTGACTGGAGTCGTGCACGAGAAGCTAGACGGCGATCATTCCAGTCTCATGCATGCATTGACAACCATGCAGGACGGCCTTGTTTCGCTGGTTTCGTTCGTTCGCTCGGGGACTGAGATGATCAACATCGGAGCCAAGGAGATCGCAGCGAGCAGTGCTGACCTCTCGGAACGGACCGAAAACCAAGCAGCTGCGCTCGCTCAGACGGCATCCAGCATGAACCAGATGACCTCCACCGTTCGGCTCAATGCGGATAGCGCTGCCCATGCCGAAAGGCTCTCGGAAGAGGCCGCTGAGGTGGCTCAGCTGGGTCGCAACGTCGTCGTTGAGGTAGTGCGAACGATGAGCAACATCGTCGCTAGCTCACACAAGATTGCCGACATTATCGGAGTGATTGACGGCATTGCGTTCCAGACTAACTTGCTAGCGCTCAATGCCGCTGTTGAAGCAGCGCGTGCCGGTGATCATGGGCGCGGTTTTGCGGTCGTTGCTACCGAAGTACGGAACCTCTCGATGCGAACCGCAGCGGCTGCGAAAGATATCAAGGCCTTGATCGAATCCTCGACACAGACCGTGGAATCCGGGGCCTCACAAGCATCGAATGCTGGCGACACGATGGAGGAGATCGTCCGCTCTGCGAGACGTGTCAACAAGATCCTCGACGAGATCAAAACCGTGTCGCAGGAGCAAAGTGCGGGCATCGAAGGAGTGAATGCAACGATCGAGCAAATGGACTTTTTCACTCAGCAGAATGCCGCGTTGGTCGAGGAGGCCTCGGCTGCCGCGATTTCTCTGCGCGATCAAGTGGGAGGGCTGCGCCAGGCGATCTCGAATTTTGCACTGCCCGCTTGATGACGAATGATCCGGGGCCCACTTGCCGCGTGCCAGCGCTCGACTGGATGTTGTGTACGTACCGGTGTGCGAGCACACGACCCCGACACTTGGCGTCTGATCTGCTCGCCTGGCGCAGGCGCATGTGAATCGCCCCGGGGCGATTCAGGTTGGGTTGTCACCGTTTTTCGCGCTATTTCAGGTTTGCAAGCTTCGTTTATTTCTCAGGCGCCTTGCCGACCTTGTTGACGGCTTGCAAGAAGTCGAAGTCCACGCCCTGATCGGCTTGGGTCACGGTCTGCAGGAACAGCTTTCGATAGCCTCGCTCTGCTGTGGGCTCAACAACAGGTGATTGAGCAATTCGGCGTGCAAGTTCTTCTGCGGAAACCAGCAAGGCGATTTCACGGTTCTTGACGCTCAGCCTGATCCGATCGCCATTCCGGACGTGAGCCAAAGGGCCACCAATGGCTGCTTCTGGGGTGACATGCAAAACAATCGTTCCGAAGGCGGTGCCACTCATGCGGCCGTCAGAGATGCGTACGATGTCTTTCACCCCGGCCCGTGCCAGCTTGCGGGGAATCGGGATGTACCCTGCTTCTGGCATGCCGGGTGCACCCTTGGGACCGATGTTCTTGAGTACAAGAATGTCTTCGGGATTGACGTCAAGGTCATCACTGTCAATCCGGTTTGCGAGGTCGGCACTGTTTTCAAACACGACGGCACGGCCTTCGTGCTCCATCAACTTGGCGTCGGCAGCCGACTGCTTGATGATCGCGCCCCTCGGCGCCAGGTTGCCGTTCAGCACCGCCAGTCCCCCCTGCGGATAAATCGGGTTGTCGAAAGAGCGAATCACATCCTGAACGAATCCATCACCAGACTGCTCGATCTCTTCACCCAGTGTCCTGCCTGTGACCGTCATGGCCTCTAAGCGCAACAAAGGCTTGAGTTCGCGCAGCAAGGTGGCCATACCGCCGGCTTTGTGGAAGTCCTCCATGTAATGTTGACCGGAAGGCTTGAGATCAAGCAGCACAGGGGTTTCCCTCCCCATTTGGTCCAGACCTAGAAGGTCAATGTCAATGCCCATACGACCCGCAATCGCGGTCAGGTGAACGATGCCGTTGGTGGAGCCACCAATGGCCAAAAGCACACGCAGTGCATTTTCAAAGGCTGCAGGCGTCAGGATCTTGTCGATCGTCAGACCTTTGCGTGCCAATTCGACGGCTTGTCGGCCGGTTTCTTCTGCGATCCGGATGCGGTCAGCGGTCACTGCGGGTGGCGATGCTCCGCCCGGAACAGTCATGCCCAGAGCTTCGGCAATGCAAGCCATGGTGCTGGCAGTGCCCATGACCGAACAGGTACCGACGCTGGCTACCAACTGGTTGTTGACGTCACTGATCTCCTGAGCGTCAATTTCTTCTGCACGGAACTTGCCCCAATACCTGCGACAGTCCGTGCATGCCCCAACGCGTTCGCTGCGGTGACTTCCGGTCAACATTGAACCGGTGATCAGCTGAATGGCCGGGATACCTGCCGATGCGGCGCCCATCAGCTGAGCGGGCACAGTCTTGTCGCAACCACCGATCAGCACTACTGCGTCCATTGGCTGTGCACGAACCAGCTCTTCTGTGTCCATGGACATCAGGTTGCGCAGGTACATGCTGGTGGGGGCCGAAAAGCTCTCATGGATGGAGATCGTCGGAAAATCCATGGGAAGGCCGCCCGCGAGCATGATCCCTCGTTTGACCGCTTCGATGAGCTGTGGCATGTTGCCATGGCAAGGGTTGTAGCTGCTGCCGGTGTTGGTGATGCCAATGACAGGACGGTCCAGCGCATCGTCTGTGTAGCCCGCCCCTTTGATGAAGGCCTTGCGAAGGAACAAGGAAAAACCTTGATCGCCGTAGTTGGTCAGCCCTTTTTTCAGGCCTTTGGGTTCGTTGCTCATGGGTTCTGCTTTCAAATGGTGGGATTCATGTGAATTGGTAAAAATTAGCGGGATTGATCACAAGAATTCGATCTCTGATGGCATCGTTTGGCGCGGCCTTGGCAAACAGATCCGCCAAGAGGGCATCGTTAGGCATCTTGTGGGATGGCTTGTCTGTTGGGTGCGGCCAATCACCTCCCCAAGGCATGCGCTCGGGCGCTTCCTTCGCAACGGTCTGAGTCACAATCACACGACCGATGGACGTCGGAGGCCCTGCCTCCGTGTCAAAGTAGACGCCTGACAACTTCACGCTGGCGCCATCCTTCTGAAGCAGGTCCTGGACCACGCCGAATACTTCGTGGTTCACCGACGCAGGCTGCGGTACACGCGCGAGATGGTCGAATACGACCGCACATGGCAGTTGTGCCCAGGTTGATTTGCGCTCCAGAAGATAATTTGCTGGTGCATTCACCTGAATGTGCCAGCCTGGCGCCGCCACACGGGCAGCCAGCCCATGGAACGTTCCCAGGGATTCGACGAGCAGGCGGTTGTCATCGCCGTAGCAGGACGGTTGAACAAACACGTTCCCTGGCTTCCCCAGTCGACGCTGCAAGACGCGGTGGTCTTCCACGGTTACACCGTCCGGTTTCAGGGTGGCCTGCGGCGCCCTGGTCAATCGGACGTCATAGATGGGGTGGTGGCCATCCGTTGTGTTGGCAGGAAGCCAGGTTTGAGGGAGTCCTGTGCCCGCGGACCATTTCGCGGCCACGGGCCCCTCACTGCGGGGCGATGAAATGGATAGGCACGCCACACCACCCAGGCCTGAGGCTGCCGGTGCGCCGAACAGTTTGATTGAATCGCGGCAAGAGGAGCTTGTTGACATGCTCTGTCTCCTTGTTCAAATCGAAAGCGTTTGATTCGAGAGCTTGAGCGCGATTCAATCGGGCTTTATGTTCGAGTCTTTGATGATCCTGCTCCACCGGGTCACTTCCTCCTTGATGACGGTTCTTGCTTCATCAGCGCTGGTGTAGACCGCTACGGCGCCTTGAGCCGCCAGGGCCTCCTTGACCTCCTGCAGGGCCATGACGTCTTTCAGTGCCGTACTGAGGCGTGCGATGGCTTCCTTGGGAGTGGCGGCCGGGGCCAGAAGCCCGAACGTGGAGCTCACCTCGAACCCTTTGAGACCCGCCTCAGTGGCCGTGGGAACATCCGAAATGGCAGGATTGCGTTGTGCCGTAGTGATCGCCAATGCACGGATGCGACCACCTTTGATGAAGGACTGCGTGGCGGGCAAGGTGTCGAACACCACATCCACCTGTCCGCCCATCAGGTCATTCAGGGCAGGTGCGCTGCCCTTGTATGGAATGTGGGTGATGCTGACCCCTGCTTGGCGCTTGAACAGTTCTGCAGCAAGGTGTTGCGGTGAGCCGTTGCCAGATGACCCATAGTTCAGGGAGCCAGGCTTTGCTTTGGCTGCCACGATGAAATCGGCCAAGTTGCTTGCTTTCACCGATGGGCCAACCGCCACGACCAGCGGAACCCGTCCCAAGATAGCGATGGGGGCAAAGCTCCTGTCCATGTTGAAGCCTGCTGTCGATGCCATCAGAACACTGTTGATGGAGTGGCTGGTCAAGGCGCCGAGCAACAAGGTATAGCCATCCGGGCTCTCTTTGGCCACTGCCGCCGCCCCCAGGTTCCCTGCAGCCCCTGCCCGGTTGTCAACGATCACCGGTTGGCCCAGCACCACAGACAGTTTCTGAGCCACCACACGCCCGATCAAATCCGTTGCACCGCCAGGCGTGTAGGGCACAACGATCTTGATGGGTCGATCAGGGTAGGCGGCAAAGGCATGTCTCGGCATCAAGCCGATTGCAGCCAAGGCCGCAGCGCCCAGTGCAAATGCACGACGCGGTATGGATCTCTCAGAGGTCATGTCGTCTCCGGCGTTTGTAAGAAGTGCCGAGATTCTTGATTTCAGAGAAACAAAATACAATTTGGCTTTTGTTTTTTCAAACAAAAATAATTTTTGTTATGGATCTCAGATACATCGAAAGCTTTGTGACCACCGTTGACTGTGGGTCGATTGCTGAAGCTGCGAGGCGCCTGGACATGACATCCGCTGCTGTTGCAGCGCGGCTTAAAGCACTGGAACTGGATCTGGGCGCCGAGTTGGTGCAACGCGCTGGCCGTTCTGTTCGTCCGACGGCCGCAGGTTTGAACATTCTGAACAGTGCCCGAGTCATGCTGCGAGAAGCCCGGGATTTGCGGGCATTGGCAAATGAGAACGTATCGCTGGGTGAACTCCGCCTGGGCACCTTTGTTTCTGCTTTGACGACGGTGTTGCCGCCCGTTTTGCGTCACCTGTATGAGCAGCATCCCAACCTGTCAGTGTCGGTGGTTTCAAATGCGTCGACCGAGTTGTGCCGCATGGTGGCCAGTGGAGATCTGGATGCTGCAGTGGTGGTGGAGCCACAATTTGCCATGCCCAAGACCTGTGAGTGGCGCCCCCTGATGGAGGAGCCACTGGTGGTGGTGGTTCCGCGGGAGCTTGCAGGCCAGGATCCTTTGGAACTCCTGCGGACAGCGCCGTTCATCCAATACGACAGATCCGTGCTGGGCGGTCAGCTGGCCGATCGGTATTTGCATCAACAGGGCATCACGCCCAAAAAACGCCTTGAAATCAATGGGCTGATGTCGATTGCCGCCATGGTTGATCAAGGCCTGGGCATCTCGTTGTTGCCAGATTGGTCGGCGTTATGGTCTGACGGATTGGCCATCGAGAAGATCAACTTGCCGGGAAAAGCTCCCGTGCGCAAGATCGGCCTGATTTGGGGTTCGCACGGCCCCCATGCACCCATTGCGCGACTTTTTCTTCAATATGCAGAAACCTTGGTCAAGGAGACCAAGAGGACACGCACGCGTTGAGAGCGGTAACCGCCAGCGTTGGTTGGCATGTCTGGTTAGATGATTGACCGACAGTACGGGGTCGCTTGCACCCTAGACTTCCACTTTTGATTGGTACGTCTACAGGGGGGGCTGGTCAAAACGACCTGACTACCAGCTGCGGGGATGGATTGGCCCAGAACTATGTGACCATGCCCGGTAGCTGTGCAAAGTAGCGCTGCATTGAAGCTACCGCTTCACGCACCTTGGCGGGTTCCCCATCGCGCTGGGGAGTGATGGCAGTTATGGGCAACAAGGGCAGCCGCCACTGAGGCAGCAGATGTACCAAAGTGCCACGTGCTATGGCGGATTGCACATCGGCAATAGCCAGGCGGGCTAAACCAAGGCCTTGCTCACACATTTGTTGCAGTGCGTTTCGGTTGTTGCTGACGATCCGAGCACCCACGTCTACTCGCTGTGGATCTATTGTGGGGTGCTGAAACTCCAGCTGCATTGTGGGCAAGGGCTGGTCTAAGTCTGCTGTCTCCATGGTCACAGGGGCTTTGGTTTCACCGACAAAGGCGAGCATCTGGTGTTTGGCCAGCGACATGGGTGTTTCTGGCACGCCAAATCTCTCCAGGTAGGCGGGAGCTGCGCACAAGGCAACCTCCAAAGAGCCAAGTGGTCGCGTGACCCATTGGGAATCAGGCATGCGTCCAACTCGAATGGCTATGTCGATACGAGACTCGATGAGGTCAATCATTGCGTCCTCGATCAGCAGGCTCAGGCGCAGTTGGGGCCACTGCATCAACAGAGGGGCAAGTGCCATCATGTGAGATGAGAAACCTACGGGCGCGGCCACTCGCAACTCGCCCGTGGGGGCATCGTGGGCTTGTGCAAGCGAGTCGGCTGCCGCGCGCGCAGCATCGACTAGGCGACGACAGTGTTGGTAGCAACGTTCTCCGGCGTCCGTGAGCGTAATTTTGCGAGTCGAGCGGTGCAAGAGTGTCACGCCCGATTGCTTTTCCAGCGCACGCAACGTTTGACTTACCGCTGATGGGCTCATACCCAGCTTGCGCGCAGCAGCGCTCATTGAGCCGGCGGAAACAGTCTCGGCGAAAACCGCGTAGGGCTTGAACTCGTCCATTTTCAGATATTTGTAAGTGGGGCTTTAAAGTGTTATTGGTTTCTACCCGCTTATCAGATCATTGTGAAGAAAATAAAGTAAAGGCACTCTTTAACACATGGAGAAATTTCATGAAGATTGCTTTGATCGGAGCCACCGGATTTGTTGGCCAAGCGTTACTACCAGAGTTGTTGAGCCGTGGTCACCAAGTGACCGCTATCGTCCGTCAGATCGTGGCAGATCCCGTGAAACTGCCGTCACAGGAGGGGCTGAAGACTGCCAGGGCAGACGCCATGGACGCCGAGGCGATTTGCACTGCAGTTCGCGAGCATGATGCCGTGGTGTCTGCCTTCAATCCCGGATGGCACGAACCAGATTTGTACGAGAAGTACATGCGTGGTAGCGCCTCTATTGTGCGTGGGGTGCAAGCCAGCTGCGTTAAGCGCCTTTTGGTGGTGGGCGGTGCTGGCAGCCTGTACGTTGCTCCGGGGGTTCAGTTGGTAGATACCCCGCTCTTTGCTGAAAAGGCACCAGCCCATGTTCTTCCTGGGGCACGCGCAGCCCGTGACCTGCTCACGGACCTGTACACCAATACGAAGCTTGATTGGACATTCCTGAGCCCACCCGCTTTTCTGGAGGTGGGCCTGCGCACTGGCGCATATCGCATAGGAATGGACGAATTACTGATGACAAATAGTGGCCCAGCCGGTATCTCCGTTGCCGATATGGCCATCGCCATCGTTGACGAACTAGAGCGGCCACAGCATATCAAGGCTCGCTTCACTGTCGCGAGCCCAGAGTAGATCTGCATATTTACACCGTGAATTGACGCAGCGGCATTTGCGTACGTCACGCTTCGCAGGCGGGACGGTGGCTGCGCAATATGCGCAAAAGGCAGCCACGGAAATTCTTAAAAATGCGTTGGGGTTGAAATTCATCCAATTTTTTCTGTTGTTTTAATATTTTTCGTTTTTATAAATTATCTGAAAGAAAGAACCATGACTACAAAGACACTTGCAAGCAATGAAAAATTGCAAAAAAATTCAGCTCTATTCTGGTTTGCTCTCTTTGTGCCTGTTGCCATAATTGGTTTTGGCATTAATTTTCTTGTTAATCCAGAGGGCGCCTCTGCCGGCTTTGGAATTCCCATCCATGACCCAGCTGCCTTTCCATATATGTGGATAAAGGGGATTCGAGATATATTTGCCGGCCTATCGGTAACCACACTGATCTTGCGTGGCAATCGCCGTATTGTTGCTGCGATATACAGCATTGCTGTTTTTATCGCGGTGGGCGATGGATTTGTAATTCTTGGTCATATGGGATTTGCGCCACCTATTTTTATGCATTGGGGGACGGCGACTTATATGGCGATCGTAGCCCTATTTCTCCACAAGAATGGCGCCCGCTGAATTTGCATCGAATTGATTCTTCCTGAGTTTGAATCTAAGGCTTGCGTAAAAGAGGAAATAATGAATAAATTGGGATCCAAAACAACAGCACTAGAGGCCCTTCGGGCGCGAAGCCTGAAAGGCAAGCGAGCGATTGTGACCGGAGCCAACTCTGGTCTCGGTTTGGAGGTTGCGCGCGTGCTGGCATTGGGTGGAGCGGATGTGCTTCTAGCTTGTCGCAGTCTGGAGGCGGGGGAGCGGACAGTCAAATACCTGCAATCCACCCTGAATTTAGATGTGGGCCATCTCTCGGCATGTCAGCTTGATTTGTCAGACCTGTGCTCTGTGCAGCGTTTTTCAGAAGAATTCACCAAGTCTGGTCGTTCGTTAGACCTGCTGATTAACAATGCTGGCATCATGGCGGTGCCGTTAGCACCCACGGTGCAAGGGTTTGAGTCGCAGATTGGAACGAATCATTTGGGCCACTTCTATTTGACAAAGCTCTTGGCGCCTATTTTGTTGAGGGCATTGGAGGCACGCATTGTCACCGTTTCAAGTGAGTTGCACAGGAAAGGTGATCCGGACAGTCTCCTCTCTACGTTGAGCACAGATATCACTTACGGCCGCAGGCGTTATAAGCCATTTGTAGCATACGGTGACTCTAAATTGGCAAACATTTTATTCACTCGAGCCTTGTCTGAGCGAATGCCCTCCAATGTGTTAGCGCTTTCATTGCACCCAGGGGTTATCGCAACAAATCTCTCTCGCAGCTTGGGTGTCGCCGGGGCGGTGTATCGTTTCGCGGCACGCCCTTTTCTTAAAAGCGTTGCGCAGGGAGCCGCAACGACTATTTTCGCGGCGACAGCACCTGAACTCGTCGGGCGAAGTGGTCTTTATCTTTCGGATTGTTCCGAAAAGCAGCCTAGCGCCAGTGCGCTTGATGTGAGTCTTGCAAATGAATTGTGGGAGTTGTCCGAAAAGGCGATTCTTTCAGTTAAATGAAATGGCCCGCATAGACTAATATTTAGTCACCCCTGAGAAATTCAAACACCAGTCCGTGCGCCAAATAGAAGCGCAGGTGCGGCGCGCAAATTGAGGACTGCACGCGCGCGCCCCGGAGTTCGTCGCCAACGGTCGCAAGCGCTTGATCTTTATCGGGCGGCAAGGTCTGGCGCCTGGGGATTTGTGTGATCGCCTCTGCTGTTTGAGGGACTGCCTTCAATTGGGCCAGTTCTTCTTCTCGTGCGGCGATGCCGGTCCGCGCGGCTTCTTCAAACAGAGGCTGCTGCTGGACGCCGAGTTGCTCGCGCTTTACGCCAAAGCAGATGCGACGCGCCTGAGCCAACTCGACGCTGAGCACGTCGGTCTTGGCGTCGCGCAGCGCAATGGATTGCCTGGCCTGATCCGCTCGTTTGGCGCCTCGCTCGATGCGCTGCAGCCGCTGAGCCGTGTGCGCACACAACTCATCAGGCCCCATGTGCTCGCAGGCTGTGCGGACATCCGATAGACCTTATTTGAAGCAGCGCAGTCAAAAGCACGTGGGCCGCAGTTTTCGACGGACTTTCCTCAAAGGAAAGCATGTCCATAAAGCAACGACTTACGGCTGATGCGCCCGACGGACTTTATTTGTCGGCATCAGCCCACTCACTACACAGCCAAGCCCGCCCTCAGCGCCGCGCCACCCAGTACACCGCACCCTCGGCGCCATAGCGCTCGTCGTGCGGCACGTCCGGCGCCAGTTCGAAGCGGTCTCCCGCCCGCA
>Ga0187844_10003361_pt1 | contig 10707 bp, 14 predicted proteins | sample SpaLakP09_SKY_50_FD_134517 | JGI IMG/M metagenome (GOLD analysis project Ga0187844, IMG submission 134517) | Oligotrophic lake water microbial communities from Sparkling Lake, Wisconsin, USA - SP09_SKY_50 | ecosystem: Environmental > Aquatic > Freshwater > Lake | place: USA: Sparkling Lake...
AATGCTCCTATGATTACCCGTATCCATAATATTCAACCAGGTTGCGGTTCTTGTGGAAGACATTAAATCATTTTCATTTTGAATCTAATCTATTTAACATTGAGCTAATACTGTCTAATCTATGTTTTACTTCATTAAATTCAGTCATAATTTTTACTTGATTCCGTAAATCTGCTCCAACATAATACCCAAAAATATTGTTACTATATAAGTTAATGTTATAATTGGTTCTATTTATTAAAAATAATAAATTAACTTTAAATAGTTTATAATATTAATTTTATCAAGTAATATTATAATGTTCTCTCTTGCTACAACTTATACAACTCCTTATCCTTCTAATAGATTAAATAAGGCTACTAATTTTAAGACAATGTTTGATACTACTTTGCTTCCATATAATAAAATGTATGATGGTTGTTCTGGAAATTGGTGTTATACAACAAGTAAAGGTACTTTTATTTACAAACCACATTCCGATATTGGAATGGTTGGAAGAAGTGCCGCTGGTTATCTTGCGCAAAGAAAAAGAATGTAAATAGATATAAACTTAAATATTAACTTGCTATATTAATATTATTTTATAATAACTGACTTAAACGTAAACCAAATGGAAAAAACACAAGAAGACAATAAAAAAATATTTATACAAATGTCAAAAACTAATATTGATAATTCTCTTATTGTTGATAAATATAAAAATGCATTTATTCAACTAATTCTTGTTCTTGAAAGATTAGATAATAATGAAAAGTTTGAAATTATTGATGATTATAGTAAAAATCTTTACAAATTTACTAGAGATTTCAACCCTTTAGAGGATATGAGTCTTTACAAAAAAGCTTTTCTTCTATAGAAATTATTTTACCAGATAAACAAAGAGAGAAAAAGCTAGATACAGGCTCTAGTTTAATACATATGGAACTTTAAATGGATTGTTGAAATGATTGAAACCAATTAGATTCACTCATAATGTTTTTCCACGGAGCAGTAATTAATAATACAAACCCAAATAAACATAATAACAATTTTGTTTCTCCAGTTATTACTACACTATTACCACTATTTATTGGACTAAATAAAACTATCAAAAGTAATGACATCAAAAATTTAAATAATAATTCAAATCTTTCCTTCCAATAAACTATTTTATTGTCTAAATCAGTATTTTCTTCACTTTTTTTTGTAAATAAATATGTGTAACAGCCAATAAAATAAAGATAATTTTAATAATAAATATAAATATAATATAGCTAGAATACAATTTCATATATTAATATTATAAATTAAATTAAATAGGTTTAATTTAATTTAATGTAAAAAATTCCACTATATATTAAACATCTTAAAAAAATCACCATTTATATAATGATGTATTAAAAAACTTGTTATTCCGATTAAAACGTCAACTAATAAATATATCCAAGATTGTTTGTTGCCTATAATAGCATTATAAGCAAATAAAAAATATAAAATAGAATGTATGGGTCTTAAATTATTCCACCATATTTTCTCTCCAAATACTTCCGCACCTGTTTTTCTGGATCCTGTTAAATATATATACATAAAACCTATAGCAGGTAGTAAAGATAAGTAACCTAAATATTTCAAATATTTCGTATTTATATATTTAGCAATAATAACAAATAGAGAACGAATTCCAATACATCCGATTAAAAACATCAAAAATCTTTTTTGTAAATGATTCATTATATATTATAAAATATAAATTAAATAAAAAAACTAAAACCATTTTGAGATATTTTAAATCTTCAATGATTTAAAGCATACTATTCATATTTTTTTCAAATTGTAATGTAGAAATATTTATGAGTAATTCCAATGTGTTTACAAACAATTTAGCCCAAACCTCTTTAAACGACGCTTATAAATTTAATACATTTAGTGATTTTATACAAAAACAAGCAATAACCAATTTCTCTCCTACTTGTATTTTTTGTTCTTCAAATAATACTTTGTCATTAACAAAGGATGCTGGTTCTTTTAGACAGTGCAATATATGTAAAAAACAATTTAAGGCTTTACTCATTAAAAAATAAAAGGAAAAACTCCACACAACCATCCTATCAATATTTCTTTCATTAATATAATTATTATTACCAATTGTTAATATTATTTAATTTATTTTTGTAATATATAATGGCTTGTGCTATTTCTTGTATGATTTCAACCGTATTTATTATTGGTATGATTTATTTTTATAATAAGACAGATAAAAGTGCAATTGTAAAACATTACAAGGAAAAACTTTCATCCGATTTACAAAAACGATATGAAAAAATATCTAAAGAGAGAATGCTGATAAGTTGTTATGGATATGTTCTAGGATTAATACTTTCTCTCTTCATCATCTTTTACAATCTAAAAATCAAGGGCGTAAAGATGAATTCTATTTCCCTCGTTTGCACTGTAGTTGCAACATGTTTTTTAACAAATTATTTTTATTATATGTTATCACCTAAAAGTGATTGGATGTTAAATCATATTCATTCACAAGAGGAAGTAAAAGCTTGGTTACAAATGTATAGAGAAATGTCTTACAATTATCATATGGGTTTGGTTTTAGGTGTAATAGCAGTAGGGGTTTTTGCATTTGCTTTCAGATGTTAAAACCACCTATACGGATTAAACCCATAATTTGTTTCAACGCCTAAATGAACCATACCATGCATACCAATTGCCAAGGACATACTACATAAAAGAATCATTTTTTCATAAAAAGGTAATTTTAAAAAGTTTCCAAAATTTCTAATAAAATAAATAAATATGATCAGGATGATTGTACCTGTTAAAAATAATGAATTAAAAGAGGGTGCTATTAAATAGTCTATTAATGCGGGCATAATATATATATATAATATATTATAAAATAATTTAAAGACATAATATATATATATATATCCTACTATAGTTAGGGTCACACCAGGTAAGATTAAGATTCTTTTTTATTATTTTTATTATAACTAATTGTTTTTCTTTTTGTTTTTCTTTTTGTTTATATGATTTTTATGCCCGGCTGGCTCAATCGGATAGAGCGCAAGACTTCTATCAATCGTCGTAGTCATCTTGAGGTTCTGGGTTCAAGTCCCAGGTCGGGTGTTTAAAGGCACAGTGATTCTCGGTTGCCCCCTTTTAAAAGCTCATATGGTGAAACGGTTATCACTTCGGTCTTATGAGCCGATATCCTGGGTTCGACTCCCAGTATGAGCATTCCAATATAATACAAAATTGAAATACTTTTTATGATGTTACATTAGACTAGATGAAAAAATAAATTATAATTAAAACAACTTAAAGATATATATGTTTATTAGTATGTGTATACCTCATACACATATAGTTCCGTACAGCAATTACCAACTTTTGACCTAATTCGAAAACAATGGAACTAGCAAATTTTTTTTAAAGCACGGATGGCCGAGTGGTCAGTTATAAATATTTGGAAAAAAGCCGCAATAATGTAGCTCCAAATAAATAACCCAAAGTAAGGCGATGGACTTAATTTACTTAACTGTAAGAGGATGACCCATTATCGTAAGGATTCGTGGGTTCAAATCCCACTCCGTGCATTTTTATAAAATTAATAATTCAACAGGATACAGCAAAAAATATGATTGCGGAAATCGTAGTATCCATTACAGCATTTTAAATGAAAATTTTACTATTATGTTTAGTATAATGAAGTAGTATGGCTATTTCAATTAAAGGAACCTGTATTTACATAGACTCAATAGGAGGGCCCTCTTTAAGTCTACATGAATAATCAAGTGATTATTCATCATAAGGTATCCATAACAGCATTTTTTTTCTTTTAAATGAGAAGATTGAAAAATCTGGATTTTTCTAGATTTATATAGTTTCCATGACAGCAATTTTATTATAAGAATGAACTGACATTCATTTTTTAAACAAGGAAACCGAACACGGTCTTATAGTGTAGTGGTTATCACTCCAGACTTTGAATCTGGAAACCTGGGTTCGAATCCCGGTAAGACCTATTATAATATTTATAATTTAATTACTTATAAATATTAGTTCCTTTTCCAAATATAACCTCTTGGGTATTCTTCAATTATTACACCGAACAAAAAGAAAAATTAAACAAAACTATTAACCTATAAATACACGATTATAGTCATTACAATCAATGTGATTGTTATAATTTCTAACAAAATATAACGAGTAAGGACTAATCATCATTTTATATTTATTTTCACGAAGTTTGTTTAAAAAGACAAAATCTTCCGTACCCGATGGTTTAAATATTATTCCTGAATCAAAAATACTTTTTTTTAATGCAAAAGATATACCAACATGACAAGCATAAAAATTATCTGTATTGTTATTAGGTAATATAGTATAAGGTTCTTCTGCATGAATTACCATTCTAAATATTATTGTATCAACGTCATAATGTAAGATTTCATTCAAAAAAATATCAACATAATTATTTTTAACAGAATCATCGTCATCAACAAAAGCAATCCATTCTGTTGTAGCATGTTTTATACCATAATTTCTAACATTTCCTGCAGAATTCGAGCCTTCGCCTAACTTTGAACACTGAAGCGTTACAATTCTATTATCTGTTAATTCTGTTATAGTTGTATCTGGTTCTATACCATCAAAAACAACAATTGCTTTCCATCTAGGATTTGTCTGATTAATTAATGATAATAATGTATTCTGTAAAGTTGGTCGTCCTATGGTTGGTATAATAAAAGTAATTTTTATATCTTCTTCTAAAAATTCTGTCATTCTCATATATAAATATATAATATTTCACTTAAATTTATATTAGATACTAATTTTATTTTTTAACTTTTTCAAATATTATTTACTTAGAAAATTACAATAATATATATAATTCTAATAAAAATTTTACACTTTTAAAATTTCAAACGCGAATCATTTAATTAATACTTTCTTATTTTTGATAATATTTGTGTTTTTACATTTTGGTCTTTATATTATTTTTTGTAATATATATTGAAACTACTTAAAGACTTTTTGATACTATAGTATGTGAAGGTAGAAAAAAGTTCCGAACAGCAAAACATAAATAATTAATAATATTATTAACGGATAATTATAATTAATCTTGCGATTAATAAATTAATATAGGAACTAGCAAACAAGACAACAATTTTAAACCCGGTTAGCTCAGTTGGTAGAGCGCCAGACTTTTAATCTGGTGGTCGAGGGTTCAAGTCCCTCATCGGGTGTAAAAATATTTTTATAGTTCATTGATTTCAAATACTTATTTAATATATTTTTATGTAAAAACCACTTAAAAACAAATTATAATAGTAATATGTAAAGGCAGAATACAATAGTATAAAGTCTTTATTTTTTATAGTATCGGGGTGGCGCAGAGGAAGCGCGTCTGGCTCATAACCAGAAGGTCAAAGGATCGAAACCTTTTCCCGATAATATTTTTGCCTTGATAGCTCAGTTGGTTAGAGCGCACGGCTGTTAACCGTGAGGTCACAGGTTCAACTCCTGTTCAGGGCGTAAAAGTTTAATTTTATACTTTTATAAAATTAAAGAAAGTAATAATATATTGTGTAAAACTCATTTGAAGACAACATATTATTTTATATAATGATTAATCTAATATTTTTTCTTGCTACTATAGCTGGCTTTATGACTGTAGGATATTTATTTCTATGGTATACTTCTCGTATGTTTAGAATAATACATTAATTTTATTAAATACAATTTTAATAAAATTTTATTTTTTAATTGGGTGCGGGTTTTTGAAATATCTTAATGCACTCCCAAATCTTTGCTGATTCGTCAAACGTAAAAATACCCTTCTTTTGCACTTGAGCCAAAAAAGAAACAATCACGTTCAATGCAATATTTTCATCTGTAATCGGAATATCCACCAATTTTACAGGAAGATTTTCTTGCTTTTCAGTTGTCGTATTATCCATTTTATATATTTATTTAAATACTTTTTAAGCATTTTTTATGTTAAAGTAATTTTTACTAAATATGTTCTATTTGGTATTGTACTTCCTGTTGAGTCCACTATGGTTGATGGGGTTGTAATAGTACATTGAAAATACATAATGTCTCCTGGTCTTAATAAATTTTGTGCCCAACCGCCTCCAGCAGTACAACTAACTATATTACCACCAAGTCTTGTTGTATCATATGCTGCAATTTGACTATATATCAAATATGAAGTATTTAAATTTATATTTACCGCGGTTGATTGTTGGGATGAATTATGTACGCTTTGAAGATAACTTAATATTGCGGTATTGATTAATGTATTTAAAGTATTTGTATAACTTGTAACACTTATAATACCTGTTTGACCTACAGCTCCTTTAATTTTATTGTTTAAATAACATAAGTATTCATCCGCAATAGTGGTTGACGTCATTGTTGAGGTAATTAATCCAGAATTAGTTCCATAAGTAATACTCGTATTTTTCATAAGCGGGAATACATTTTGTACAGATAAATCACCACTTCCAGAAATTAAAGTATATGATCTAGAAAAATGCATTGTTGTTAAATCACCTGTATACTGAGAACCTGCTACTACAGGGAATAAATTATTAAAGGTGGTTGCTGACCATGTAACATTTGCAGTAACATCACCTGAAAATGTAGTTAGTGTAAGTATTGATGGTTGTGTTCCCGATACAGTTACACTCAAAGGTGATATATAAAACGATAATACCGTCATATTATATTTTGTATATATATAAAATAATACAAAATAATTAATCGTCTTTTATACCATTTTACTATTCTAATTTTGGTTTTACACCTTTTCTCATTTAAAACGCCCAAAATTACTTAAATATAAATAAATAAATAATGTATATGCCATTTATTACGTTTATTTATAAAGTTGGAAAAAACAATAAGACATATTATGGTAAATATTGTTTAGATTATATTTCAGATGACCATGAAGGGTTAGATAATGAAGTTAAATATATACTAATAAAAGGATTAAATGAGTATAGAAAAAAAAATAATATTCAAAAATTAAAGACAAAAATTATTATAGGTATACTATCTTTTTCATCAAACAATATTATTCCGACTTATTCAACTGATAATGAAATAAAATGCTTTGATTTTTATTGTAATTATGATAATAAAATATACATTAATGGAAAATTAATATAAAAATGAGCGTTTTTAATGAGAAAAGGTGTAAATAAAAAATTGAATTAATAAACTAATATAAAAGAACAATTATAATACAAGTAATCTTACAACAATGTTCTTTACTCATTCTACTATAAATTTTGAAGCTAAGCCTATATATGATAATAATGTGCCTATTCCTTTAGAGGATGCGCATTTTGGAATTCTTAATTTACAAGCTTGTTCTTCTTCTGTTACTGATCTAGAACAGGAATTCATCTTTGTTGTCGACCAATCAGGTTCGATGTCGGATCGTTGTTCTGATGGAAGAACCAAAATGCAACATATAACGTATACTATAAAAAATATGGTTATGTATTTTAATGATAATAATTTTAAAAATATACATATCTGTATCTTCGCGTTTGACGATACATTTCATAAAATTATTGATAGGATAATAATTACGGAGGAAAATGTAGAAGATATTCTTCTTGCAATCGATAATATTCGTCCAGTTGGTAGTACTGACATTGAAAATGCACTTAAAAAAGTAGGAGAAATAGTTGATGATATTCGTAACACATTTCCTACACATATTGTCAATCATATTTTTATGACAGATGGGGAAGCTACATCAGGAAATATAAATAAAACCTATTTGCAAACTCTTGTCAAGTGCGATATTTACAATGCTTTTATTGGGTTTGGAGCTTATCACGACTCGCAACTATTAAACATTCTCAGTCAAGATAGTAAAAGTGCTTATTATTTTATTGATGCTCTTGAAAAATCTGGTCTTGTCTATGGAGAAATACTTCATTATATACTTTATAAACTTATGACAGATGTAGTTATTGAGATTAATAATGGTCTTATCTATAATTTCAAAAAAGATGAATGGGTTCAAAATTTGGCCATTGGAGATATTGTCGGTGAATCAAATAAAACATATCATATTATTTCTAATGATGTATATGTATGCGATGCATTTGTAGAAGGAATAATTGCAGGGGAAAAATTACGATTATCTGTATGCAGACTGTATGACGAGACAGCGGATTTTATAAAGTATATTTATAGGCAACGCACATTACAACTATTATTTGAAGCAAATTTGTTACAAAATACCACTGCTGAATCAGATAATACTATATGGAATTCATTTTGTGCATTATCATCACAAAATACAAATTCTGAAGTAGATAATACTGGTTGTAATTCATTTCAGGGCTTAACATTAAAAACACAAAATAGTTATCATATTTTGGTCCAGGAAGAACAAATACTAAAGCAAAAACTTCGCACTTTTATAGAAGAGCTCAAGAAATATATGGAAGACAATAATTTAAACAATGATACATTTCTTAAAAATTTATGTGATGATATCTATATATCTTATCGAACAATTGGTACAAAATATGGATCTATGTATACAGCAGCACGACAAACATCGCAGGGAACACAACGCTGTTATACTGTTAGTCAAACACCATATGACAATTTTGAATTTGGAAGATTTACTCCCAAATTACAGCGACACAGTAAAAATATATATAATGAACCAATTTTATTTCTTGAAAGACCTTTTACTCTTGATGATGTAGAACCTGAAATGTTGTTACACACTGTGTCAGATTTTATTGATTCGCCTTATTTAATACCAACCGCGACAAAAATGATGAGAGATATCAGTTATGGATTATGTAAAGACAAAAGAGACAAAGGAGACAAAAGAGTATTGTAAATTTAATTATTATAAAAACTATTATAAAAACTATTATAAAAATGATACTAAAATATGAATAATATCTATACCTTTTGTGATTTTTTATTTAATTCTGTTTGCAACTCACTTAACAAAGGAAATTCATTTGGGTTTATAGGTTCGCTTAAAAAAGATGGTTGCGAAACCAATGGATTATCTTGTATGTTCCATAAGTATTGCCAAACCGAGCTTATAAAAGGGGGTTTATTTTTTACATTTAATTTAAATGGACACGAATAATCTGGCGTCTCGTTTAAGGCACCACATGGATTACAAGTCTCATTTACAAATGTAAATCCAGGCACAATTTTTTCTAGATTATGGTAGTCAACATCCGTTATTTTTTTTGTTTGTTCGCCAAATATACCACCCTTTCCAGTATAGGTTATTCTTTCTAATTTTGAAGCATTGTCACTTGAGGTACATTTTATTATATCATCGCTTAAATTACCTATTAATCCAGCCTTGTATCCAAAATCTCCGAACCCGCTTGGTAAATCTTCCATTTTATTACCAGATGGGTCTCTTACTAATACTCCATTCAATAAAAATTGCCCTTCTTTGGTTTGATATGACATAATTCTCAAAATAGCGGCTTCATTGTATTTTCGCCTAGCATAATTCACAGCGTCTTCTGGGGAAGTTCTTATAAAAGGATTGTTCATTACCGATTGTTTGTATAATTCCTGTACTTCTTGTGACCATGGCCACACTCCATTTTTATTAAAGTAATCTACTTCTTGTTGACTTGCTTGATTCTTTTGAATCATATCTACATCAAAAATGACTTTGGGATTAATGCTATTTTGAATTAACAAAAAATTTTGTGTTGACTCTGGACTCCATGTGAATCCCTCTTTAGATTTAGACAAGGCATTAAATCTATATATTATTAAAAACAATAATCCACCAATTATTCCATAACGATAGTCTTTCATTGATACAAGAACGATAGCAATCAAAAGAATTATATTTCCTAAAATTGTATTGAAGAGAGAAACAAAAATTTCAGGAATAAAATAAAGAACAACCCACAATGTTATCAATATGGTTAATAATCCGATTAATTTTGTCTTGTTGTCTTCATTGAATACATTTTTAAAATACTTCATAATAAATATGTATATTATTTTATAAATATTTATTTTTATCTACCTGTGGAACCAAAACCACCATTTCCTCTCTCTGTTTGTTCGCCCAAATCTTCTTTGTTATCAACTACTTCGACTAAGATTGGAACGAGTCCTGGTGCGCATATCTGTAAATAGCGGTCATATTTCTCTCCAAAATAATCACACTCTTTGTCATCTGTATGTGTTTGGTCAACATTTACTACATCAAACATACCTATTAGATGCCCGCGATAGCCAGCATCTATAATACCAGTTGCGTTGGCAAGACGTAATTGCGTCTTAGATAGAGAAGAACGTGGATACATATAATACCCCGTATTGAATATTTTGCCTCTGTCAGTAAGCATACTTGCAGAACAACAAACCTTAAAATCCAACTTGTTTACCGGAGATGCATCAGACCATCCTGTAGAAAAAAACCGTAAACTATCACCATATGCGTTTTTTTCGGTTCCTTCATTACCTGGAGCAAATAAATCGAACCCAGCATCAATATAGTTTGGTTTATTGATGATTTTATTATTGTGCTTGTTCGCAGCTTGTATATACATATTTTTTAACTCTTCATTGTTATCATCTACATATAACTTTAAAAGCATTACTTTATCATACATGCTTAGAAGCGTATTAAAATGGGCGTTTAAATTATTATTTAGAAAGTTTGAC
>Ga0187844_10003362_pt1 | contig 10706 bp, 8 predicted proteins | sample SpaLakP09_SKY_50_FD_134517 | JGI IMG/M metagenome (GOLD analysis project Ga0187844, IMG submission 134517) | Oligotrophic lake water microbial communities from Sparkling Lake, Wisconsin, USA - SP09_SKY_50 | ecosystem: Environmental > Aquatic > Freshwater > Lake | place: USA: Sparkling Lake...
GCTTAATTCAGTATCCACTCACCCGATTGCTTGATAGCGTGATACATCGCACGTGACAACTGATTCCTGGCGTGAGCGCCTGATCGCAATGGAAAACAATTCGTCGGCACGCGGTCAACTTTTATCTTCGGCATGGCTTTGAAATTCTCGGAGAGGAGTTCATGGAGGCAACGCCACATCTGCAGATGATCCGCACAGGCTGATCATGACCATGCGCCGGACACAAAACATGTTCCGGAGTCCCACTCACTGTTGTAAATACGAAGCGATTTGATACCGTCTTTCTGACTGAGTATTGCTGTAGTTTCCAAATACATCTTAAAATCTCTAACGACAATCTGACTGACATTGTTCGGTTGGATCGGCTCTATTATTCACGTTTTGGAGAGCTCGTGAATCCTATTCTGAAAACTTTGACGGTCGCTTTTTTCTTACTGTTGTCCGCATGTGCAAGTACATACCAGCCCCCATCAATCGGGGATACAGCGAAAATCCGATATTTGAACGCTTCCAAAAAATGGAAGAAATGTAGTCGTCTTTGCTTATGAAAAAAACGATTGTGTTGCACCCCAAGTCATTGGGCACTTGGATGAACGCTTTCTTAGAAAACCCGAAAATATAAATGCACAACTCATACCTCTGAATACCGATTCAAACCTGCAAAAGTCAATAGAAATAGCTATTCCAGCCGGGAAGCCCTTTATAAGTTATATTCGACTGCTAACTCTAGGCTCTTACAGCACCTCATGCAGAGTTACCTTTTCATTCACCCCAAAAAAAGATGGGATGTATGAGGCAGTTTATGACGAGGATGACACCAACTGCTTCCTTACTCTTAACGCGATCAATCAAGACAAGAACGGAAAATTTGTTCGTTCTGGTGCCATGGATCTGTTAGACCCGAAAACAAGGCAATGTAAATTTTGAAGAAAGCTCTTCGCGTTTATCGCAGAGTGGACCATCAGCGTACCTCATAATCCACATACAACTGTCTAAGAGCAAAAAGAGTGGGAGTCAGCGAATCACGCACTGGAGAAGCTCAACCTTGCCGCCGGCATGAACGATCACGACGTTAGACGCACATGTACCGTAGTGCATCGGATTCGATGCAGATTGGCGATAGCATGCGCTCTAGGTCAAGACTATCGCCGATATCGGGTAGTCGCCTGTCGGCAGCTTTACTCCACCAATTTATTCAGCTTGTCCGGATTGAATTTATCCAGCTCGACTACGGTCTCGCAAGCTATGCCGGCTGCTTTAAGTGCTTCGAGAATTTTCACTAACTGCAATTCCTGACTGGAAGCATTGTCGATCAATCCATGCAAAGCTTTTGACAAAGGATCGTCACCATTCGCTGTCAAGCCATACGCCGCAAACATTTTGGCAGTCGCATCTTCGCGCTCAGAGGCTGCCGCTTTTTCAATTATGCGTGCAGGATTACCGACCGCGGTGGCTCCCGCCGGCACTTCTTTGACTACGACGGCGTTGGAGCCAATCTTAGCGCCCTCGCCGACCGTAAACGATCCCAACACTTTGGCTCCGGCACCAATGATCACACCGCGTTCTAAGGTCGGGTGTCGCTTAGTTCCTTTGGATAGCGACGTGCCACCTAAGGTGACACCTTGATAGATGGTGCAATCGTCACTGATATACGCCGTCTCACCGATCACGACACCAAAGCCATGATCGATAAAAACACGACGTCCTATGGTCGCACCGGGGTGAATCTCAATGCCGGTTAATCCACGAGCTATATGAGAAATGAAGCGCCCTATCCACTTAAAGCCCTGCTGCCAGCAGGCATTGGCCCACCGATGCAAAACGATGGCATGCAGACCGGGGTAGCAGGTCAACACCTCCCAAGAACTACGAGCGGCGGGGTCGCGTGCCATGATGCTAGCGATGTCTTCCCTGAGGCGGCTAAACATGAATGTCGATCAAACAGTAAAAATTGAATTTTAGGTTATTTGGAAGAATCAGACACAATCATCCTTGTACTAGACAGTCGGTACTTTCAAGCGTTGACGTCTAGCCTCATACAAGCAAATACCTGACGCTACGGAGACGTTAAGACTTTCGACGGAACCCATCATCGGTAAGCTCACTAAACGATCGCAATTCTCGCGCGTTAAACGGCGCATACCCTCGCCTTCGGAGCCCATTACAAAAGCTACACCTCCGGTGTAGTCGACATCGTAGATCGTGCTTTCTGCATCATCTGTCGTACCTGTTAACCAAATATCGTGTTCCTGTAACTCGCGCATGGCTCGCGCCAGATTGGTCACGGTAATGTAGGGCACGTTATCCGCTGCGCCGCTGGCGACTTTGGCTGCCGTCGCATTCAAACCTACGGCTCTATCTTTAGGTGCAATCACGGCATGGGCACCTGCACCATCAGCAACGCGCAAGCATGCGCCCAAATTATGCGGATCGGTGACGCCATCTAACAGCAATAGTAAGGGTGGCCCTTGTATGCCATCGATTAACTCAGACAGATTACGAGCGAGCGATATTTCACCAGCTCGCGCAACCACGCCTTGATGCCGGCGCGTACCGACCATTGCATCTAAGCGCTGATCATCTGCCTGAATGATGCGCACATTCGCCGATTTAGCCGAGCGCAAAAGATCACCCATGCGACGATCATGACGTGAGGCATCGACATAAATTTCTTCTATGGTCGATGCATCATGGCGAATTCGCGCTGCGACAGCATGAAATCCGAAAAGCAGTTTGGTCTTCATTTTTTATTGGCCAGTGAGCTATCGCTCTCCGTTATTTACGTTTCTTTTGACCTGTACGTGCGGCGGTTTTTGGTGGTTTAGCTTTACGCGCTTTAGCGCTGTCGGGCTTTTGAGGGGCCGCTTTTTTAGCAGTTTTTTTCGCTGCCTGTTTAGCCGCTTTTTTTGCACCCGACAAGCGCGAATGCCCTTTTCCCTCATCGGCGCGTCGTGCTTCGTTTTTCAATTGGGTACGAATGCCTGGCTCACGCACCAATCGCAAATCAATGCGTCGTGCATCAAGGTCAACTCGACTTACCTGTACGGTCACTCTATCGGTTAACTGATAGCGCATTCCGGTACGCTCACCACGCAATTCATGTCGGGCTTCATCAAATTGAAAGAAGTCTGAACCCAGATCAGTGACGTGAACCATGCCTTCAATGAACAAGGCATCGAGCTGTACAAAAATACCGAATGCTGCAACTCCCGAAATCGTACCGGTAAATTCTTCGCCGAGTTTATCGCGCACAAAATAGCATTTCAGCCAAGCTTCAACATCACGCGAGGCTTCATCCGCGCGCCGCTCATTCGCAGAACAATGAATACCGAGCGCTTCCCAAATCGCCACATCGCCTTCCGATTTTTTCTTACCGGCGGCTCTATCTTTTGCCTGCATCTTGCGCGCAGCGGGAGACAGTTGAGTATTCAGATTTTCTGTCTCTATATCTTTTGGATGGTAGCGCTTGGTTTGTAAAATTGCCTTGATAACGCGGTGCGTCAGCAAATCCGGATAGCGCCGTATAGGGCTGGTGAAATGAGCATAGGCATCGTAAGACAAACCGAAATGTCCAATATTGTCAGGGCTGTAGACTGCTTGCTGCATGGAGCGTAGCAGCATGGTTTGAAGCATGATGGCATCAGGTCGTAGTTTTATTTTCTCCATCAACTCCGCATAGTCCGAAGCCGCTGGGCTACCGGAACCACCGAGCGACAAACCTAATTGCTTTAAGAATGTGCGTAACTGATTAAGCTTTTGTTCTGTTGGGCCAGCATGGATACGAAACATACCGTGATGCTTGTTGCGCTCCATGAAATCAGCAGCGCAAACGTTTGCTGCCAACATGCATTCTTCAATTAATTTGTGAGCATCGTTTCGTGTGCGCGGCAAAATTTGTTCTATTTTGCCTGCAGCATTACAAACGATATAGGTCTCAGTAGTTTCAAAATCAATCGCACCACGCAGACGACGCGACTGCAGTAGCACTTGAAATAAATCATAAAGATTTTGTAGGTGCGGCAGTAACGCAGCGCGACGTGTAGCCTCAGGCCCACGCGTATTTCCTAAAACGGCAGCAACTTCGGTATACGTTAAGCGCGCCGCTGAATGAATCACTGCAGGATAAAACTGATACGCCTGAATATCGCCTTTAGCGCTGATCACGGCATCACACACCATGGTCAATCGATCGACATCGGGGTTTAATGAGCACAAACCATTGGATAATTTTTCCGGCAGCATGGGTATCACCCTGCGCGGAAAATACACTGACGTGCTGCGCTCAAGCGCATCGACATCTAATGCATCATTCGGCTTCACATAATGACTGACATCAGCAATCGCAACGATCAGTCTAAAACCTGTACCACGCCCGATTTTTACGGGTTCGCAATACACAGCATCATCAAAATCTCTAGCGTCTTCACCGTCTATCGTTACCATCGGTATGTCGCGTAAATCAACACGATCTTCCAGATCAGCTGGTTTCACTTCGGATGGCAATTTCGATGCAGCGGCTTTTGCCGCCTCTGAAAACTCGTGTGGAACGCCATACTTGCGCACAGCAATTTCAATCTCCATACCAGGATCATCTATCTCACCGAGTACTTCAGCAATTTTTCCTATCGGCTGGCTGTAGCGCGATGGTTGCTCAGTGAGTTCAACGCTGACAACCTGCCCAGCTTTCGCTTTGCCGGGTGCCACTGCGAGCAAAATGTCGTGAGCGATGCGCTTATCTTCAGGTACGACTAACCACACGCCATTCTCATGTACCAAGCGCCCAATGACATGTGTATTGGCACGTGCTAATACTTCAACAATAGTGCCCTCGGGACGGCCACGTCGATCTAAGCCTATAACGCGAACTTGTACCCGATCACCATGCAAAACTTTTTGCATTTCTTTTTCAGGAAGAAAAACATCATCACCTTCATCAGGTAACAGAAAACCGTAGCCATCGCGATGACAAGAAACACGGCCTTCAATAAAGTTAGCGGTATTAGCGAGTTGTATGCGACCTTTGCGGTCTGGTTTGATTTGGCCGTCACGCTCCATAGCGGCTAATCGACGGGTCAAACCATCCAGCTCAGATTCTTTAACAGACAAAGCGTCGGCGATGGAAGAAAGTGTCTGCGGATCAGATGCTTTACGCAGTACGCCCAGGATTTCTTCTCGACTGGGGATGCTATACGGATAGTGGCTCAAAAGATGTCAATAAAAGTAAGGTGAATAAACAAGAATAGTGTAACGGAGCTGTGCACGCTTTGCTCAGTAGACCATTCGATTGATAAAGGCTAAGAGCTTATTCCTAACTAGTTAAATCACTATGACATCGTGCATTCATAGTGCTCAACACTCGGCTTTATTGACTTGCGGGATTTATCCGCTATAATCTCGCCTTCTTTTGGCCCACGTGGCGGAATTGGTAGACGCGCATGGTTCAGGTCCATGTGCCGCAAGGTGTGGGGGTTCGAGTCCCTCCGTGGGCACCACCAAATTAAGAGCTTTCTTTTTCAGGCTCTTGCATAAACCAAAAGTGCTACAAACTCTTTGCTGCTAAATACAGTGAACCAATAATCATTCCCGCAGCCACAACAACTATTGCAATTAAGTAGTACGTCATACGTTGTTGAGCGCGTTGTGCATTTTGAAGCTTTGCCATCAATTCATCGTGCTCGCGGTCTAACTCATCGAGATTATTCTGAGCATTTTTCAAATCGCTCAGCGTCTTACTAACACGTTCATTTTCTTTCATAGACTTTCCTTGAACGATAGCGTTGCTACAGCGTGCCTGGCATCATTTGATCATACAACTCAAACGGCTGATGAATCCACGGATTACCTGCAACATGATGGACAAAATAATCCGGACATACGGATGAATTTTCTTTGTACCAAATCACTGCTGATCGAATCTCACTAATTTCTGGATGGCGGTTAAGCAGCCATTCACCGACTCTTTGCAGAGTGACACCCGAATCCACTAAATCGTCGATTAACAGCAGACGTCCGCTTAACGTGTCTGCCGTCGACGTAATTCTGTCCGCTATGCAAAGCTCTCCACGCTGAGTACCCCCTTCTTCACGATAAGAGCTCACAGTGAGAATAGAGAGCGGCACGTTAAACAAGCGCGAAAAAACATCTCCCGGACGCAAACCACCTCGCGCTAAGCAAAGTACATGATCAAACGTCCATCCCGAATTAAATACCTGCTTAGCTAGGTCTTCGATAGAACGATGATAGTCATCCCACGAAATCCATACATGACTGGCATCTTTCGAGGTCGTCATGCGCTAACATCATTCAAACGGGTGACGTAAAACGATAGTCTCTTCACGATCAGGGCCGGTTGAAACCATATCTACCGGCACACCAACCAACTCCTCAATGCGCTTAACATACGCTTGGGCGTTCGCAGGCAAATCCTTCATTAACTTAACGCCGACGGTGGGCTCAGTCCAACCTGGCATCTCTTCATAAATGGGTTCGCATGCTGCCGCTTCTTCGGCACCCACAGGAAAAATATCCACGTGCTTTCCATGCAAGCGATAGCCTGTGCACAGCTTTAATGATTCCAAACCATCCAACACATCCAGCTTAGTCAGGCACATACCAGATACGCCATTGATCTGCACTGAGCGCTTCAATAAAGCAGCATCAAACCAACCACAGCGACGTGCGCGGCCAGTCACGGTACCGAATTCATGCCCAACCGATGATAGGTGTTTTCCTATGCCCTGATCGGTCGGCAATTCTGATGGAAACGGTCCGGAACCTACGCGCGTTGTATATGCTTTAGTGATACCTAAAATGTAGTGCAACATATTCGGGCCCACGCCCGAGCCTGCAGCAGCATTACCCGCCACACAATTGCTGGAGGTTACAAACGGATAGGTACCGTGATCCACATCGAGCAAGCTACCCTGCGCACCTTCGAACAATAAATTTGCACCGGCTTTGTGAGCGGCGTACAAAGCACTCGAGACATCCGTCACCATCGGACGGATTCTTGGAACCGAGGCTAGAGCCGCATCAAAGGTACTTTGAAAATCAACCGCATTGGCCTTCAGATAATTGACGAGCACGAAGTTGTGATAATCAAGATTTTCGCGCAGCTTTTCTTCCAGACGTTTTTCATTCAACAAATCAGCAACGCGAATCGCACGACGAGCTACTTTGTCTTCATACGCGGGACCTATGCCTTTACCCGTGGTGCCGATTTTTGCATCGCCACGCTTGGCTTCACGCGCAGCATCTAAGGCCGTGTGATAGGGCAGAATGACCGGACATGCTTCTGATACTTTTAAACGATTGGCGACTTCAATACCCGATGCTTCCAGCTTATCAATTTCACGCAACAAATCAGGCACAGACAACACGACACCATTACCGATGTAGCAGGCAACGCCGGCACGCATAATGCCCGACGGGATGAGCTGCAACGCTGTTTTTTGACCGCCAATAACCAGCGTGTGACCCGCATTGTGACCACCTTGAAAACGAACGACGCCCTGTGCATGATCCGTCAGCCAGTCGACAACTTTTCCTTTTCCTTCATCGCCCCATTGGGTACCGATAACAACGACATTTCTAGCCATGATTTCTACAGCTTTCTGATGATGAATTTATTTTTGTCGGCAATGATCTCGCGATCACATTCGAATTCTTGTTGGCTACTTTCTTCACCGGGCAACAACTGAATAACAATTTCACCCTGCTCGCGCAAGGACGAAATCAGTTCGGTCAATGCAGGCTCTCTGCCCCAAGGCGCACGAATGGCGCTGACGGCAGCTGCGGCTGGCAGCAAACGCGCGAGTTCACGCAAATCTAAAGAAAATCCTGTGGCGGGTCTGGCTCGCCCAAAAACTTCACCCACGTGATCATAACGTCCGCCACGCGCTACGGCATTCGGAAGACCGGCGACATACAGCGCAAACATCGCACCACTCTCGTATTGGTAACCCGAGAGATCTGCCAAATCAATATTGATATTCACCGCACCCGCTGCTTTGGCTAACAGCGCCAGTTCATCCAAAGCGTGATGAATTTTCGGATTAGCAGGAAGCACTTTACGTGCATGATCAAGCACACTGATATCGCCGTGCAAACTCATGAGAGCCGAGAGCGCATCACGCACAGTCACGTTAAAACCCGATACAAACTCAGTTAACTGCGGCAAATCTTTTGCTCGTAGCATTGCAACCAATTCGGCCTGATGACGCTGCGCATTAGCATCACCTTCAAGAATGGCGTTCAAAATCACATTGTGCGATAAATCTAACGTGACATTCGACAGACCAGCCATGCTGAGTGACGCTAAAGCGAGTGATTGAATTTCTTCATCCGCTTCTACACCCGCATGCCCGTAAATTTCAGCACCGATTTGCAGTGGCTCGCGGGTTGCATGAAAGCCCGAAGGACGTGCCTGCAAAACGCTACCTGCGTAGCAAAGTCGAGTGACTGATTTGCGATTGAGTAAATGCGCATCGATACGTGCCACCTGCGTCGTCATATCCGCACGCAGACCCATGGTTCGACCGGATAACTGATCGACCAGTTTGAACATGCGCAGGTCCATATCATGGTCGGGGAATGGCATTAATGATTCCACGTATTCCAACATAGGTGGCATCACCAACTCGTAACCAAAACGACGAAAGTTATCGAGCATCGCGCGGCGCAAGACTTCAATCTTGCGCGCTTCGGATGGGAGTACGTCTGCAATATTCTCGGGAAGTAGCCAATTAGGCATGACAATCAAGCTTCAGAAAGGAGGAATCGTAGTGCGAGTAGCAGCATACCAAACACGATGGCGACCAGACCGAAAAATCGGATCTGACCATCCGTTAGACTTGCCAGCTGCAAGAAGGTCTGACGCCAGCGCGCCGGTGAGAGGAACGGAAACATCCCTTCTAACAGGCATAGCAAGCCCAGCGTGATCAGCAGAGTAGACGACACCGAGCAACCTTATTTACGGGCGCCGCCGGGTGCCTTGAAATATTTCAGGAACTCCGAATTGGGATCAATCACCAGCACATCGCTGCGCGTTTTAAAACTCTCGCGATAGGCTTCTAAGCTGCGTATGAATTTGTAGAACTCCGGATTCTGACCAAATGCCTGCGCATAAATACGCGCTGCCTTAGCATCGCCCTCGCCTCGCACTGATTCTGCCTGCCGATAGGCATCAGCAAGAATCACGATGCGCTGACGATCGGCATCAGCTCGAATTTTTTCGGATTCAGCAGAACCGGTAGAACGCAACTCATTCGCTACTCGAGCACGCTCGGATTTCATCCGTTCGTAGACCGAGTTATTGATTTGCTCTACGTAATCCACACGCTTTAAGCGCACATCGATAATCTCGCCACCGATCTGTTTAGCTTCTTCCGACACCTTAGTGCGGATAGCATCCATCACTTTGCCACGCTCACCTGAAATTACTTCACGCACGGTACGCTTAGTGATTTCATCATTCAGCGCTGCTTTAACGATTTGTGCCATACGATCTTGTGCACGACGCTCGTCACCACCAAAGCTGATGAAATACAGTCGAGGGTCAACGATGCGCCACTTAACAAAGGCATCGACCAGAATGTTTTTCTTTTCAGCGGTAATGAAACGATCAGGTTCCGGCGTATCTAAGGTCAAAATGCGCTTATCAAGGAAGATCACATTTTGAAATGGCGGTGGCAATTTGAAATGCAAGCCAGGTTCTTTGATGACATGCTTGACTTCACCGAGTGCGAACACGATGGCGAACTGCCGTTGATCCACAACAAACAGCGTGGACATCAAAATGGCCAGCGCAATGACGCTGGCAATAGCGGTTGAAATAAGACGATTCATTAGCGTGACTCCCTGTCACGAATGCTGCGGTTGTCGCGCCCGCGTGGTTCGGGGACACGCGCAGCTTCACTTGCAGGCGAAGTCTCGCTGAGGGGCGCAGCTGGCCCATGAACACCCGCAGCTGACTCCGCAGCGGTTTGAGCAATCAATTTATCGAGCGGCAAATAAATCATACTGTTACTGGATTTGGTATCCACCATAACTTTGGTTGTACTTGAAAAAATTTGCTGCATCGCCTCGATGTACATACGGTCACGGGTCACACCGGGCGCTTTCTGATATTCAGCAAGAATCTTTGTAAAACGTGACGCTTCACCCTCCGCGTTAGCGACGACACGTGATTTATAACCTTCTGACTCCTGCATTAAGCGCGACGCAGCGCCGCGAGCTTTAGGAACCACATCATTAGCGTAGGCTTGTCCTTCGTTTTTTTGACGCTCGCGATCTTGACCAGCCTTAACGGCATCATCAAACGACGCCTGAACTTGCTCTGGTGGCTGAACTGCCTGCATGGTAACGTTGGTGACCAGTACGCCAATCTTGTAGCGATCAAGGATGTGCTGCATTAGGGTACTGGTGTCGAACGCTACTTTTTCGCGCCCCTCGTACAACACAAAATCCATTTTACTTTTGCCGACGATTTCGCGAATAGCGGTCTCAGCAACTTCTTTGACTGTTTCTTCCTGATCGCGAAGGTTGAATACCCACTGTGAGGCATCTTTGAGTCGGTACTGGACAGCAAACTGAATATCAATGATGTTTTCATCATCGGTGAGCATCAACGACTCGCGTGCCAACTTGTTGCGCACGTTGCTGCGATAACCGATCTCTACTGTTCTAACCTGAGATAAGTTCACCAC
>Ga0187844_10003363_pt1 | contig 10706 bp, 9 predicted proteins | sample SpaLakP09_SKY_50_FD_134517 | JGI IMG/M metagenome (GOLD analysis project Ga0187844, IMG submission 134517) | Oligotrophic lake water microbial communities from Sparkling Lake, Wisconsin, USA - SP09_SKY_50 | ecosystem: Environmental > Aquatic > Freshwater > Lake | place: USA: Sparkling Lake...
GCTCAGGACAGGAAATCCCCGGTGGCGAAGATCGCCACGAACGCCAGCAGGATGATCAGCGCGCGGAACTGCAGGTTCACGACTTCCTGGGCGGCCAGTTCCAAGGTCGCCGGTTCTGCGCTCGCGCCCTCTTCGGTCTCGAACTCGATGGAGCCCGAGGCCACCTCCGCCAGCACCGCCCAGGTGTGGGTGCGCCACCCGTGCGAGGGCTGATCCATCAGCACGCGGTATTCCTTGAGCGCGTCGTCGAGACTGCCGGCCATGCCGAACAGCGCGGCCGTGGCGCGCGCCGGCATCCAGGCGGCGAGCGCGTGGACGGTTTCCGCGGATGCGGCGGCCGGTGAGTCCTCGACTTCCGTGAGCAGTCGCGGCAGGCGGCTGATGATCCGGTAGAACACCGCGCCAGCGGCGCCGAAGATGAAGAACCAGATCAAGGAGCCGAACAGGCGCTCGTGCGACTGGATGAACATCGCGCCGAGCAGCCCGCGCGTCTCCGGCGATTCGTTTTCCGCGTAACGGCCCGGGCCTTTCTGCAGCAGGCGCGCTAGACGATCCGCGGTGACCTTGTCGCCAGAGGCGCGGGCTTCGAGCCACTGCTTGACGTCGTCCGCGAGGTCGCGCGGACCCAGGCACAGGAACAGCGCCATGCCCGAGAACAGCAGATGCGCCACCGGCCCTTCGATCTCGGTCTGCAGCCAGCCACACAGCGCCACCGGCGGCACCACCAGCACCGGCACGATCACGGCGCTGCGCCACAGCGCCCGCAGCGGAATCGCACGGCGCAAGGCGGCCACGTAGCCGCGCAATATCAGCGGCGTGCCCCAGCCCGGCACATGCCCGAGCATGCGTTCGGCGACCAGCGCCACGATGATGGCGATCAGGGTCATTCGCTGCCCCGTCCTGCCGGCACGGCGTGCACTCCGAACGCGTGCGCAATCGATGCGATGCATCGCGTCGGCGCAAGGTCGTTCGGCTTCATGTCGGTCATCCTACCGAAGGCGGTGGTGGCGCTACTCGCGATGAGCGGGGGGTTGGAGGCGGCAGGCATCTTCGGGACGTCTCCGGCTAGGACGCCGCTGCCAGCAGGGCGTGCAGCCGCGACCAGTCGAAGTGCGGTCCGGGGTCGGTCTTGCGGCCGGGTGCGATGTCCGAGTGCCCGGTCAGCTTTCGCGACCCCAGCCGGTGGTAGCGCGCGAACAGCGCCGGCAGCACCTGCACCAGGGACGCGTATTGCGCGTCCTCGAACGGCGCATCGTCGCTGCCCTCGATCTCGATGCCGATCGAGAAGTCGTTGCAGCGCTCGCGGCCCTGCCAGTTCGAGACGCCCGCATGCCAGGCGCGACGATCGAACGGCACGTACTGCGTGACCGCACCGTCGCGCGCGATCAACAGGTGCGCCGAGACGCGAAGCTGCGCGATCTCGCGGAAGTAGGGATGCGCGTCCGGATCGAGCCTTCCGCAGAACAGGTCGTCGATCCAGGGTCCGCCGAAACGGCCCGGCGGCAGCGAGATGTTGTGCAGCACGACGAGCGAGATGTCGTCCGGATCGGGCCTTTCGTCGTAGTGGGGAGATACCACCTCGCGTGCGGACGGCCGGAGGCGATGGGTCTCGTCGACGAACCACGAGGAACTCATCGCGTTCCCCATGTTCTACTGCGCGTCCGCTGAACCGTCTTTTCCTGGAGCGTTTTCATGATTCGAGCGCTGTGCGTCGCCCTGGCCATCAGCCTTGCCGGTCCGGCCCTCGCGGCCGACAAACCCGCCGCCGCAGCGCCTTTCAATCCCGACATCCCGTACCAGAAGCATATCCTGCCGAACGGCCTGACCCTGCTGATCCACGAGGATCACAAGGCGCCGATCGTCGCCGTGAACGTCTGGTACCACGTGGGCAGCAAGGACGAACGGCCGGGCCGCACGGGCTTTGCGCACCTGTTCGAGCACCTGATGTTCAACGGCTCGGAAAATCACGACGACGAATTCTTCCGTCCGCTCGAAGCCGTGGGTGCGTCCAAGATGAACGGGACCACCTGGTACGACCGCACCAATTACTTCGAGAACGTGCCCACGTCGGCGCTGGATCTGGCGCTGTGGCTGGAATCCGATCGCATGGGCCACCTGGCGGGCGCCATCAGCCAGGCCAAGCTCGACGAGCAGCGCGGCGTGGTGCTCAACGAGAAGGCCCAGGACGAGAACGAACCCTACGGCGGTGCGCAGGACCTGATCGCGGCGGCCACCTACCCGGCGGGGCATCCGTATTCCTGGACCTCGATCGGTTCGGAAGCCGACCTGAAGGCGGCCACCGTCGATGACGTGAAGAAGTGGTTTGCCGAGCACTACGGCGCAGCCAACGCGGTGCTGGTGATTGCCGGCGACGTGAATCCCGAGGACATCAAGAAGAAGGTCGAGCTGTATTTCGGCGACATCCCCTCGGGCCCGCCGCGCACGCGCGCCGAGGCCTGGGTCGCCAAGATGGCAGGCACCAAGCGCGCCGCGATGCAGGACCGCGTGCCCCAGGCGCGCGTCTTCAAGGTCTGGAACGTGCCGGGCTTCTGCGAGCAGGACACCAACCTGCTGAGCCTGGCCTCAGAAGTCCTCGCCGGCGGCAAGACCAGCCGGCTGTACCAGCGCCTGGTCTATCGCGACCGGCTCGCCACCAGCATCAACGCCGGCCTGGGTCCGTTCGAGATCGGCTCGCAGTTCACGATCGACGCGATGGTGGCGCCGGGCGCCGACCCGGTGGCGGTGGAGAAGGTCATCGACGAGGAAGTCGCGCGCTTCCTGAAGGACGGCCCGACCGCCAAGGAACTCGCTCGCGTGCGCACCGGCGCGCAGGCCGACTTCATCCGCGGCCTCGAGCGCATCGACGGCTTCAGTGGCAAGTCGTCCACGTTGGCGCAGTACGAGGTCTATTGCGGCGACGCGCAGTGGTACAAGCGCGAATTCAGCTGGATCGCGCAGGCCTCGCCGCAGGCAGTGCGCAAGGTCGCGCAGGACTGGCTGTCCGACGGGCAGTTCGTGCTGACGGTGGAGCCGATCCCCGACTACGAGGCCGCCAAGACCGGCGCCGATCGCTCGAAGCTGCCGGCCGTGGGCGCAGCGCCCGCGCTCGAACTGCCGCCGCTGCAGCGCGCCAAGCTCTCCAACGGCATCGAGGTGGTCCTGGCCGAACGCCACGCGGCGCCCATCGTGCACATGTCGCTGATGTTCGATGCCGGCCAGGCCGCCGAGCCGCGCGATCGCCCGGGCACGGCACGCATGACCCTCGAGATGCTCGACGAGGGCGCGGGCACGCGCAACGTGCTCGAGGTCGCGGAACGCAAGGAAGAGCTGTCGGCCCAGATCGGCGCGCAGTCCAACCTCGACACCTCGTTCATCCTGCTCAACAGCTTGAAGGCCAAGCTGCCGGAGTCGCTCGACCTCGTCGCCGACATCGTGCGGCGTCCGCACTTCCCCGCCACCGAACTCGAGCGCCTGCGTGCCCAGCGGCTGGCCGCGATCCAGCAGGAGAAGTCGCAGCCGCAGGGCATGGCCACGCGCATCTATCCCTCGCTGATCTACGGCGCGGATCATCCGTACGGCGGCACGCGTTCCGGCAACGGCACCGAGGCCTCGGTGCAGGCGATCACCGTCGACGATCTCAAGCGCTTCCACGCGCGATGGATCCGTCCGGACGACGCCCGCATCCTGATCGTCGGCGACACCACGATGGCGGAAGCCAAGCCGCTGCTCGAGCGCGCCTTCGGTGACTGGAAGTCACCGACCGAGGCGCGACCGGTGAAGGACGTGCCCAAGGTCGCGTCGCAGACCGCGCCGCGCGTGTTTCTGGTGAACAAGCGCGATGCCGGCCAGACGCTGCTGCTCGGCGCGCACCTGGCGCCGCCGATCACCGACCCGGACGAGACGGCGATGAACCTGGCGTCGTCGGTGTTCGGCGGCATGTTCATCTCGCGCCTGAACCTGAATCTTCGCGAGGACAAGCACTGGAGCTACAGCGCGGGCAGCCAGATGGGTTCTTCGCGCGGGCAGCGGCCGTTCGTCGTCTACACGCAGGTGCAGACCGACCGCACCGCCGACAGCGTCAAGGAAATCCTGAAGGAGCTGCGCGACATCACGAGCGACAAGCCCATCACCGCAACCGAGCTCAAGCTGGCGACCGACAACCTCGTCGTCGGTCTGCCCGGCGAGAACGAGACCAGCGCGGAAGTGGCGTCGTCGTTCCTCAACATCCTCCAGTACGGTCTCAAGGACAGCTACTACAACGACCTCGTACCGCTGGCGCAGGGGATCAACGAGGCGCAGGTCAACGCGGCTGCGAAAAAACTCATCCATCCCGAGCAGCTCACGTGGATCGTCGTCGGCGACCTGGCGAAGATCGAGGAGCCGATCCGCGCGCTGAAGCTGGGCGAGGTGAAGGTGCTGGATGCGGACGGGAAGGTGCTGCGGTAGCCCCTCGTAGCCCGGGCGAAGCCCGGGGTTGCTCTCCGGCATCGAACGGCCCCCCGGGCTTCGCCCGGGCTACGGGGTTAGCGAATTCGGCGCAAAAAAAAGCCCCCGACCGCAACGCGGTCGGGGGCTTTCGTCGAATCGGGTCCCGCTTTATTCCATGACGCCCAGCGGACGGTCGAACGTGAACTTCGCCGGCTCCACCACCAGCTTCTGCGCCGGGTCGCTCGGCCTTTCGCCCTGGATGATCGACAACGGCAGGGACAGCACGAACAGGCCGGCTCCGATCACCGTGGCCGCCAGGCTCACCGGGCGCACGACGATCAGATCGAAGGCCATCGCGCCGGCGGAGGGCTTGCCGTCGAGCGTGTCGCGGTACTCGTCGGCGTTCGCGAAGCTGGAGAACAGCGCGAGCGTGGCCCCGAGGGCGACACTCAACATGGTTTTGCGCACGGCGTTCCCCTGAGATTTCTAGTTACTGCTTCAGCTTAGGAGCCACTCCTGAGACTGTCAACGAACTGCGCCGGACCCCGGCCGCATTTGGGAAAGCGACCTTCGGTCGGCTACCTTCGCCTCCCACGATGAATGCTCACACCCCTGCGCAAGGCCCCCTGCTCGTCACCGGTGCCGCCGGATTCATCGGCTCCTGCCTGGTCCGCCAGCTCATGGCCGAGACCGGCACCCGCGTCGTGTCCTTCGATGCGCTCACCTATGCCGGCAATCCGCTGTCACTCGGCGCCGCTCTGACGTCGGACCGCCATGTCCTGGTACGCGCCAACATCTGCGACGCCGCCGCGGTCCGCCAGGCGCTGACCGAGCACCGCCCGCGCGCGATCCTGCACCTGGCCGCCGAGAGCCATGTCGACCGATCGATCCACGGCCCCGCCGAGTTCGTCGCGACCAACGTGACCGGCACGATGGTGCTGCTGCAGGAGGCGCTGGCGTACTGGCGCGAGCTGCCGCAGGCCGCACGCGACACGTTCCGGTTTCACCATGTCTCCACCGACGAGGTGTTCGGTTCGCTGGGCAGCGACGATCCGGCGTTCAGCGAGACCACCGCCTACGCGCCCAATTCACCGTATTCGGCGAGCAAGGCCGGCTCGGATCACCTGGTCCGCGCCTGGCACCACACCTACGGCCTGCCGACGCTGGTGACGAACTGCTCGAACAACTACGGGCCCTACCAGTTCCCGGAAAAATTGATCCCGCTGATGATCGCCAACGCCGTCGCCGGCAAGCCGCTGCCGGTGTACGGCGACGGCGCCAACGTGCGCGACTGGCTGTACGTGGACGACCATGCCCGCGCCCTGCGCGTCGTGCTGGAACGCGGCGCCGTCGGCGAGACCTACAACATCGGCGGCAAGGCCGAGCGACGCAATCTGGACGTCGTGCGCCGGCTCTGCGAGATCCTCGACGAGCGCCTTCCCGGCTCGGCGCCGCACGAGAAGCTGATCCGCTTCGTGAAGGACCGGCCGGGACACGATCGTCGCTACGCCATCGACTCGCGAAAGATCGAACGCGAGCTGGGCTGGACGCCGCGAGAGAGCTTCGAGAGCGGCCTGGCCGCCACCGTGGACTGGTATCTCGCCAACGGCGAGTGGGTGAAGGCGGTGCAGTCCGGCGAGTACCAGCGCTGGATCGAACGGAATTACGCGGCGCGGTAGGGCATCTGGCGCCCTCTCCCCGCGTGCTGTTCGCGGGGAGAGGGTTGGGGTGAGGGGCAGGCCGTTCGCAATTTCGCGGCCGGCTTGGTTCGGCGAGCGACGGGCCCCTCACCCCGACCCTCTCCCCGTCGATGAAGCCGACGGGGAGAGGGGGAACAGCAACATCCCTCGGCCTCAGTAATCCACCGTCACCGTGATGCTGTCCAGATAAGCCCCGCCGCGCACGTTCTGCAAGGCCGGCGCGCGGCCGTACACGGTGTAGTGCCGCACCGTCGTGCCGATCCCGAGCAAGTACCCGTCACTGACGTCCGCGGTCGAGCCGGTGCCGTTTCCCCAGACCGTGGTGCGCCCGCTCGAGGTGTAGAGGTTGTACGAGAGCGTGTTGACGCCGCTGCTCATGCGACGCGGCGCATAGCCGCCGCTGCCGCCGGTCGACAGCTTGATGTCGTAGCCCACCAGTAGTGACAGCAATCCGCCCACCGAGCACGACACCGCGATGTCGCCGGTGGAATCGGACGGCGAACTGTTGAAGGGGTTGTAGCTGCCGAACGCCACCGTGGTGGCGCTGACCGTGCAGGTGGCGACCGCCTGCGCCGGCAGCGTCCACAGCGCGGCGCAGGCGGCCAGCACGCCCGCGAGCAGCGCGCGCCTCACGAGGCCGCCTCGCAGCGCAGCTGCATCACCGGCATCGAGGCGTCATCGCGCGCGTGCTTGCCGCGGCAGACCCTGCCCTGCGTCTGCACCTCGAGTTCGTCGGGGATCTCGCCATGCGGCCACCAGGCCTGGCCATCGCGGCCTAGCGGCACGCGAAGGCCGGTGAGCGGATCGCTGACGCGCGCACCTGCGGGCACCGGTCGCCCATCGGGCATCAGCAGGCGCAGGCCGTGACCGCGCGGCGCGTGCACCGGGAACGCCACGCGCGTGCCGCCGCGCGCGGCCGGCACGGCCACGCGATCCAGCGCCTGCACTTCGGCCTCGATCGGCACATCGGCGTCGACCAGCGCGAAGCGGTTGGCCTGCCACGGCCGCAGCCCGGGAATCAGCGCCAGGCCGCGTGCATCGGTGCGCGCCGCGAGCCGCTGGTCCTGCATCACGCCGACGCCGGCCAGTCCCCGCGCATCGATCACCGCGAAACCTTCGGCGCCCGTGCGCGTCCAGAAACGGTCTCCACCGAGCCAGGCCAGGCGCGTCGAGCCGCCCAGGCGCAGCCCGGTGTCGCGATCGTCGCGCGCCACCGCCGCGCTCACGGCGCCGTGCTCGTAAGGCGCGCCCCACTCCGCCTGCATCCGTGCCGGCACGCCGTTCTCGGCGGTCTGCGCACGAAGGCGCAGGCTGGCATCGAGCGCGTCGTCGGTGTTGCGCTGCCATTCGGTGGAGGCGCTGTCGCGGCCGCCGGCGCGACGTGCCTCGACCACCTGCGTGGCGCCGCCGAAGCGGCCGACCAGGTTCAGCCCGAAGTAGCCGGGTTGCGCGCCCGACAAGTCCTGCACGGAACTGGCGCCGGCGAACCAGCCGCGACCGATGCGCGTGCTGACCCCGAGCACCAGCAGTTCCTGTCGCGATTCGTCGCGCTCGGACTGGCGCACGAAGGTCAGTGCTGCCGACCAGCCCGGCGCGGGCGTCATGCCGAGGTTGGCGCTGAGCTGCTGGCGACGCGAGGCTCGCGCGCTTTCGCCCAGGTCGGTCCAGCTGCGCGAGACGCGCCGCGCGCGTGCACCCAGGCTCCAGCCCGAGGTGCTGCGCCAGTCCAGCCCTGTCCGCAGCAAGGCGCCGAGGCCCGAACGCGAGCGGCTGCCGGCGAGCGCGAGTTCGCCGACACCTCCGAACGGCAGCGCACGCGTTGCGCCCAGCCCCCCGGCCAGTCGATGCAGGCCGGCCTCGCCGCGCGTCTCCAAGGTCAGGCGCTCGTCGAGCCCGCGGCGTTGGCTGGCGGCGACGAAGGCCGAGCCGTAGTCGAACGACGCCGTGCCGTAGTCCTCGCGCAGCCAGCCGGCGTCGAAGCGCAGGTCGCGCAGGCCGGCCTTCAGCAGCTCCGCCGGCGCATAGAAGGCCTGCGTGATCACGCGCTCGCGGCCCAACGCGTCGCGCACCACCACGCGGGTGCGGTTGGCGCCGTCCTGCACCGGCATCTCCGACAGCACGAAGGGACCGGCGCCGACTTCTTCCCGGCGCGCCAGCAATCCGTTCACGTAGATGTCGAGCGTGGAGGGAAGCTCGGCGACGCCGCGCAGTTCGGGCTGCGGGAACGTGACGAGGTCGGGCTGCAGCGCGAAGTCGGTGCCCAGCGAGATGCCGCCGAAGCGCAGCGGTCGTCCCCAGGCCCCGGCGCGCACGACGCCGTCGCCAAGATCGATGCGCTCGAGCGCCTCGGGTTTCTCCAGGCTCCAGGTGCTGTCCAGTCGCGTGAAGTCGGTGTCGGTGGCAAGGCCAGTGGCGCGGCCGAAGCCCAGATCACCGAAGTGGCTGGCGCCGAACAGGCCGGAGGCATGCGTGCCGAAGTTCTCGCGCTGGGCCTGCATATCCACGTCGATCCAGCCGCCGGGCTCGATCGACTCCTCGTCGCCGATGACGTCCGCGGCGCGCAGGCTGCGCACCTGGATCGTGCGCAGCTGCGGCTGCACGTTCAGCCACAGGCTCTGCTCGGCCGGCTCGAAACGCGGACGCAGCGCGGGCTGCGTGTCGAGCGCGAACCACTCGATGCCCTCGTGCAGCAAGGGCTCGCCGGCGGGTGCCATCACGCCCCAGGATTCCAGGTCGCCGCGCTGCGCCCACAGCCCGCCCTGGGCATCGCGCAGCAGCAGCTGGTCGAGCGCCGACGCATCGGGCGTGGCGTACACCGCGATCCACAGCGGCTGCAGATCGGACGCGCGCAGCAAAGGGACCCAGGTGATAACCCAGGCCATCAACAACACGCGCAGCGATCGCGAAGGAAGCCGGAGTTCAGGGCACCGGCAGCGCGACATCGAAGGGCTCGGCGTCGCTCGAGGCCGCCACCCGCAGCGGACCCTGCGTATCCGCCGGCAAGGGCCAGGAGCGCGCCTGTCCCGGCAACACGTAGCTCAGGCCCGAGAGCTCGCGCGACGCGACGCCCGCCGATTCCACGGCGAGGCGTTCGAGTCGCATGCGGCGTCGACCTTCGTTGCGCACTTCCAGCACGAGCGATCCGTCCGAACGGCGCGCCACGTTCCAGCGTGGCTCCGGCCGCGCAGGCTCCAGCGGCGCCAGGAACAGCGGCACGCCGATGCGCAGCAGCAGGCGCAGCTGGTTGGGCGCGGGTTCGTCGCCATCCGGCACTTCCTGCAGGTAGAGCCGGTAGGCACTCTCGACCTCGAGCGACGGCGCGCCGCCGAGAAAGCCGGCGCGCACGATCTGGCGCGCGCCGGGTGCGATGCGGAACAGCGGCGGGTTCACGACCAGCTCGGTGGCCGGCTCGTAGCGATCCTCGCCATCGACCTGCGTCCAGCGGAACGCCTCGACCTGCACGGTCTTGGTACGGTCGGCGCCGTTGTCGAGCGCCAGCGACACCGCGCGCGCACCGGGCGAGATCTCCAGGCGCACCGGGCTCACGGTGAAGCCGCCGGCCGGCGGCGCGCCGGTGGCGACGCCGCACACGAGCAGTGCCAGTGTGGCGAGGCGCCTAAGCACGGACTTCAGTAGTTGACGATGACGTTGACGGTGTCGCTGTAGCTGCCGCTGGGCACGTTGCCGCTCGCGGGAATGCGCCCGTAGACGGTGTGGCCCTGCGACACGCCGGAGCCGGTGGAGGTCACCGTGTCGGTGTTGTCGGTCTGGCCCCAGTTCTGCGTGCGCCCCGCGTTGCGATACAGCGAGTACGGCAGCGTCTCGGTGCCGCTGGCGCGCAGCATCTGTCGCGCCGCCACCGAGGCGCCATTGGCGCCCGGGTCGATGCGCACGTTGTACGCCGTGCCCAGCGTGCAGGTGACCGTGATGGTGCTGGTGCCATCCAGCGCACTGCCGCCGATGGGACTGTAGGTGCCGAACGCGAGGTTCGAGGCCGACACCGCGCACACGTCGATCACGGTGGCGGTGACGTTGAACGTGGTGGGCGTGGTGGCGGCCGGCGCACCGCTCGCAGCCAAGGCGAGGACGGCACCGACGGAAATCCAGCGGACTGACGGATTCATGACGCGTACTCCAGGGCGACTGGAGGTTCAGGTGCAGGATCGGTGCCCACGCGACGCGATGGCGCTCAAATCAATGCGCCCCTCTCCCCGTGTGCTGTTCACGGGAAGAGGGCTGGGGTGAGGGGCCGTGCCGCTCTCCACGACAAGTCGCTATCGAACCTGCGCGCGGCTTGCCCCTCACCCCGGCCCTCTCCCCATGCGATGAAGCCGCATGGGGAGAGGGAGAACTGCCCTGCGCAAGCCCGTGCTCAGATCACCGCGAGCAACTCAATGCGCCCCCTCTCCCCGTGTGCTGTTCACGGGGAAAGGGCTGGGGTGAGGGGCCGTGCCGCTCTCCGCGACAAGCCGCTATCGAACCTGCGCGCGGCTTGCCCCTCACCCCGGCTCTCTCTCCATCCGATGAAGCCGCATGGGGAGAGGGAGAACTGCCCTGCGCAAGCCCGTGCTCAGATCA
>Ga0187844_10003364_pt1 | contig 10703 bp, 14 predicted proteins | sample SpaLakP09_SKY_50_FD_134517 | JGI IMG/M metagenome (GOLD analysis project Ga0187844, IMG submission 134517) | Oligotrophic lake water microbial communities from Sparkling Lake, Wisconsin, USA - SP09_SKY_50 | ecosystem: Environmental > Aquatic > Freshwater > Lake | place: USA: Sparkling Lake...
CCAACTCCTCAATTACCAACTCCTCAATTACCAACTCCTCAATTACCAACTCCTCAATTACCAACTCCTCAATTACCAACTCCTCAATTACCAACTCCTCAATTACCAACTCCTCAATTACCACCAGTATATAATTCCAGTCTACTTGATAGATTAAACAAATTAAAGATTTAATAGTAATTTTTTATATTCTTGTAAGTATATAAAAATGACAAGTATAGGTCCTTACCATCAAAAAACCAATATGACTTTTATGTTTGATAAGTCAGATCTTAGAGGTCCATTACCGCAAAAAGTTGAACATCCTAATTCGTTATCAGGTATCATATCTATGAACCCGGATTTCAGTAAATTTAGATATATTTTAAGATTGTCCAAACTAGATGGTCTGTATAACGATTTACAGGCAAATTTCACATTATTTGTTCCATCCAATACAGCGTTAATTAACATACCAGATTCGGTATTTGTAAATATGGATTTGTTAACCGCTAGAAATATTGTAAAAACAAGTACGTTAAATAACAGAATTACATCCGATATATTGTCCGATAGCCCTTGTTCATATTTTATGACTAATAACTCAGCCAATAGATTATTTGTTACAAATCTTAACGGACAAATTACCATAGATAATTATATAAATGTTATTGGTACAGATATAATGGCTGTTAATGGAATTATACATGTAGTTGACGGATTAATACACCCATTAACTTTTTAAATTATTTTCCAGATCTGACGTTATGATATTTATTGTATTCAATTGCCATTTATTATATTTTATAAAATATATAATATATAATAAATGAAAAACATTATTATTGGTATTGGTATTTTTGTAATTTGTTTTATCATATGTTTAGTGGTATTTTTATGTTTACCTGAAAGATTTGATTTGTTACAAGTTGACAATATTGGAAATATGGGTGAACTTAAAAATATTAAATTTAAAGACGATGATTTGTTAAATAGATTTTATGCAAAAGGATATGTATATATTTCGTCTAATAATAATATAAATCCGAATACATGGGGTACTGGAAAATGGGGTAAATATATTGGAGAAACAGCAACTTCATTACCAGCATTTTGGAAAAGAATCGATGATGATTTTATTAAATATACGACGACAGGTAATCCTAAAATAGTTATTGACCCAATTGATCCAATAAATAAAACAAGAAAAAACACTATTACATTTACTGAAAATGGAACATTTAATATAACAACTATGAATATACAAATTGAAATAAATCTTTATATGGTTGGAGGTGGAGGTGGAGGTAGTAATGCATATGTTAATGGTAGTACTGAATTTAATGCACTCAACACATTACTTAAAGTTAATACATACTCTTTTGGAGGTGGAGGTGGAGGTGGTGAGGTAATAAACGCTGTTATTTCGTCACATTTACAAAACACTGATATTACTGTTGGTAAGGGTGGTAAGGGTGGTAATAATAATGGTGGTAATAGTATATTTAATACTACTAATATTATTAAAAATGAAGCACGAGGGGGAGACGGGGGTTTTTCAGATGGAGTTCAGGCAGCACCTAATACTACTGGTAGTTTTGCTAAAGGTGGTGTAAATTTTGCTAAAGGTGCTGACTCAGGAAAAGGTTCAGGCATGACTACTAATTCCATACAAGGTGGAAGGAGTGGTGAAATGATTTATAAGGAAAAAAATAGAAATGCTACATCTACTGGATTTGGTGGTGATGGTGGTGATGTTATGGGACAGAACGTATTACCAGGTGGAAATGGTGCTAACGGTATTGTTATTTTAACTTTTTATAATTAAATTTATTATAATAAATGAATGAAAGTATTAGTATTAGTATTAGTATAATAGTTTTACTAATTATAATCATATTATTAATAATATATTTTGTTAATAAACCAGAAAAATTTGATATTATAACATTTAACGATGATAAGTTATTAAAAGTAACAGATAATGATTTTTACAAATTAATTATTGATACATTATATCCAATAGGATCTATATATATTGGTACATCTAATCAGATATTTCCTGTTGGTAACTGGGAAAAATATAGTGAAAATGCTACAAAACCAAATGACGCTATTATGTGGAAACGAAATAGTTAAATAAAATATTAGTATATTATAAATGAAAAAAAGAATTGTTATTGGTATTTCTATGTCTATTGGCGTTTTAGTTATATGTTTAATAATATATTTTTACAAGAAAGAATCATATTATTTTTTAACTATTGATTTAGATTCAAGAGATTTAAATGCTACAAATTTTGAACCGTTTATATTAAATAAAGTTTATCCAGTTGGAATAATTATTAGTAGCGAAAATATGCCATCATCTAGTATTGGTGGTGTATGGGTTGAAACGGTTCCAAAAGGTACTTTAAATGGTGCAAACAATGCTAGTTCAAGTATTTCATTCTGGAAACGCGTTTCCTAAAATTTAATTTGTTAATAGTCATAATGATAACGTTATAAATATGCACAACACTTTACCGTTTTTTATCTATTCAATTGCCATTTATTATAAAATATTTTTATAATAAATAATTATCTACTACTCGCTATAACATCCTGCTTTAAAATGACTTTTTTTAGACTAAACATTGCCGAAATTTGTATAAGAGGATTTGGTGGAAGAGGAGAATAATGTTCTACAGGTAAAACTTTAAACAAATCTCTTTGATTAGGATCACTACTATTACTCAGAAAGACAGAAAAATTTAGATTATCTTGTGGATCGAATCTTACTATTTGCGTCATACCATCTCCATCTATTTTAATAAAAGTAGAATTTACAGGGTTAGGCACATCATCTATAGTTGCTCTAAAAGTCATTCCGACAGCACTAGAATTATTCGATATAATATTATTGGAAGTATTGGCACCAGATCTAGAATTTGCAAGTTGAACATATACATATTGATAAAATGTGATTAAACCACCAAAACCGCAATTAAGAATTTGATTTGGTAAAATTAGATTAAGTAACTCCATTTCATACCATTGACTTGCGTTCGATATTTGAGCATGAGCGTTGATAAAAGGAAATAAATTATCATATGAAAATTGTAATATATACGCTGGCTGAGTTGATATACTATATGTAAATTGTCCAGCACCACCTTCTATCAAACCCGATGTAATTGTAAACGCATCCCCTGAAACGACAGCAGATGAAAAATTAGATCCGTTACTATCTATTGTAGCAATAGCTGATAGAACGGAACCACTTGAATCTGTTACAACTGTATAATTACTAATTTTTCTAACACCTCCTCTAGTTGGTACATTAATGAATAAATTATCATAATAATTATTTGTATATAAAGGTTGTCCATTCGAAGAAGTAATAGGAAAATTAACAGTAGTCGTCGATCCACCAACAGCAGAAGAACTATAATCTACATATTTAATGATTCTTTTGGATTGTTGTAACAAAATTAATTCGTAAGCATCTGGCCCACTAGCAGCGGTTGTAAAACCAGGATTTAACGTAGCCACGAAAGTAGATCCAACGTAATTAGTTATAGTTGAAATTTGTCCAATACACGCGCCAGATATCATTCTAATGGATGATCCGGTGTAATATTGGTCATCTGTGTTTGAAGTAGCATCTAATGCTACTTGAGTAGTACCTCCTCCGGTAAGAGTAAATGCAGTGGTAATATCATTAATCATTTTAACTTCCAAAAATGCACCAACTATTTGAGATGGATCATTTATATTACTTGCATCTGAAACTGATAAATTGAATGATCTATGGGTACTCGCATTATTAGCTATATCTCCATCAAGAGAAGTAATAGAAAGAACTGGGATTTGTCTTCTAAGTGAATATAAATCTGTTTCTGACCATGATGTTATCGGTCCTTCAGATGTTGTAGATGTTTTACTTCCAGAAGTAACAATTGACATTAAATGAGTTGTTTTATCAAAACCTTTAACAGGTCTCGATTGATATGTTGTTTCATTAAAAAGTACCATATTAACGTATAAGTTAGGCACTGAAGGTGACATAGGTATAAAAAAATACGGTGATATTGAACTGTTTATATTTGTAGGATCTACAATATATAAATTTGTAGTCCCCGCTGTAATAGCAGAACTAAAAATAGCATCAAAAGTAAATTCGGCTCTATCATATCCTAGATAAGTATAATTAATGATTCTTCTACGATCACTTGCCACAGTTGATCCATTACCCACAGCGGCTACTGCTCCTACATAATAATCATCAGCTATTTGTAATGCACCACTTCCCGAGGCGCCTGTTCCCGTAGTATTAACTATATAAGTTGTTGGTGAAGTTGCGTTCCCGATACTTGGTGTAGTTGAACCGGAAGTTGTAATATCCTCGATAGTTACGGTAAGTTGCGATGGATCAGCTGCTCCTTGCGATATGTTAAAAGCATAACTAGTCCATTCTAATTGCGAAGCGGCTAAACTAACTGGATCCAAAGCCTGTATTGCTTGTTTTTGTCCTGATTGTGACAAAGGAACTTCAAAAAACCCAGGTAAACTATTTAAATTACGATTTCTTCTTCCCGAAGTAATTTCTAAATATTGTGTTTGTTCCATTTTTATTATTTAAAATATTATTTTAGATTGTATATAATAAATATAAATATGTATAATAGAATAAGTGATTTATGTAGCCCTAGAACAGTGGCGATAACAAGTAATACTAAGTTTTTTACTCCATTAGACGCGATCTATTGGAAAGATTGGGTTCCTGTTTATACTTTGGATGGTGACAAAGTTAACAATAAAGTACATATTAATTCTTTTAATAAGAGATATTTAAGAAGAAATACGTGTAATTAAGAATTATACTTTATATTCAGATAATTCGTCCTTTGGCTTTGTAAAATTAAGTGAATTACAAAAGTTATGTACAAAAATTTTCTGTTGATACGTTTGTGGCGATCCTATTTTTCTCCATTTGTCTTTCATAACCAAACGATCATTATGTGATTTCTTTGTATGTTCTAACGCACTTTCAGGAGTTAAATTAAAAAGATGATATAATAATATCGATACAACAACACCAGATCTTCCATGACCACCTTTACAATGAACATACACTTTCTCATTATCTTGTAGGTTTACGATGATTTCTGCTATTTTCAGAATAAATTCCGTAAACTCATCTTTATTTTCTGGGTAATATCTATCTTTAATTGGAAAAGATATGTATGTATATTTTGTAAAATAGGGTGTAATATTATTTTCTTCTGGAAAAGTTAAATCAATAAAATATCTTACACCCTCTTTTTCTAATTCTGTAATAGCATCTTTTGTTGGAAAACTTCCAAATAACGCTTTGTCTTTAATAAAGTAAGAGGATCTATCCATTTTATTATTTTAAAAATCTCCTATAAATTAAAGAAAAAATAGATAACTTAAATAATTTCTATACTAATAATAAATGAATAACTATAATAATAATAATCAATATAGTTCTATATCTAATTTTGGTGGATGCGGACAATTTTCAGCAGTGAATAATCCAATAACATATTCTATAAATGATACTATAGATCCTTACTTTTTACACGGTGATACTTTTTTGAATCATGGTGGACAACATTCTGGTCAAAGTCAATGGTTTTTATCTGATTATTGTGCACAAGGATGGGATAGTTATTGCGAATTAGCGTCTAAAAATGTTCAGTCTAGATTTCCAAACGAAATGGATATTTTTAAAGACAGTCCTACAGATTTAACAGCTGGAGAAATTTTAATTCGTAATACAGCAAGCAGAAAATATCTTGTTAAAATGATTGCGGGTAAAAAAATGTTTGAACCATTCGATCCAACAGTTGCCGAATCTCCTATGATTAGCAAATGGGTTTGGGATAGTTATAATAATCCAAACGTACCTATGAGACCTGTGTATGCTGTTGATCCAAAAACAATTGATGATGATATAGTTATGGATAAACTTCTTATGAAACCATCAATCGCTAAAGATATACTTTTGAATATTTATAATACTATGAAATCACAAGGAACTCTTCAAAAGTTAAAAAATACCAAACTAGATATATTTTTTAAAAGCAATAGGCATGTTTTTAAGTAATTTAAAGAATAATTATAAGATAATAAAATGTCTTTTTCAGTAGATTTATCACACGAATTACATCTAAAAAATGTCGAGGATGAAGCCCGATTACAAGCAAAACCAGAACCTCAACCAGAAAAACAACAAGAAGAAACACAAAGAGAACCAAAATTTTATTTTTTTGATGCAGAAGAGTCAGAATTATTAACTAAAAACGTGAGTAGTAATGATAACGAAAATGCTAGACAGTTAATTTCTCAACTAAGTTCACATACTAGTGGTATGACAATGGAAAATTCTGAAGGGTCTGAAGAAGATCTTTATTAAACTTTTAATTATACATAATTAAAAGTTTTTGTTATCTTTCTTTAATATAAATGTCAATAATATTATTTACTATATTATCTATCGCATTAATTGCATCTATAGTAACATTTGTAGTATACAAACCAAAAAAAAATACATATGATTGTACAGAAAATGGGTGTGTATTAAATTCGTCCGGAAATGGAAAATTTAATACAAAAAAATCGTGTGAAAAATCGTGTGAAAATCCTATTAAAAGTAATACAATAAGATCAAAAAGTCGTCCAAAACAAAGTCACCCAAAACCTTTTAAAGTTAATCGTGTTAATAAACGTAAAGTTATCGATATACCTTTAAAAGTAGAAGTAGAAGTTAACGAAGTAATTAACGAAGAAGTTAATGAAGAAGTTAACGAAATTGAATTATACGATAACGTTAAGAATATACGGGAACAAATTGAGAGAAAAAAACAATCAACTCCTTATTATGCAACAACTAAACAAGCTGTTAGCGTTATTACAGATTATGATACATTTCCATATCCTAGATATTTTAGAGGTATAGCTGAGATGTCTGAACCAATTGTAGCAGAACGAGAAGCCGGATGGAGACCAAGACATGACGATTCTTACGCTGCAAACGTTGAATTAGATTTAAAACCCGAATGTGTTATTGGTTCTTTATTTGCTCAACAAGAGCAAATATACAAAAATCAATGTTCTCCTTCAGGAGAATGTTCTGTCAGTTTCCAGTAGATTTTTTTTAATTTCATCTTTTGTAGAAACTATACGGACAGGTTTTGCTGGTCTATATATCTTCAATACACCATCAACCCATTTTTTATGATCTTCGGATTTAACATATACAAGTGTATATGTTAAACCACCCTCTATTTGTCTTTTTATAGAAACCATAAACGCTACTATCTGTAATGCCTGTATCATTGGAGGAAACTGTCCTTTATTACAATCACATATCAATATACCTTCTCTATTAGTTTTTTCGGCTTCGATTAATAGTTCTTTTAGTCTTTTCAGAACACATTCAGTCATTATAAAATTATCTTTGTCATCCCAATTATTTGAACACCAAACTTTGATTATTCTATCTTTTTCCCATAAATCTTCATTGAGTATTAACATTATTTAAACAATTGATTTGAATGTTTAAATAATTTTATGAGTTTATATCTGATATTTAATTAACCAAATTATTACAAAATACTACCAAAATAACTGGCTATAAAATACACAAAACCACCCCATAAAATGTCTATTACTGCTACTTTTTTATCCCATTTAGATATCACCGCACCTGTTGTAAAATCATATACTCCGTAGAGGACTATTCCAAAAGTAAATCCGTATTTCAAACTATCTTCTAATGCATGTTCTTTACGAATGTTAGGTAAAACAAACATGTTAAGTCCGATAATCATTAATACATATGCTAATATAGCCATTGTATAGTTAATTTTTAATGGTGTTCCTTGTATGTCAAGCACTTGAGTTTCATATTTTTTACCCATATATAAACTAATCCATATAAGATCTAATAAAAGTAATATTACTGTAGATATAATAGATTGTCGAATGTTTAGTTTCATCTTATTTATATTTGACAATATAAGTAAAAAAGTTTTCATTCCATTATCGTTTTACTGCATATTTGTTTAACGAAGTCGTGATGAAAATCGCATTTCTCCCCCTCAGAACTTTTTTGAACACCTAGTTTATAATCAAATATCTGTATTATAGTATCCATCTCATCACCGAAGTTTTCTTTTAATTTATTACCGTATTCTATTATTAATTCTTTATTCTTATCGTTAATGGAAATAAAGAATTTAGTTGCTAAATTGGTCATCTCAGGATCTGTTATAACGTTCCCATTAGGGTCCTTAAACTTCACTTTACGCCGAGCATAATCGACGCATAACATTCGATCTTTTAATGGATATTCTAGAGCGTATTGAGCGTATCCTTCAGGACCTTTTAGAATATGATCAATAGTTAGATTCTGTGCATTATCCTTTAGTATATCATCTGTTACGGGTTGTAATTGTTGTATGTAGTTGTTAATCTGCGTATTTTTGGTTGTTGTGGATCGAGAGATAGCTTGGGATGCGAGTTTCTCGATGGTGTTTTGGAGGTCTTTGATAGTTTGTTTTTGTTCTATAATGGTTTGTTTTTGTTCTACAATAGTGTTTTCTAATGTTTCAATAATATTATTTTTTTGTTTTTCGAGATTTTTAAGACTCATTTGCGTGCATATCAATACATGCCTTGTTAAATGCGATTTTTTAGTAAAGTTTACATTACAACCATCACATATATTAGAATTATTAATTTCGATATTCTGAAGACCAAGACAATATTTAGCTGTTTTTTGGTGACAATTTAAACTTGATTTAGTTGTAAAAACATTTTTACAATACGTACAATTCAATGACATTTATTATTATTAATATATTATATAAATTGAAAGCTTTAAATAACTATCTCTCAATTATAGGGCTCCGTAGGAAAACATAGGGCGAGATAGGAAAATATTGGGAAGTTGTTTTTATAGTTTTTAGACTGTAACAGTTTAATTTTGAAAATATTTTTAGGAAAAAATGTCGCTACACAATTTTTGTGTGTCGTGGAAAAAATAAATTTCAACTTTTTCGATTTTTTGTTTTTTTTCCAAAGTGTTTTTTTCTAAAACGAAAATAATTTCTTAATAATTCTAAAATCTAAAAATATTTTAGAATATAAATATAAATTTATTTTTTACTTACGAATTCTATGTTAAAAAACGCTTATTAATATAGAGATAGTCAAAATAATTATAATCAACTCCGAAACCTAAAAAATGATAATTACTATTATGTAAATGATTTAGTACATTTTCTTTGTTATCACCTAAATGAATATATTCAAATGATATATATTTTAAATTTAACTTACTAAAATCAAGATCTAATATTACTTCTGCGTCAATACCTTCTATATCTAATGCTAATAATTCAATTTCTTCCGATATAACTTCATCAATAAAGTCTTTTAAATGTTTAACAGAAATTACAAACTTTTCTAAATTACAATCATTACCATAGTGTTTATATATGTGATTTTTGTTAATTGATGCTACTTGATAATGGGGTGCATCTTCTGGACAATAATATAAATCTATAGTACTTTCATTATATTTTAATGGAACAATCCCTATTTCATATATAATACTTTCAGGATAATCAATCCAACATTTTTTTAACAATGGAATATTCAATGGATTTGGTTCAACTAAAATAATTTTTTTTACATGTTCACGTGGTAGTTTTTTAACGAATTCAGTAAATCCATCTCTATAGTTCGTCCTTTGATCTAGATCACCTGCACCTGCACCAATTTGAATGAAAACACCACTTCCATTATTATTATTGTATAAATTCATTTATTCTATTGGTATTTTGCTTTAAATATATATTATACAACAAAAAATAGAGAAATGACTTGGTTAACTATTATAAGTTATATCATCGAATTTAAAGAATCAAAAAACACATATTATAATAAAATGAACGTGGGTTTTTTTGTAAGACAATTTTTTGAACGTGGTACTGAAGTTGCTACGTATGATTACGCCAAATATAATGAAGAACTTTTGAATAACAAAAGTTATATTATTTGTTTCACACCAGATGCACAACTTACCCATAATCTTTCGCCTGAAAGATATAGTTATGATAAGTTCAAAGAACGATTTGAGATTATAGAGATCGAAAACATATCCGAAATGAAATATGTTATACTATTACATAATATAGATTTTTTTCATGCACTTATGTATGGAGGACCTAACGACATATATCAATTTGATAATAAATTCATATGGGGTAATTGTAAAACTATAAAACATTGTGTTTTTGAAACAACATCACCTGAGAGTGACTACCATATTAGTATATCTTACACAATAAATCAAAAATATAATACAACTATACCCATTATACCTCATATAGTAGATCTTCCTGATTGCCAAGAGAACTTAAGAAATGAATTGAATATACCACATGACGCTATTGTATATGGACGATATGGAGGAATAGATGAATTTAATATAGATTTTATGTATGAAGCGATAGTAGAACATATAAACTCGAATTTAGATAATTCTTACTTCCTTTTTATGAACACCAAACAATTTTGTAATTATCACCCTAGAGTAATTTTTATTGATAGAAATATAGACTTACTTTATAAAGTAAAATTTATAAATACATGCGATGCAATGATACATGCAAGAACAAGTGGAGAAACCTTCGGACTTTCTATCG
>Ga0187844_10003365_pt1 | contig 10703 bp, 9 predicted proteins | sample SpaLakP09_SKY_50_FD_134517 | JGI IMG/M metagenome (GOLD analysis project Ga0187844, IMG submission 134517) | Oligotrophic lake water microbial communities from Sparkling Lake, Wisconsin, USA - SP09_SKY_50 | ecosystem: Environmental > Aquatic > Freshwater > Lake | place: USA: Sparkling Lake...
CCACTGGCTGATCGACGAGGGGTTCGAGGTCGTCTGGCTGATCATCTTGGCCATGGCCTTGATCAGCGGCTCGGGGCCGGCCGCATAGCCGATCCGCCAGCCGGTCATGGCATAGGCCTTGGAGACGCCGTTCATCGTCAGGGTGCGGTCGCAGAGTTTGGGCTCGACCTGGGCGATGGTGGTGAACTCGAAGTCGTCGAACACCAGGTGCTCGTACATGTCGTCGGTTAGCACCCAGACCTGCGGATGCTTCAGCAGCACGTCGGCGATGGCCTGCAGTTCGGCGCGGGTATAGGCCCCGCCCGACGGGTTGGACGGGCTGTTGATGATCAGCCACTTGGTCCGCGGCGTAATGACCTTTTCGAGAGCGTCCGGGGTCAGCTTGAACCCGCTCTCGGCCGTCGTTTCCACCGCAACGGGCGTGCCGCCGGCCAGCAGGGTCATGTCGGGATAGGACACCCAGTAGGGGGCCGGAATGATGACTTCGTCGCCCGGGTTCAGGGTGGCGACGAGGGCGTTATAGATCACCGGCTTGCCGCCCGGCGCGATGTGAACCTGGCTCGGCTTGTAGTCGAGGCCGTTCTCGCGCTTGAACTTGGCGCAGATGGCCGCCTTCAGTTCGGGCATGCCGTCGGGGTCGGTATATTTGGTCTTGCCGGCGCGGATCGCGGCGATACCGGCGTCCTTGATATTGTCCGGGGTGTCGAAGTCCGGCTCGCCCGCGGAAAGCGCGATGATGTCACGGCCGGCGGCTTTCAGGGCGCGTGCCTTGGCGCTGATCGCAATGGTGGCGGACGGGGCGATGCGCCGCAGGGCGGCGGACTCGAGCGACATGGTTTTAGGACTCCCCTGGGAAACCGGATTTCAGGATTGCGGGGGTCTTTACGCCTCAGATTGCCGCGGTGCAACGCAGGCCAGGCACCATTCATGGTCGGCAGGGTCTTGGCCAAAGGCCGAAAATTGGTCTGACCTCTTGCGCATCAAGGATTCCAAAGGTACCGCTACCAACAATGAAATCATTCAAGGGCGGCGGATTGGCCGAACACCTTGAGGAGGAAACGCAGGACGTGTCCCCAGGACGCGTCCGTTACCCGGCATGTGCACGGGGAGGGAAAGTCATGAAAGCCATTATTGTCGCCGCATCCCTGATGGCCCTGGCTGTCGGGGTGGGTAGCTCGGTGTCAGCCCGCCAGGACTCTGATGCGGATATTCTCAAGAAGGCCATCAACAAGCCCTCCGCAAACTGGCAGGTTTACGGCGCAGGCCAGACCCACGCACCGGTCAAGGACAAGGCGGTTGCCGGCGGTGGCGGGGTTCGGGTGGATGTCGCGGCTGCGAGCGCGCAGCCCTGGTCCGTGGGCGCGCAGCAGCCGATTACCGGCAAGGTCAGCAAGGGCGATGCTGTTCTGATCGCCTTCTGGGCCAAGGCCGAAAGCGTTGATGGTAGTCCTGCGACGGCGACGATTTCTTCGGTTCGCGTTCAACAGGCTGCGGCACCCTACGATGCGGCCTTGCAGGGCTCGGTCAGGGTCGGCGGGGACTGGGCCATGCATACGGTTCCCGGCAAGGCGACGATCGACATTCCGGCGGGCAGCGGCAGCGTATCGCTGCATCTTGCCGCCGCCCGTCAGGCCGTCGTCCTCGGGCCGGTTTTCGTCCTGGATTTCGGGCCGGACTACGACCTGTCCAAGCTCGCCAACTAGTCGGAACGCCTAGCGGCCGCCCGTGGCCCCGGCGACGAAACTGGCCAGGTGGCGGGCCAGGTAGGTGCGGGTGGCCTGATCCGTCAGAACGCCGTCGACGATCTTGGTATGGGCCTGCCCGACCAGGACCTCGCCCAGGGGGACCACGTCGGCCCCCGTGCGGCGCAGGCAGAGGCGCAGGGCGTCCTGCGCCCTGACCGTGCCGGTCATGCCGGGGCTTGCCCCGATCACACAGCAGAGCTTGCCGGCCAGAGGCGCCGGCTTGCCGCGCGACGCCCAGTCGATGGCATTCTTCATGATGCCGGTGATGCCGCCGTTGTATTCCGGGCAGCCCAGCAGCAGGGCATCGGCGGTCCGGATGGCATCCTTCCAGGCCTTGACCGGGGCCGGATCGCCGGTCGCCTCGATATCCTCATTGAAGAAGGGCAGGTCCTGAAGACCGAAGAGCTCGATTGTCACGCCGTCAGGCGCGAGCTCGGCCGCCGCCTTCAGGAGCGCGGTGTTGAGAGATGCGGCCCTCAGGCTGCCGGATACACCGATGATCTTCATTCTGCGCTCCTGTCTGCGACCTCAAGTTTAGGGCGGTCCGGGACTGGAAACCACGCGTTAGTGAGACTGACGTGACGGAACGGCGCTTGACCCGCCGCCGCCGGTGGGCGAGGCAGGGGCGTGATACGCCGCCTGATCGACTTCTTGACCAATATGGACGCCCGCGCCTGGCGCACGGTGGCGGTGTCGTTCGTCTTGTTCGGCGGCGTCGGCATTGTCTTTCTGTTCGGGGCGCAACTGCTGGGCCTGAACGGTGAGGCGGCGATCGAGCAGTGGCTGACGGCGGCCCACGGCCCCTGGGCCCTGCCGGTGGCAGTCGGGGCCTTTGCCGCGCTCGCCTTTATCGGCGTGCCGCAGTTCGTCCTGATCGCCGCAGCCGTTGTCGCCTTCGGTCCCTGGACGGGCTTTGCCTACAGCTGGATCGGCACCCTGGTCTCCTCCCTGATCGGCTTCTGGCTCGGCCGGGCGTTCGGTGCCAGGGTCCTGCGGGACTTTGCCGGCGAGGGGGTCGCCAAGTTCATGCGGCTGATCGGCAAGAACGGTTTTCTGGCCAGCCTCATTGTCCGGCTCGTGCCGTCGGCACCGTTCATCGTGGTCAATATGGCGGCCGGCGTGACGCCGATGAAGATGCGGGACTTTGCCGCCGGAACCGCCATCGGGATCATTCCCAAGATCGCCCTGACGGCCTTTGCCGGCAACTCGATCGTTCAGGCCATGACCGCCGGCGGCAAGCGTCACTTCGTGATGCTGGCCATTGCCGTGGCCGTCTGGATCGCTGCTGGCCTCGTGGCGCGAGCCTGGCTCAAGAAGCGCGAGGCGGCGGACTAGCCGCAAGACTTGCGGGCTCCGGCGCCTCCGGCAGGCCGATGGCCTCACGGCTGGCGCTGCGCCAGGCCCTGACGATGTCGCCGAACCACTTGATCCTCGCGGCGTCCGTCAGCCCGTCGCTGCGGTCGATGCCGGCGATCCAGGTTTCGACAATGAACGGCAGCAGCGTTCGCGCGGCATGGGCGCAGGCGGCGCGGACCGGCTCGGTCGCGTTCGGCGGCGGGGCGACGAAGGGCTGGGCCAGACCGGTCAGCAGGGCGTCGCAGGTCGCCGCCCAGCGTGCGGTCTCGGGCCCGCTGCGGGCGTCCTTGAGCAGCAGACGGAACAGGGCAGGGCGGGCCCGGCCGAGCTCGATCAGGGTGGCGATCCCCGAGCCATATCCGCCCCAGGGCCGCAAGGCCGCGGCTTCAACCTGGGCCAGGGCCTCGCCGAACAGGGCGTCGATCAGCGCCTGACGGGACGGATAGAGGCGGTAGATCAGAATCTTGGCCATGCCGGCCTTGTCGGCGACATCCTGCATGGTGGCTGTCTGCAGGCCCTTTTCCGTAAAGACCGCCACGGCCGCCTCGACGACCTCGCGGCCACGGGCATGGCGATCGACCCTGGGCTTGGGGCGGCCGGGGCCTCCGCGCGGGGCCGGCAGGCGATCAGGATTTGCGAGGCTCATCTTCGGTGATATGTATAATGAAACTATAAAGTTTCAAAGAAGTGATGCGGGAGGATCTGATGCCGTCGAACCTGAAGGGGTTGCGCTGGGCCATGCTGGCGACGCTGGTGCTGGCACCGGCCATGGCCCGGGCCGGAGAGCCGGCCTCGCCGACGACCGTGGAGCGTCAGAAGGCCTTCGCCCAGACCTTGCCGCTGTCCGATCGTCAGGACTTCGAGTTTGCCGACCGGGGCTTTCTCGGCACCCGGGCCGATCCGCTGATCAAGCGCGCCGATGGCCAGGTGGCGTGGAATCTCGCGACCTATGACTTCCTGAAGGGCGAGCCCCCCGCGACCGTGAATCCCAGCCTGTGGCGGCACGCCCAGCTGCTGGCCCGGCACGGGCTCTACCAGGTGTCCGACCGCGTCTGGCAGGTGCGGGGCTTCGACATTTCCAATGTGACCTTCATCAAGGGCGATACCGGCTGGGTGGTCGTCGATCCCCTGACCACCGTCGAAACGGCGCGGGCAGCGCTGGACCTGGTCAATGAAAAGCTGGGCCGCTTTCCGGTTCGGGCCGTGATCTACACCCACAGCCACAGCGATCACTTTGGCGGCGTCCGCGGCATCGTCGACCAGAAGGATGTCGATGCGGGCCAGGTGGCCATCGTGGCTCCGGCGGGCTTCATGAAAGAGGTCGTCAGCGAGAACATCCTGGCAGGCAACGCCATGACCCGCCGGGCCCAGTACCAGTTCGGCCTGATGCTGCCGCCCGGCGTGGAGGGGCAGGTCAGTTCCGGCATCGGCCAGGCCGTGGCCCGGGGCACGATCACGCTGATCCCGCCCACCCAGACCATCGACCGGACCGGCCAGGAACTCGTCCTCGACGGGGTCAAGGTCCGCTTCCAGTACACGCCCAATACCGAGGCCCCGGCGGAGATGAACCTCTACCTGCCGGACCTGCGGATTCTCGACATGGCCGAGAATGCCAATGTGTCGATGCACAATGTCCTGACCCCGCGCGGGGCGCTGGTGCGCGACAGCAAGGCCTGGGCCGATGACCTGACCGAGTCGATCCGGCTGTTCGCCGACGGCACGGACCTGATGATTACCAGCCACGGCTGGCCCCGCTTCGGCCAGGACGTGGTGCGGACCTTTCTGGGCGAGCACCGCGACGCCTACAAATACCTGCATGACCAGTCGGTTCGCATGCTGAACCAGGGTTTGACCGGTGACGAGATCGCCGCGCGGATCACCTTGCCGCCGAGCCTGGCCAAGGACTGGTACAATCGCGGTTACTACGGCTCGATGAGCTTCAACAGTCGCGCGGTCTATCAGCGCTATATGGGCTGGTATGATGCCAATCCGGCCCATCTGGCCCCGGCCCCGCCGGCCGACACCGGTCGGCGCTATGTCGCGGCCATGGGCGGCGCGGCCAAGGTCAAGGCCCTGGCGGCCGAGGCGACGGGGAAGGGGGACTATGCCTGGGCTGCGTCCCTGCTCAACCATGTGGTCATGGGCGATGACGGCGACCGGGACGCCAAGGTGCAGTTGTCGGCGGTCTATGAGCAGATGGGCTACCAGACCGAGAATGCCATCTGGCGCAACATGTACCTGACGGCCGCCGACGAACTGCGCGGCGGGGTTCGCAAGATCCCGGCCTCGATGGCCCCGCTGGACATGCTGCAGGGGCTCGACAGCCAGATGATCTTTGACGTCCTGGCCATTCGTCTGAACGCCGACAAGGTCGGGGACGAGCAGGTCAGCCTCGCGTTCGTCTTCCCCGAGCGCAAGGAGCGGTTCGTCGTCACGGTGCGCAACCGTGTGCTGGTCGCCCAGCCGGGTACCGGTGCGGAGAAGGTCGATGCGACCCTGACGGTCGCCCGACCGCTGTTCCTGGAGTCGCTGTTCCGCGGAACCTCCCTGCTGCCCAGGATCCTCACCGGTGAGGTCAAGCTGGAAGGGGATCGCAGCGCCATGGGCAAACTGTCGGGTTGGTTTGATGCCTTCCCGGGGGATTTCCCGATCGTGACCCGGCCGAACTAGGCTGTTTTGGGCAAAAATTGCGCCGCATGCGGTCAATTGACCGGGCGGCGCAAAATGCTTGCTCGATTCAGAGGCGATGTGTAGAAAGTCAGCATGAACACGGCGCGCGCCCACCTCCTTCTTCGGCTTATCAGCCCCTGGGCGCTCTAGGGCCACGCATCGTCGTGGCCGGGCGCGCAGGGGATGATCCTTCTCCGCCGCCCCGAACGCATACCCATTCCGACGAGTAATTTCATGACCACCGCAGGCACCGGCGCTTTCGACAAGCGCGAGAACGTCGTCATTTTCGACACCACCATGCGCGACGGCGAGCAGTCGCCCGGCGCGTCGATGTCCCACGACGAAAAGCTGGAACTGGCCAAGATCCTCGAGGAGATGGGGGTCGACATCATTGAAGCCGGCTTCCCCATCGCCTCCAACGGCGACTTCGCGGCTGTCCATGAGATCGCCAAGATCGTCAAGAACAGCACGATCGCCGGACTGTGCCGGGCCCACCAGGTCGATATAGACCGCTGCGCCGAGGCCCTGAAGCCGACCCAGCGCGGCCGCATCCACGTGGTCATCGCCACCAGCGACCTGCACATGAAGCACAAGCTGCAGATGGAGCCGGATGCCGTCATCGACGTGATCGCCCGCTCGGTGGGCCACGCCCGCAACCTGCGTGACGATGTCGAGTGGTCGGCGGAGGACGCGACCCGCAGCGACCGCCAGTTCCTGCGCCGCGCTATCGAAACGGCCATCAAGGCCGGGGCCACGACGATCAATCTGCCCGATACGGTCGGCTACACCTATCCGTCGGAATATGCCGATCTGTTCAGCTGGATGGTCAACAATGTCGAGGGGGCCGACAAGGTCATCTTCTCGACCCACTGCCACAACGATCTGGGCCTGGCCGTGGCCAACAGCCTGGCCGGCGTTCAGGGCGGCGCGCGCCAGGTGGAGTGTGCGATCAACGGCCTGGGCGAGCGGGCCGGCAATGCCGCGCTCGAAGAGATCGTCATGGCCCTGAAGGTGCGCGGCGACCGGCTGCCCTACCAGACCGGCATCGATACGACGCACATTACCCGGGCCAGCCGCTATGTCTCGGCCATCACCGGTTTCCCGGTGCAGTACAACAAGGCCATCGTCGGCAAGAACGCCTTCGCGCATGAGAGCGGCATCCACCAGGACGGGATGCTGAAGAACCGCGAGACCTACGAGATCATGACCCCGGAATCGGTCGGCCAGGCGCCGTCCAGCCTGGTCATGGGCAAGCACTCGGGCAGCCACGCCTTCCGCGCCAAGCTGAAGGACCTGGGCTACGAGCTGGGCCAGAACGCCCTGAAGGAGGCCTTCGGCCGCTTCAAGGACCTGGCCGACCGCAAGAAGCACGTCTACGACGACGACATCATCGCCCTGGTCGACGATGCCCTGGCGCGGGGCTCGGAAAAGATCCGCGTCCAGCATCTGCGTGTCGTGGCCGGCACCGAAGGTCAGTCGGCCGAGCTGACCCTGGATGTCGACGGCGAGTCGCGCACCGCGGAAGCTACCGGTGACGGCCCCGTCGATGCGGTGTTCAACGCCATCCACAAGATCGTGCCGCACAGCGCCGCCCTGCGCCTGTTCCAGGTCCATGCGGTGACCGAAGGCACCGACGCCCAGGCCCAGGTCTCGGTGCGTCTCGAAGAGGACGGCCGCATCGCCACCGGCCAGGCCGCCGACACCGACACCCTGACCGCGTCGGCCAAGGCCTATGTCAACGCGCTCAACAATCTCTTCGCCCGCAAGGAAAAGACCAAGCCGGAGACGGCGATCGCCAGCGGTTTCTAGGATTGGAGGCGCGCGCGCCTCCATACCTCTTCCACATCACACGGATGATCCCGTTGCCGGTGCGCGACGGGCCGCGCCGACCCGCGCGATCCCATGAAATAGCGTCAGATGACCTCGACCCCCGACTCGACGAACTCCGCGTTCGCCGACAATGCCGCCGCCTTGCCCGCGTCCTGGCACCAGATTGGCTCCCGCACGGCCGCCCTGGGTTTTGATATGCCGTCCGAGCCGGACACCGGCACCATGCTGCGACTGCTGGCCGCGTCCAGGCCCGGGGGACGGCTTCTGGAACTGGGGACGGGAACGGGGCTGGCCACAGTCTGCCTGGCGGCGGGCATGGCCGCCGACACCACCCTGGTCAGCATCGACATCGACGAGCGTATCCAGGCCGTGGCGCGTGAGGCCCTGGCCCATGATCCGCGTATTCGCTTCGTGATCGCTGACGGTCTCGACTTTGTGCGAGATCAGCCGGCGGGAAGTTTCGACCTGATCTTCGCCGACGCCTGGCCGGGCAAGTATGACGGGCTGGACGAAACCCTGGCGCTGCTGCGACCCGGCGGCCTGTATGTTGTCGATGACATGCTGCCCCAGCCCAACTGGCCGGCCAATCATCAGGCGCGGGTTGATGACCTGACCGCGCGCCTGAAAAGCCATCCCGATCTGGCGACCGCCAGCCTGTCCTGGGCTTCGGGCCTGATCATAGCGGCGCGACGGTCATGATCTGGATTCCCATCACAGTCGCAGCAGCGGCTTTCCAGGTGGCGCGCAATGCCGCCCAGCGCTCGATCATGGGCGGGGCGGGGCCCTGGGGCGCGACCCTGGTCAGGTTTCTGTTCGGCCTGCCGTTTGCCACGGCGTTCGCGGCCGTGGCCTGGATCTCGACCACCGGCGCTGTGGCCCATCCCGTGCCGTGGTTCTGGCTGTGCTGCGCGGCCGGTGCCGCCTCCCAGATGGGGGCCACGGCCGCGCAGCTGGTGGCCATGCACCGCTCGACCTTCGCCCTCGGCACGGCCATGCAGCAAAGCGGCCTGCCGTTCGCCCTGGTCTGGGGCGCGCTGCTGTTCGGCGACAGGATCAGCGCCCTGACCTGGTCGGGCGGCCTGGTGGCCAGCGCGGGCCTTGCAATCCTGACCTGGCCGAGGGGCGAGGTGGTGATGCGGCGCGGGGCGGTGCTGGCCGGTCTGGGATCCGGGGCCCTGTTCGCCTTCAGCGCCAACTGCTTTCGTCAGGCCAGCCTCACCTTCGATCCGGCGCATCCCGCCGCTTCGGCCTTTGTCACGGTCGTGATTGTTCAGGCCTTGCAGACCGTGGTGCTGACCAGCTTTCTGGCCGTCCGGGACCCGAGCGCCCTGAAGGCGGTGGCCGCGGCCTGGCGGCAGTCCCTGGGGGCCGGCTTCTGTGGCGCCGCCGCCTCCGGCCTGTGGTTTACGGCGATGACGCTGACCCCCGTAGGGGCCGTTCGCGCGGTCGGTGTGGTGGAAATGCCGATCGCCGCCTTCGCCGGAAAACGGCTCTTCGCCGAGCGTTTGTCGCTGCTGCAGATCGTCGCGGGACTGATCACAGCGGTCGGCGTGGTGATGGCCGCCCTGGGCCAGATTTCGCCATGATCAGGCCCCTGCACCCCGTCTTTGCAAAAGCCTTTGGCGGCACCGCGAATAGACCTTGAAATCAACGCTTTCGCAGGGCAAACGGGCATCGTCGACGCGCCTTGGAGCTGTCTGACGACGGCGCGGCCATGGGGCGGCGCATCCGTCGTGGTCCAGGGCGGGGAGACCCGGGCGAGACGGCGATTCCGAGGAATCATGCTGTCCTGTTCCGGCGGTGGTTCGGTAGACTTTCACGCCTGCGCGTCGTGAACTTAGCCCTGAACTACTTTCATGTTGAAATACAACGTCTTGCCCCTCTATCCCTCAGTCAGGGCTTTCAATGTTTTCTTCCCTCTTCGGCGTGATCTCCAACGACATCGCCATCGATCTCGGCACCGCCAACACCCTGATCTATATGAAGGGCTAGGGGATCGTGCTGAACGAACCGTCGGTCGTGGCGCTGCGCAATGTCGGCGGTCGCAAGATCGTCCACGCCGTCGGGATCGAGGCCAAGCAGATGCTGGGCCGCACGCCGGGTCACATGGAAGCCATCCGTCCGATGCGGGACGGGGTCATCGCCGACTTCGAAGTCGCCGAAGAGATGATCAAGTATTTCATCCGCAAGGTTCACAACCGCAAGGGTTTCGTGAATCCGAAGGTCATCGTCTGCGTGCCGTCAGGTGCCACAGCCGTCGAACGCCGCGCCATCAATGACAGCTGTCTGAACGCCTCGGCCCGCCGCGTCGGCCTGATCGACGAGCCGATGGCCGCCGCGATCGGCGCCGGTCTGCCGATCCATGAGCCGACCGGTTCGATGGTCGTCGACATCGGCGGTGGCACCACCGAGGTGGCCGTGCTGTCGCTGTCGGGGATCGTATATTCGCGCTCGGTCCGCGTCGGCGGCGACAAGATGGACGAGGCGATCATCAGCTACATGCGCCGCCACCATAACCTGCTGATCGGCGAAACGACCGCCGAACGCATCAAGAAAGAAATCGGCACCGCCCGCGCGCCGGCTGACGGCGAAGGCCTGTCGATCGACGTCAAGGGGCGCGACCTGATGCAGGGCGTGCCGCGCGAGGTGCGCATCAGCGAAAAGCAGGCCGCCGACGCCCTGGCCGAACCGGTCGGGCAGATCGTCGAGGCCGTGAAGGTCGCCCTGGAGGCCACCCCGCCGGAGCTGGCTTCGGACATCGCCGACAAGGGCATCATGCTGACGGGCGGCGGCGCGCTGCTGCGCGGCCTGGACGCTGAAATCCGCGACCACACCGGCCTGCCGGTGACGGTGGCCGATGATCCGCTGTCGTGCGTGGCCCTGGGCTGCGGCAAGGTGCTCGAGCATCCCAAGTGGATGAAGGGCGTCCTCGAATCCACCCTGGCCTAGACGTCTCATCCTGACCGGCACCTTGGGGGTGCCAGGAGAACTTGTTCGTGGTCTTTCGCGAAGGTCCCCTCGGCGACCTGAAAGTGCCGCTCACCTGGACCGCGGCCGTGGCGTTGATCGTCGCGGCCGTGATCGCGGTGGCGTTCCTGCTGG
>Ga0187844_10003366_pt1 | contig 10700 bp, 5 predicted proteins | sample SpaLakP09_SKY_50_FD_134517 | JGI IMG/M metagenome (GOLD analysis project Ga0187844, IMG submission 134517) | Oligotrophic lake water microbial communities from Sparkling Lake, Wisconsin, USA - SP09_SKY_50 | ecosystem: Environmental > Aquatic > Freshwater > Lake | place: USA: Sparkling Lake...
CTTTGCTAAGGCAGGAGCCTTAGCTGCAGGTCACGCCTTGCACTGCATCCCAAATCGTCTTGTTCGCACTCACCCTATTTATGAAATGAGTTCTAGTTATACATAAGCCCAGGCAAGGGCAGGTATAGCAAATTCATTTTTAAGAGTAAACAAACAATGGCAAATTTCCAGAGAATTTTTGGAGAGGATGGACGTCCCTATCACATCGATACATCAGGCGAGGGAATTAATGGAAGTTATTCTCCACGGAGCATGGGCAGTGATGATCTTGAATTAAGGTCCGAGCCCCCACCATTTGCCCGTAGCATGGATATGGATTTCGGTTACGGGCAAGACATGGCCCGCTTCAGAGAATTTCAGCCAAGTCGAGCTGAATCCATTAGCGTGAGATCCGATCCGGGTGAACTGGCGAATTCGGATTTTCCGCGTGCAGAAAAAGCAGGCTATCGGGATGGTGATTTTGACAGGCGTTATGTGAGTAAGGCTGGTGACACGATGACAGCATTGTTCAAGAGAGAGTATGGCTACACGCCAAGCGCGAATGAATTGATTCAATATGCCAATCTGAATGGCGTGAGTAGCCCACATCAACTGTCTGTGAGCAGGGTGATTACCAGCCCTGATATTGGTCGATTGCATCAGGCTCAAGTGAGCCAGGATCAGGTCAATGACTATTGGAAGCAAAATGACGTTTTCAATGAGAGAAAACGTATGGCTGTCAGAGATGACCCACTGACTAGCTGGGCCCATATCAATGGTACTCAAGAAGAGAGATTGGCGGATCGCAATTATTTGGAAGCCATGAGAGCAGCGGATCGCAGACCAACAATGGAGAATGCAAGAAGACTGGGGCTGTATTCATCAATTGATTCAACGCCCGCACCCTTAAAGCGTTGGCACCCGGAAGTTATGCCTACCAGTGACCCTGGATCTGGTTTTGCAAATGGTGGGACAGAAATAGTGGCAGTAAGTGATAAACCTCCCATCGGATACCGTAATGAAATGAGAAATGCTGTGAATGCCAGCGGACAGTTTGTTAACGGCGTTGGAAGAGGCGCGGTCAATGGCACCCCTAAATTGTTGGCGTCGGCGGTGAATGGATGGGGATACATAGGCGCAGGCTTATACGATCAATTCTTGGGTGGACCCCAAAGCAATCGTCTTGGTCAGGCCTTTGAGTTTGGCAAGAAATATGATGGTGAATTGCTGCCTTACGATAGTGACTTGAGCAGATGGGGTGGGCACATCGGTGAGTTCTTGAGCCCGGCGATTTCTGCCAAAGCACTGACACTCGGCAACGAGGTGAATAACCAGCTTCGTATTGCGTCGACGGCTGCCAGGGACTGGAAATATGGTGCGATGGAGCGGCAAATGTTGAATGAAGCAGGACTAGGGAGGCCGGCATTAGCTGACACTAGCATCCCATCATCTGATGAGTTAAACTATCTGGCAAAAAATACATTGAATTTTAGTAGTAGACCGAATGGTGCCGTTTTTTGGTCAGGCGATAATATGAATCACGCTCAGCGGTTCGGCCGAATGACTGGGAAAACTACTCTTGAACAAACATCTGGTGGCAGATATCTTGATGATCTTAAATTATTTCCGGAGAAGCCAAAAAATGTGACGAATATCTCTGCGGAAGACTTGATCCGGTCAAAAATGGCGGCAAAAGAAGCGGCTAAAGTGTTTGATGTCGCATCAGCTAGGTTCGCTCAGGAAGCAAAGGGAAATGTCAACGCGTTTACCTTTGGTGCCAAGCGGATAGGCCCGTATGGTGAGCGTACTTGGTGGCGTGTTGAACAGCCTATTTTAAGAAATCAAAATTCAGACTTTCCAAATCCAAATATAAACGCCATTCGTCAATGGCGGTTCCCATGGGAGCTTGAACAATGATTATTTTTCCATTTTGCATGTTGGATCCAGAATGGTATTACTTTCGACGAAAGATAAGAGAGCAAAAAGAATGTCCTCCGAGTAGAGATGAAAATGGCTGGTACTATATCTCCATGTTGTATAGAGGTGAGGCGCTGCTATACACCGATAAACATGGTTCGACAATGATCGATTTTGAGATCAGGACACCTTGTTGGGTATCCGCAAGTTCAATCAAGCGATGGAGTCGCTTTTGGAAGATTTCGGACCAACAGCGCAAACTGATTTTGGATAGAGTCGTTCATATGTTTGGTGCCGATGCGGAAGGTTGTAAAATCATTGACTGACGTGATCCAGGTATTGGACACAAACATGCCTGTTGGCATGTTTGTATCTTTGCTTTTGTATTGCTTGAAGTATGATCAAGAAGTCGCTGGCCTGACAAAAAAATAAGCATGTAAAAATCATTATGTCTTTGGTGAAATCTCTTACTTCAACTGCTATCTGTTAAAATATCGGCTTTGCGAAATAAAATGACTTCAATCAGGTGCATTCAAGCTTCCTCGTGTTAGCCGCAAGGGTTTGAAGATTGCCGCAATCCTGGCCTGGATTTGTTGTCTTGCATGTAACTCTCCCCCTTCTTTCTGAACTCCTGTATGTCTGATTCCAAACCTGCTGACGGTGTGAAGCCGCTATTTTATGATCCTACCGAGCGTCGCATCCGTAGCTTTGTCACCCGTGCCGGGCGCTTGTCTGATGCGCAGGCCAGGGCGATAGAAAACCTGAGCCCGCGCTTTTGCATCCCTTACCAAAAAGCGCCACTGGATGTCGATGCGGCATTTGGTCGCAATGCACCGACAGTGTTTGAAATTGGCTTTGGCATGGGCGAGACCAGTGCCAAAATTTCTGCTGGCATGCCAGAGAAAAATTTCATCGGCGTTGAGGTACACACTCCCGGTGTGGGCAGCTTGCTCAAGCTGACGGATGAAATGGGGTTGCAAAACCAGCGCATTATCCAGCATGATGCCTTTGAAGTGCTGACAAACATGATTGTGCCAGCGTCACTGCATGGCATACACGTGTTTTTTCCTGATCCCTGGCACAAGGCACGCCATAACAAGCGTCGCCTGATACAGGGGCCGCTGGTAGCCTTGCTGGCCTCGCGTCTGGCGCCGGGTGGTTATTTGCACTGTGCGACAGATTGGGAAGAATATGCCGTGCAAATGCTGGAAGTATTGAGTGCTGAACCTGCCTTGGAAAATACTGCTGAAGCGTACGCGCCACGCCCAGATTATCGCCCAGTGACAAAATTTGAGAACCGTGGCTTGCGCCTTGGCCATGGAGTGTGGGATTTGGTATTCCGTAAAAAGTAAGTCGGCAGGATTGTTAGCGTGATACAGAATTAGTGCAAAATTTGCAGGGCTGGCTTGGTGCGCAAGTCGCGCCAGCGTGCTTCTGTCTTCCAGCGTGCAGACCAATCAACAAACTGGTCTGCCGGCATGGGGCGGGCGATGCCGTAGCCCTGCGCCAGGCGGCAACCCAGTTCCAGTAACTTCGCGCCGTGTGCCATGGTTTCGACGCCCTCGGCAATGACCTGGCGGTTAAAAGCACCTGCCAGGCGTATCACGCCTTCGACGATGTCCAGGTCTTCAACATCGGTTAGCATGTCGCGTACAAAGCTCTGGTCTATCTTGAGGGTATCTACTGGCAACTTGCGCAGATAGGTCAAGGATGAATAGCCCGTGCCAAAATCATCAAGTGCGAAATGTATGCCTAACTGACGGCAGCGATTGAGTATGGCAACAGCCTGTTCCATATCGGCAATGGCGGCGGTTTCCAATACCTCCAGCTCAAAATTGGTTGCCTGGAAATATGGGTGGGCCCGTAGGGCAGCTTGCAGGTAGTCACAAAAATCGGGTGCCAGCAAATGATGGGCGCTGATATTGGCGCTCACGCGGATGCTGATGCCGCGTAGTTGCCAGTGGTAGGCTTGCTGTATGGCTGCCTTGATAACCCATTCCCCCAGGGATTTTTCCAGTTTGCTGCCATAAATGTGTGGTAAAAATTCTGCAGGGGAAAGTATGCCGCGATTTGGATGGTGCCAGCGTATCAGTGCTTCTGCACCGACTATTTCACCGGTGATCAAATCTACTTTGGGCTGGTAGTACAGGATAAATTCATTCTGGTCCAGCGCAATTTCCAGCCTTTCCAGTATCTGCCGGCGCTGCTGCGCCTTGCGGTCATTTTCAGGGTCAAACAGATGGTAACGATTCTTGCCAGCTTCCTTGGCCAGATACATGGCGTGGTCAGCATGGCGTAGTAGAGTGTCGGAATCGACATTGTCATCCGGGTACAGGCTGACACCTATGCTGGCTGTGATGCTTACTGATTTCAAATCTATCTGTATCGGTTTGCTTACGCCCACCAAGACGCGGTCCAATATCATCGCACTTTCCTCTGCTGAAGAAATGTCGGATAGCAGCACCGCAAATTCATCGCCTCCCAAACGGGCTAATGTGTCGTCAGCGCGCAGAACATGCTTGAGATTTTCTGTCACGCCTATCAACAGGCGGTCGCCGACAGTGTGCCCATATTTGTCATTGATTTCTTTAAATCCATCCAGATCGAGAAAGCAAACTGCCAGTGACTTATTGGTGCGATTGGCGCGGTTGACGGCCTGGCTCAGGCGATCTGCCAGCAAGCGGCGATTAGGTGCACCTGTCAGCGGATCATAATGGGCCATGCGGTCCAGTTCTGCTTCATGGGTCTTGAGTTCGCTGGTGTCGGTGAAGATGCCAATATAGTGCTGTATCTCACCGGCAGCGTCGCGAACCGAAGAGATGGATAAGAGTTCCGGGAAAACTTCTCCATTCTTGCGCTTGTTCCAGATTTCGCCACGCCAGAAATCATCTTCCTTGACGGCATTCCACATCTCGGCATAAAAACTGGCATTGTGGTGGCCAGATGCCAGTATCTTGGTGGATTTGCCATACACTTCTTTTTCTGTATACCCTGTGATGCGGGTAAAGGCTGGATTGATCCTGGTAATGCAACCCTGAGGATTGACCACCATGATGCCCTCAAAGCTACTGGAAAACACGGTGGCAGCCTCGCGCTGTGCCAATTCCATCATTTTTTGTGCGGTAATGTCAGTGTGTGTGCCAGACATGATGAGAGGTTTGCCTTGTTCACCTCTGGCAACAATGGCCCCTCTGGTCAGCACCCAGCGCCACTCGCCGGATTTGCTCATCAGGCGCAATTCCAGTTCATGGCTGGCCGTTTGTCCCTGAATATGCCTGTTCAGGGACTCTTGTGCCATTCGCAAGTCATCAGGGTGAACATGATCTGACCAGTGTTCAGGACTGACCTTCATCTCGCCAGGTGCGTAACCCAACATGGTTTCCCAACGTGCGCTGACCTTGAAGGTATTGTTGACCAAGTCCCAGTCCCAATATCCAAGATCCGAGCCCAACATCACGCGCTCCAGCCTTTGTTCCCTCTCCAGCAGCTCTGCGGCAATAATTTTTTTCTCGTTGATGTCTGCCAGTGTGCCGACCACACGCAAGGCGTTGCCCTTGCTATCGCGGCCAACGACGCGGCCCCGAGCATGCACCCACTTGACCTCGCCCTGCTTGGTTAACAGGCGGTATTCAAAATCGATATCGGCGCTGTGAGTGGTCCTGTAGTTTTTGATATGTTGTAAGACCAGAGAGACGTCGTCAGGAAAAATCTGGCGCTTGATAAAATCCATATCCTGGGTATCTTCATTCTCTGAATAGCCAGTCATTTCATAGTAACGTTGTGAGCGATAGACCTTGTTGGAAGGAACATCCCAATCCCACAGCGCCTCGCTGGTGGCAGCGATGGCCATTTGCAGGCGTTCTTCGCTGGCTTGTAATTGCATGGCTGCGACCTTGCGTTCAGTGATGTCTTGCACGCTTCCATGCAGCCTGATCAGTCTGCCCTCTGCATCTTGTAAGGCTTCGCCACGGGTGATAACCCAACGGTGGCTGCCATCTGGCCGGACAACTTCTGCATCGCAGGTATAGGGGGTGCAATGCCTGACGGCTTCTTCCACTACTGCTGCCAGTCTGGACCAGCTCTCGGGCGTGAAATATTGCTGCACTTCAGGGTAGGCGGCAGGTGGCAGCGCCGGGTCCCGACCATAAATCGTATACACTTCTTCCGACCAGGTATGCACATCGCTGCGCACATCCCAGTTCCAGCTGCCGACGGCGGCCAGGCGCTGCGCTACTTTCATGGCAGCTTCACTTTCCCGCAGGGCAGCCTCGGCCTCCTTGCGCTCAGTGATGTCGCGGGCGATGCCAAACAAGCCCTGAACGTTGCCAGACTTGTCCAACATCGGCCCTTTGGTCACCATGAATACGATGGACTTGCCACTGTGGGTTCTAATATTTTCATCATGCGACTGTATCTGGCCGCTGCTTATCACGCCTTGGTCGATCTTCGTAATCAACTGAGCAGACTCTGGCGGGAAGAGTTCATGATCGTCATGTCCAATGATTTCATCCAATGGTTTGCCAACGAGCCTGGTAACCGATTCATTGGCCAGAACGTAACGTCCTTTGAGGTCCTTGACGAAAATGGCATCAGGAGTACCGCTGATGATGGCATCGAGTAAATTACGACTGTTTTTTACTTTTTGCAAAGACTCGCGCACTGCCTCACTGAGCATACTTACAGCAATGCCATTCACCACCAGAAAGCCCAGTTGCAGGATGTCCTGATTGGATTTAATGGCAAAACTATGCAAAGGTGGGATGATGAAATAACTTAGTCCCACACTGGCGACCAATGTTGACACCAGGCCAGGCCCTAGTCCTCCCAGCATTGCACTTAAAATGATGGGAAGCACAAACATGATCAGCATTGGCCGGTTTTCAAAACTCTGGGCCATCGCCATGCGCAGCAACAGGACAGACAAGGGCAGTGCAATTGCCAGCAGATAAATGGGCCAGCGTAGCTGAAACTGTGAGTGAAAGGCTGAAAGCAACGAACTATCCAGGGCAGATTGCTCATGAAGACTTACTTGCGGAACCGCACGCATAGCCAAAAAAATCAATGCAGTCGTGATGACAACAAAGAATACACCTTTGACCGTTGATAGCCAGGTAATTGCTTCAATATCGCTAAAGCTTGTCAACAGGCTGTCAGACAATAATATCCACGCCATCGCAAATAAAAAGTACAGCACCGTCACGATGCCAATGTACCGATTGCGTGAAGTAGTCATCATATAGAACCTGCCATTTCAACATTGCTGACGGAGATGAAGCCTGGCTGACCTTACGTACGACTTGTAGCGATGAGGGCGATCAGTTTGCCAATAAGAAACTACTGCTGGAAAAGTGTATATTGCCGTATGGAATTTTACTCAAGCGTAACATGCTCGCGCGCTTACTTACTAAGCACTTGTTACTAAGATGTGCCAATTGTGTTTTTTTGTCAATGTACAAAAATGCAAAATTTGTAAAATTGACATAAAAGCGACTACAAAGAGGGAATTGACGCAGGATGATGCCGTGAACAAGCTTCAGGCCACCGTGCTTAATGGGGCCAGCAGGGTTTGCAAGTCTTCTGCACTGAATTTGCTGGCAAAGGCAGTATCGCTGCCCAGCACACCCTCTGCCAAAGCAGCCTTGCGTGCCTGCAGACCCATGATGCGCTCTTCTATGCTGCCCTCCACCAATAATTTATAGATAAAGACAGCTCGCTCCTGACCTATGCGATGAGCACGGGCATTGGCCTGCTCCTCCACGGCCGGGTTCCACCAGGGGTCCATATGAATTATGGTGTCAGCCGCAGTCAGGTTCAGGCCCACACCACCTGCTTTCAGGCTGATTAGCATGATGGGCACTTCCTTGTTTTGAAACTGGGCCACCACTGCACCACGGCTGGCCGTTGCAGTTTTACCAGTCAACATCAGATAAGCCAGGTCCAGTTCAGTGAGCGCAGTGGCAATCAGTTCCAGCATTTCAGTAAATTGTGAAAACACCAGTACGCGGCGGCCTTCTGCCACCAGGGCAGGTAGCATATCGCTAAGCATTTCCAGCTTGGCTCTTTCCATTTCTGGAGGCAGATTCTGGCCTTTCAGCAAAGCTGGGTCACAACAGACCTGGCGCAACTTCAACAGCGCATCCAGTATCGTGATCTGCGCGCCGTCAAAGCCCTTGCGTTGCAATATACGGCGCACCTGTTCATCAGCGGCAACGCGCACGCTTTCATACAATTCACGTTGCTTACCTTGCAGACGCAGGCGCTTGATGACTTCCGTGCGGGGTGGCAATTCTGTCGCCACTTCATCCTTGCGTCGTCGCAAGATGAACGGACGCACCCGTTGGGCCAGCAATTGTGCGCGCAGGGTTTCGCCATTGACCTCTATGGGTTTGCGCCACAAGCGTGAAAAACTGCGCATGTCACCCAGAAAGCTGGGCATCAAAAAATCAAATTGCGCCCATAGCTCACCCAGATTATTTTCCAGTGGTGTACCTGTCATGCACAGCCTGTGTCGGGCGCGTATCTGTCGTACCGCATCAGCACTGCGGCTGGCTGCATTCTTGACTGTTTGCGCTTCATCGAGGATCAACAAATGAAATTCCTGCGCCTTCAACACGTCAAGGTCGCGCCACAATAGAGGGTAAGTCGTCAGCACCACATCAGCTTGCTTGATATCTGCAAACAAGTCTGCGCGCTCTGGCCCTTGCAGCGTCAATACGCTGAGGGCAGGGGCCATCCGCCTGGCCTCGGCTTGCCAGTTGAAAATCAGTGAAGTCGGCAGCACGATCAGGGCAGGGATGTCCATCCGGCCTTCTTGCTTCTCTATCAGCAAATGGGCTAGTACCTGGGCTGTTTTCCCCAGACCCATGTCATCAGCCAGTATGCCAGCCAGATGTTGTTCGCGCAGGTATTGCAGCCAGGCTACGCCATGCAATTGATAGGGGCGCAGCGTCACTCCCAAGCCATCTGGCGCAAGCACTACACGCGGGCTGCCAACTTTTTTCAGACGTTGCGCCAGGCTGCGCAAGCCCACATCGCCCTGCAATTGCCAACCTCCATAGTCACCTGCACGCGCAGGCTGGCTATCGAGCAGGCTGACGCGCAAGGCTTCCAGTCTGTAGCTGTCCCAGGAAGATAGTTGCACCGGCCCTTCTGCTTGCGGCCTGTCAGCCAGCACATCCAGCATGTGAATGACAATGGCTTTCAGCGGTGCTGCGATGGCATCAATACGCCTGCCACCAGGGGCGCGTAATTGTATGATGGCCATGTCGTCAATCTGTCGTACTTGCCTGGCACTCAACCAGCGCGCATCGCGTTGCAACAGGTGTGCCAGCATGGGCACCAGGTCCAGCACCTCGCCTTCGATTTCTATCCCAAGGCTCAGCATCCATGAGCCTTCGCGCGCTGGCAGACCGAGTGGCGTGATGACCTCGTTACGGCCACGCATGCGTGATACCACCTGCTTGCCAGTAATCGCACCTGTGTTTTCATCGATGATGAGATGCCAGGCATCGACAGGTACGCTTTCGTGCGCGAAGCCGGGGCGCACAATGACCTGCCAGCCCAGTGCCTGCATCTCTGGTAATTTCTCCGCCCAAAAATCGGCAAAAAATCCTTCTTGCACCAAGCTCCAGAGAGGCCCAAAATTTTCTGCAATGCTGTCGTTGCGCCATTGCAGGCTGGCAGCGGGCAAGGGTTGCAAGCCTATATCCCACACCTTGTCGAGTGCATCTGCTTCTGCACCCAGATCACGCAGCAGACTCAGAGGCTTGCCATCTGCATCGTGCAATAATTGGGTGGAATGTGGTCTGCGGTTCAGCAAGGCTGTAGGTGCCGGGGTTTGCCAGTTCAGCCCGGTGTTGGTCCGATACAGCCAGTCGATCTCCACCACCGTGACACTGCCACCGCGTGGGCCAAAGTCACCACTGGGTTTCATGCCCAGTAAGCCATCGCCCCTGTGCAGGGTCTGCAGGGTGATGCGTGGGCGGAAATGTCCTGTTATTTCAGGCAGTCCATACGGTGCAGGTTTATTTTCTTTCAAACCGCACCTGTATTGAACCTATATTGCCAAACTGCACTTGGATGTCAGTATCAACAGGCACTTGCGGGCTCCCTGCATATGAGCCTGTGATGATAGCTTGACCTGCTTGCAAGCCCATGCCCTGGCTGCGCAAGAATTCCGCCAGCCAGTACAGGGGAAGACGAGGTTGCTCAGCCGGATGCTTCCCGTCCAGCACGAGGTCGGCTTGGTCAGCTATCCTTAGTCTTATTCTCATTAGCTTGCTGTGTCTGGCGACCTCAGGATCAATGATAGGCCCAAGTAGCAGACCCTGGTTAAATAATCCGTCAGCAAAGTGATCATGGAAATGCAATTGCTCAGGAAGCGTGTAACGGCTATCTATCAATTCCAGCGCCAGCCGGGTTTTTGCTACTGCGGCGTCGACGTCGGCTGGCGTGTAGCTTGCGGCTCTTGCAGGCAGGTCGTGGGCGAGTATGAACGCCAGTTCTGGCTCGACTTTGATCTGGCCCTGTCTGACACGGACCGGGCAGATTTGTGTGCCTGCTCCATGCACATCACTCGCTTGGATAGGGGCCAGCACCCACTTGTCATGCGCAGGCATGCCGCACTTCCAGCCAGCAATAGGCTGATCCTTAAGGCGGCTGACTTCGCACTGAATCGCAAATGCGGTGGCCAGATTGTCTGGGCGGAGTGACGCGGGCAGGGCATCGCCTTGTTCGCCACGTTGTTGTCTGTCCAGCAAAATGTGGGCTGCCTGATAGATACTGGCTGGTTTCATCAATATGCC
>Ga0187844_10003367_pt1 | contig 10697 bp, 14 predicted proteins | sample SpaLakP09_SKY_50_FD_134517 | JGI IMG/M metagenome (GOLD analysis project Ga0187844, IMG submission 134517) | Oligotrophic lake water microbial communities from Sparkling Lake, Wisconsin, USA - SP09_SKY_50 | ecosystem: Environmental > Aquatic > Freshwater > Lake | place: USA: Sparkling Lake...
AGCGTGGCGCGCTGATGGAAGCCTTGCTGTGCTTCCGCCGCGCCGGCGCCGACATGATCCTCAGCTATTACGCCAAGCAGGCCGCGACCTGGCTGGCCGAATAAGACAACCGCCTCCCGAACTCGCATTCCGCCATGGATAGGTACGCCGTCATCGGCCAACCCATTTCGCATTCCAAGTCGCCCTCGATCCATGCGCTGTTCGCGCGGCAGACCGGGCAGGATCTGAGTTACGAGGCCATCGAGATCGCGCCCGCATCGCTTGCTGCCGAGCTGGCGCGGCTGCACGGCGAAGGGCTGAGCGGGTCCAACGTGACGCTGCCGCACAAGCAGGCGGTGGCCAAGCTCTGCGAATCGGTTTCGGAGCGTGCGCAGCTCGCGGGTGCAGTCAACACGCTGGTGCGCACGGACAGCGGCTGGGTCGGCGACAACACGGATGGCGAGGGCTTCGTCACGGACCTCGCGCGGCTCGGCATCGTGCTTGCCGGCCGACGCGTGCTGGTGCTCGGCGCGGGCGGCGCCACGCGCGGCATCCTGGCACCGATTCTCGAGGCCAAGCCGGCTCAGCTGGTCGTCTCGAACCGCAATCCCTGGAAGCCGGAGGAACTGGCCGAGCTGTTCAAGCCGGTCGGCACGATCATGCCGCGCACGCATCTGGCGCTGAAGGGCGATCGCTACGACGTCGTCATCAATGCCACGTCCGCCGGCCACACCGGCGGCCTGCCGATGTTGCCGGGCCGCCTGATCGCCGACGGCGGTGATTGCTACGACCTCAGCTACGGCGACGCGAGCATTCCGTTCTGCCAGTGGGCGCGCGCGCAGGGCGCCTCACACATCGAGGATGGTCTGGGCATGCTCGTGGAGCAGGCGGCCAGCAGTTTCGCGATCTGGCGCGGCGTGCGGCCCGAGACGGCGCCGGTGCTCAAGGAGCTTCGCCGTCTCATGCGCGGTCATGGCGAGTGCGAGGCCGTCGGCACGCACCAGCCGGTGCGTCGTCCCCACATCGAGTTGCCGCCGCAGGACTGATGCGGTCGGCCAGGGCTGCGCCTATTCGCGCTCGGCCAGCTGCTGGGCTTCGACTTCCTTGACGTCGGGCGTCAGGAACTGGCCGGCGATGATGCCGATCTCGTAGAGCACGTAGGTGGGCACCGCAAGCAGGAACTGCGACACGATGTCGGGTGGTGTCATCACCGCGGCCACCACGAAGCATCCCACCAGCACGTAGCCACGATTCTCGCGCAGCTGCTTGGGCGTCACGAAACCCGTGTGGATCAGCAGCACGATCGCCACCGGCGTCTCGAACGCCAGGCCGAAGGCGAGGAAGATCGCCAGCACGAAGTTCAGATACTTGTTGATGTCCGTCATCACCGCGACGCCCTCGGGCGCCACGCTGATCAGGAACTTGAACACCGTCGGCAGCACCAGGAAGTACGCCATCGCCATGCCGGCGTAGAACAGCAAGGTGCTGGAGAACAGCAGCGGCGTGACGAGGCGGCGTTCGGACTTGTAGAGGCCCGGCGCGACGAAAGCCCACAGCTGGAACAGGATCCACGGCATCGCGACGGCGACCGCGAGGATCATCGACAGCTTCAACGGCGCGAAGAACGGGGAGGCGACCTCGGTGGCGATCATCGACGTGCCGGCCGGCATCAGCTTCATCAGCGGCTCGGCGACGATCGCGTAGATCTGCTTGGAGAAGTACGCCAGTGGTGCGAAGGCGATGCCCACGCCGTACATCATCTTGAGGACCCGATCGCGCAGTTCCAGCAGATGCGCCATCAAGGGCTGCTCGGGAACGCTCGAATCCTGTTCGGCTTCGCTCACGGGGTGTGGTTCGGGTCCCGCGGGGGCGGCAGCGCGTTCGGGTCGCGGTTAACGCTCTCGCCGATGCCTCGCGCCTCGCGCTGGACGTCGGCGCTGGCCTGGGTCAGTTCGCGCTTGGCTTCTTCGAGCTGACGCTTGATGTCCATGACCTGCGTCTCGCGCTCGAGCTCGGTCGACAGGTTCTTCATGTAACCGCGCGCCTGGCCGGCCCAGCGGCCGATCGTGCGCGCGATCTTGGGCATCTTCTCGGGCCCAAGCACGACCAGCGCCACCATGAAACACAGGGCCAGCTCACCGAAACTGATGTCGAACACGGGATTCGCCCCGGTGGCCTGGGATCAGGCCTTGTTCGATTCGCGCTGCTGTTCTTCTTCGGCGACCTTGGCTTCGGCCGCGATCTGGTCGGGCGTCTTGGCGGCTTCCGCTTCGCCATCCTTCATCGCGCCCTTGAAATTCTTGATCGACGCGCCGAGGTCGCCGCCGAGATTGCGCAACTTCTTGGTGCCGAACACGAGCACCACGATGGCGAGCACAACGAGCCAGTGCCAAATGCTGAAACTACCCATGACGGGTCTCCTTTCCGGGGGCGGATTGCTCCGCGGTTTTACTTATTTGACGCGGACGGCCTTCTCTTCAAGCCCGGAACGACCTGCGCGACGTTGCAATTCTACGGCCAGATCGGCTGGTTGGATGCCTTCCCGGGCCATCAGCACGAACAGGTGGTACAGCAGGTCCACCGTCTCGTAGACAAGTTCCGACCGCGATCCGTTCTTGGCGGCGATCAATGTTTCCGCCGATTCCTCGCCGATCTTCTTGAGGATCGTGTCCAGCCCCTTCGCATACAGGCTTGCCGCATACGATTTCGCAGGGTCCGCCGTCTTGCGTTCCTGGAGCGTGGCGTAGAGTTCGTCCAGCGCCGCGCCCAGGTCCTTGGATTCGCTCATGGTGGCGCGCTCAGATGACGAACGCGGGAAGGGCCTGCTCGCGCACGCGCACGCCCCTTTCGGCCATGAACCGCTTGGCCTCACCCACCGTGTAGGTGCCCTGGTGGAAGATGCTGGCCGCCAGCACCGCGTCCGCATGGCCATCCTGCAGGCCCTGCACGAGGTGATCGAGGTTGCCGACACCACCCGAGGCGATCACGGGAACCGGCACCGAATCGCTGATCGCGCGCAGCAGTTCCAGATCGTAGCCTTCCTTGGTGCCGTCGCGATCCATGCTGGTGACGAGCAATTCACCCGCACCCTTCTTGACCATCAGCTGGGCCCAGCCGATCGCTTCGATACCGGTGGTCTTGCGGCCGCCGTGGGTGAAGATCTCCCAGCGCGGCGGCTCTTTCTTCTTGTTGACGCGCTTGGCGTCGATGGCCACGACGATGCACTGCACGCCGTAGCGGCTGGCGGCCTCGGTGACAAAATCCGGGTTGTGCACCGCGGCGGTGTTGATCGAGACCTTGTCGGCCCCGGCCTTGAGCAGGGCCCGCACGTCCGCGCTGGTGCGCACGCCGCCGCCGACCGTCAGCGGGATGTAGATCTCGCGCGCGACGGCTTCGACGGTCTGGAACAGCGTCGGGCGGTCGTCGCTGCTGGCGGTGATGTCGAGAAAGACCAGTTCGTCCGCGCCCTGGCGGTCATAGCGGCGCGCCACCTCGACCGGGTCGCCCGCGTCGCGGATTTCCTCGAACTTGACGCCCTTGACCACTCGGCCGCGGTCGATATCGAGACAGGGAATGACGCGCTTGGCCAGCATGGGGAGCTCGGGAAGGGTGGGGCAGGCTCAGCGAGCCGCCGCCAGGCAATCCTTCAGCGAGAGGCCACCTTCGTACAGCGCCCGGCCGATGATTGCGCCAGTGACGCCGTCGCCCTCGATTTCCTTGAGCACGCGGATATCTTCCAGCGAGGAGACGCCGCCGCTCGCGATGACCGGCGTGTTCACCGCCTTGGCCAGCTTCTGCGTGGAAGCGGCATTGAAGCCGTTCATCATGCCGTCGCGACCGATGTCGGTGTAGATGATCGCTTCCACACCGTCGCGCTCGCAGTGCTGCGCCATCTCGACCACGTCGTGGTGCGTGACCTTGGCCCAGCCGTTGAGGGCCACGCGGCCGTCCTTGGCGTCCAGGCCCACGATGATGTGGCGCGGATATTCGATGCACAGGTCGCGCAGGAAGTGCGGCGTGTTCACCGCCTTCGTGCCGATGATGACGTAGGCGACGCCGGCATTGAGATAGCGCTGCACGGTTTCCTCGTCGCGCACGCCACCGCCGACCTGGACGGGAATCTTCACCGCCTCGGCGATCTGCTCGACGACCTTGATATTCACCGGCAGGCCCTTGATGGCGCCGTCCAGGTCGACGACGTGCAGGCGCTCGGCGCCTTCGTCGGCCCAGCGCTTGGCCATGGTCACCGGGTCATCGGAATAGACCGTGACGTCGTCCATGCGGCCCTGGCGCAGGCGCACACACTGGCCGTTCTTGAGATCGATAGCGGGGATCAACAACATGCGAGCGGGGCCGGCCGGAAGGGTTCGCGAAGGAGAGGGCGCGGTGCGCGCAGAAGCGGATTTATAGGGGTTCCCCGATGCGCCGGACTGTGCCTCAAGTGGCGGCGGCGAGGCAATAGGGAAGGGGTTTTGCCTAGACCGTCCCGTCCCATTGGGCGAAGTTGGACAGCAGGCGCAGACCGGCCCCCTGGCTCTTCTCGGGGTGGAATTGGAACGCCACGAGGTTGTCGCGCGCGATGGCGCAGGTGAAATCGTGCACGTACTCGGACGTACCGATGCTGTGCTCCGGCTGCTTGGGCCGCGCGTGGTAGCTGTGCACGAAATAGAACCAGCTGTCGTCCGGCACGCCGTCCCAGACCGGGTGCGGGCGCACCTGGCGCACGCGGTTCCAGCCCATGTGCGGCACCTTCAGCCGTTCCCCGCCGCCATCCTTCGGCGGATCCGGGAAACGGACGACCTCCCCCGGAAACAGGCCCAGCGCCGGGACGCCGCCATTTTCCTCGGAGAATTCGAGCATCACCTGCATGCCGAGACACACCCCGAGCATCGGCACCTTCTGCGAGGCCTCGACGACGAGGTCGTTGAGTTCCAGCCGGCGCAACTCGTTCATGCAGCCGAGCACGCCGCCGACGCCGGGCAGGACGAGCTTGTCGCAGCGGATCAGCTTTTCGGGATCGAAAGAGATCTCGATGCGATCGGACCCCGCGACCCGCTCCAGCGATTTGCCGAGCGAGTGCAGGTTGCCCATGCCGTAGTCGATGACGCCAATAACGGCCATCGGAGCGCTAGCTCCGACCAACGTCCCTCTCCCGCGCAGCGGGAGAGGGGGTTGAGACTTCGGCAGAAGTCGAGATCGACGGAGTCGATGGTGGGGTGAGGGCGTTTCTCGGCACAGGGCAATCTCGCTTAAAGCGAACCCTTCGTGGACGGCATCACGTCGCCCATCCGCGGATCCGGCGTGCAAGCGACCCGCAGCGCGCGGCCAAACGCCTTGAAGACGGTTTCCGCGATGTGGTGCGCATTGCGTCCGCGCAGCGAATCGACGTGCAGCGTCGCCTTGGCGTGGTTCACGAAGCCCTGGAAGAACTCGCGGAACAGGTCCACGTCGAACTCGGCGATGTGGGCACGCGGAAACTCCACGAACCACTCGAGGCCGGGGCGGCCCGACAGGTCGATCACGACTCGCGACAGGGCTTCGTCGAGCGGCACGTAGGCGTGGCCGTAGCGGGTGACGCCCTTCTTGTCGCCGATGGCCTGGTCGAAGGCCTGGCCGAGCGTGATCCCGATGTCCTCGACGGTGTGGTGCGCGTCGATGTGCAGGTCACCATTGGCCTCGACCGTCAGGTCGACCAGGCCATGCCGCGCGACCTGGTCCAGCATGTGGTCGAGGAAGGGCAGGCCGGTGGCCAGTTGCGCGACGCCCGTGCCATCGAGATTGATCTCGACGCGGATGGTCGTCTCCTTGGTCTGACGCGAGACGCTGGCGGTGCGGGCTGGCATTACGGCTGGCGGGTGTTGCGGGGGCGCAAGGATACCCCCGGCGGGTTCGCTTTTGAACCGAAATTCATTTCCAGGCCTGCCATTTTTCGGGATGTTGCCCGCTTTGTGGGGATGCCGATGCGCCATTTGCCGTGCAAACCGGTCGCGACGTCGTCATGCCTCGATCCAGAACGTCACCGGGCCGTCGTTGACCAGACTCACCTGCATGTCGGCGCCGAACCGGCCGTGGGCGACGTCCGGATGCGTGGCGCGGGCGCATCGGACCAGGTGGTCGAAGAGTGCCGTCGCCCGTTCCGGCGCAGCGGCCGTCGAAAAACCAGCCCTTGCTCCCTTGCGGGTGTCCGCGGCCAGCGTGAACTGGGGAACGAGCAGCAGGCCGCCCGCGACGTCGCGTGTCGACAGGTTCATGCGACCGGAATCGTCCGGGAACACGCGGTAGCCCAGCAGGCGCTCCAGCAGGCGTTCGGCGCGCGCCTCGTCATCGTCGGCCTGCACGCCGACCAGCACCAGAATGCCGCGCCCGATCGCGCCGATGCGCTCGCCGGCAACATGGACTTCGGCCCGGGTGACGCGCTGTAGCAGCCCGATCATGGTGCGAACTTCGTCTTCATGCCGTCAGCATGCAAGCCGCAGCGGACTCGTCAAGCGGGCCTTGCCGCCTTTCGCTACGTCCCCGCATGCCCAACAATCACCGGATGCGATTTCTCCTGCGCGGCTTCCTGGTCGCCCTCGGATACCTGCCTCTGATGGTGGTGCACGGCCTGGCCTCGCTGATCGGCGGCCTGCTGTGGGTGCTGCCCAATTCGCGCAAGCGCGTCGCGCTGCGACACCTCGACCTGTGCCTGCCCGAACTGCCGCATGCGGAGCGACGGGACATCGCGCGCCGCTCGCTCGGTCATTTCCTGAAGGCGGTGCTGGAATCTCCCGCGATCTGGTTCGGCCCCGAGCGGCGCCTGCGCGGCTGGCTGCACGACCCCATCGCGGCCGCTCGGCTGCGCGAACTGGCGGGCGAAAACGGCACGATCGTGCTGTGCCCCCATATCGGATCCTGGGAACTGGCGGGCATGTTCTGCGCGTCGGTGGGCCGTATCACCTCGCTGTACAAGCCACAGAAGGGCGCGATCGACGCGCTGATCGTCGAAGGCCGTTCGCGTCTGGGTGCCAACCTCGTGCCCACCAGCGGCGCGGGCGTCAAGGCGCTGCTGCAGGCGTTGCATGCCGGCGAAATGATCGGCGTGCTGCCGGACCAGGATCCCCCGCGCGGTTCGGGTGTGTTCGCCCCGCTCTTCGGGATTCCGGCCCACACGACCGAACTCGTCAGCAAGCTTGCGGCCCGCACGCACGCCTCGGTGTGCTTCTGCTACGCGGAGCGGCTGAACTGGGGCCGGGGATTCCGCTTTCACGTCAAGCCGCTGGGCGGCGGGATCGCCGACATGGCCGAGGGCGCAGCGGCGCTCAACCGCGGCATCGAGTCGGTGCTCACGCACCTCCCGGAGCAATACTGGTGGAGCTACAAGCGCTTTCGGCGACGGCCGGAGGGCGAGCGGCGCATCTACGCGCGCCGCTGAAGCGGTCAGATTTCCGGGAACTTCAGTCCGGACTGCACCAGCAGTGTCGGCGCGCGTGCCGCGATCGCTCCCCAGAACAGCAGAAGGATGAAGCGCTCCGCTTCGCGCTTGATCTCCTGCTGCCGCGCGGGCTGGTCGAGATAGTCCATCGAGAAAAACACCATCTGGCGCACGATCACGCGTGCCACCTCCATCATTTCCTCAGGCGTGACCGCCGGCAGCTTGAGCACGCCGAGCAGGTCCTCGGTCATGTCCTTGGCGATGTCCTCGAGCATCTGCTGCATCGCCTTGCGCATGACCGGGCTGGTGCCGTGCAGTTCGCGGATACCGACGATGTAGGCCTCGCGGTGATCCTTGACGAAGTCCAGGACCAGGCCCACCGATTCGCGTGCCAGGGCCTGGGCCTGGGCCAGCCCTTCGGCCGGATTGCTCAGGTCGGACAGGCGGAAACCCTTCGCCGCGGGGCGCATGCGCCGCTCGCGCAGGCCGGTGCGGAGTTCGGTGCCGAGTTCCTTGAGCATGGCCACGCCCAGCTCGTCGAAATCCTTGAAGTGACGATAGAAGGTGTTCGGGTTCAGGCCCGCATGCCGCGCGACCTCGCGCAGGCCCAGCGTCGCCAGGCTGCGCGTGCTCGCGGCCAGCGCGAGCGCGGACTCCATCAGCTTCTGGCGGCCGCTCGTCGGTCGCTCCGGAGGCTTCGTCGGGCTCTTCTTTTTGATCGAATTATCAGCCATGACAGCGACTTGTAACGTTACCATTTAACAATGGCACATGATGTATTGACGTCGAAGTCTACAGTCGTCTACTGTGCCGGTAGACGAGTGTATACCTTGCGTTGCCCCCGCGACGCGATGCCGCAAGAGGAGATTGCACATGAGCGCCACGAAGTCGGTGAAGTCCGTGAAATCCAGCCCGCGCAACGCCAAGTCGGAAGCCGTGATGCCGACGCGCCGCGACCTCAAGTTCGACCTTCCCGCCGATCGCGTGCAGGACTGGGTCGGCAATGGCGGCGTGCACTTCACGCACCTGATGAACACGATGTCGCTCGTGATTCCGGTCGGCGAACGTTTTTTCATCGAGGCCGTGCGCCATTACCGTGACCAGATCACCGATCCCGAACTGAAGAAGGCCGCCACCGCCTTCATCGGCCAGGAAGCGATGCACGGCCGCGAGCACGACGAGTACAACGCGCAGATGTTCAAGCGCCTGCCGTCGGCCGCCGTGTTCGAGAAGCGCGTGAAGAAGCTGCTCGACGTGGTCCAGGACAACACGCCGGCGGCGATGCGCCTGTCCAGCACCATCGCGCTCGAGCATCTGACCGCGATCATGGCCAACGGCCTGCTGCAGGACGATCGTGTCACCGCCAACGCCGAGCCGGGGTATCACGCGCTGTGGCGCTGGCACGCCCTGGAAGAGACCGAGCACAAGGGCGTCGCTTACGACGTCTGGGAAGCCACGCAGGGCAAAGGCGCGAAGGCCTACGCGATCCGCGCTTTCGGCCTGGTTCTCGCCACGACGATCTTCTGGGGCATGGTGTTGCCGCACTACGCCAACTTCGTGCGCAAGGAAGGAAAACTGACGGATCTGAAGGGCTGGCGCGCGTGCTACCGCATGGCGATCGGCGAAGTCGGCTTCCTGCGCAAGATGGTGCGCCCCTGGTTCGACTATTTCCGTCCGGACTTTCATCCCTGGGACGACGACAACAGCCGCTACCTCGAAGGTATCGAGTCGTTCAGCGCGCCGTACACGCGCCGCCAGGCGCCGCTCGCTTCCGCAGCCTGATCCTCCAGTTTCACCCGCCCCGCGCCGCATTCCCGGCGCGGGGTTTCCCAGCGGCTGGAGAACCATCTTGGCCAAGCAGAAACTCACCTCGAATGCTGCTGCCGTCGTCACCGGCGCGGGCAGCGGCATCGGCCGCGCATTCGCGCTCGAACTGGCCCAGCGCGGCGGGCGCGTGGTCTGTGCCGACATCAATCTCGTGGCCGCGCAGGAAACCGTCGCGCTGATCGAGGCGCAGGGGCATGCAGCCAAGGCGATCGCGTGCGACGTCTCCAAGCTGGAAGCCGTGCAGGCGCTGGCCGACGCGGCGGAACATTGGCTCGACGGGCCGGCGGACGTGGTCATCAACAACGCGGGCGTCGGCGCCGGCGGATCGCGCGTCGGCGACACCTCGATCGAAGACTGGAACTGGGTGCTCGGCGTGAACCTGTGGGGCGTGATCCACGGTTGTCACGTGTTCGCGCCGCGCCTTCGAAAGCTCGGTCGCGGCGGCATCATCAACGTGGGGTCCACCGCGAGCTTCGCCGCGGCGCCCACGATGGGGCCGTACAACGTCAGCAAGTCCGCGGTGCTCGCGCTGACCGAGACGATGGCGGCCGAATTCCAGGGCAGCGGCCTGCACGTCACGGCGCTGTGTCCGACGTTCGTGAAGACCAACATCATGCGCGACGGCCGCATCGCCGGCAGCGCCACGGGTTTCGCGAACAAGATCATGAAGTGGACGGGGATCGAGGCCGAGGGCGTCGCGCGGCTCACGCTCGATGCGCTCGACCGCAACCAGCTCTACGTCCTGCCGCAGCTCGTCGCTCGCACGATATGGCGAATGAAACGGCTTGCGCCCTCGCTCTACGCGCGCGGTGCGGGTGTGCTCAACAGGCTGCTGGCAGCCAAGTCGTAAAAAACATTCAACGCAAAGGACGCTGAGGACGCAAAGAGGCTTTTGCCCGTTCGCCATTCTTTGCGTCCTTTGCGTCCTTTGCGTTGAACACTTTCGAGGAGAACTCAAATGCAACTCGATCTGACGAAGATGCTGGCCAAGATCAAGGACAGCCAGTGGGCGCTCGCGGATATCGACTGGGATGCGCCCGGCCGCGAGCTGGTCACCGAGAACGCCGAGCTGTATCCCAAGCTCAAGACCTTCATGGCGGACCTGATGTGGATCGAGCATGTCGGCGCGCGTGGTTTCGCGGCGATGGCCAAGAAGGCGCCGACCGAAGAACTGCGCGAGATCTACCGCTACTTCCACGCCGAGGAGCAGAAGCACGCGAACGCCGAGATGGCGCTGATGAAGCGCTGGGGCATGCTCGACGACACGGACACGCTGCCCGAGCCCGACATCAACATCCGCCTCGTGGTCGAGTGGCTCGACACCTACTCCGACCAGATGCCGCTGTCCGTGCTCGGTTCGGTGATCCCCATGCTGGAGATCACGCTGGACGGCGCGCTGTGCAAGTTCCTGCTCGACACGGTCGACGATCCGGTCTGCCACGCGGCTTTCCAGAAGATCAATGCTGACGAGGCACGCCAC
>Ga0187844_10003369_pt1 | contig 10696 bp, 8 predicted proteins | sample SpaLakP09_SKY_50_FD_134517 | JGI IMG/M metagenome (GOLD analysis project Ga0187844, IMG submission 134517) | Oligotrophic lake water microbial communities from Sparkling Lake, Wisconsin, USA - SP09_SKY_50 | ecosystem: Environmental > Aquatic > Freshwater > Lake | place: USA: Sparkling Lake...
AAGCCGCTCAGCCCCAGTTCGGCGAAGGTCGGCACCTCGGGCAGGATGGCCTGGCGTTTGCTGCCGATCACGGCCACCATGCGGATCTTGCCGGCCTTGTGGTTCTCGATGAAGTCCGGCACCGAGCCCACGCCGGCGGCGATCTGATTACCCAGCATGTCGCCCATCATGGGCGCGCTGCCGCGGTAGGGCGCAGCTTGCAGGTCCAGGCCGTTCTTCTGGCCCATCACCTTGACCAGGAACTCGGGCACCGAGGCCGGGGCCGGCACGCCCACCGTGCCCTTGCCCTTGCCGTTCTCACGCACCCAGGCCAGGTACTCCTTGTAGCTTTTCGCCGGCGTGCCGCTCGACAGGGCCAGGCCGTTGACGAAGGTGGCGAAACCGGCCACCGGCACGAAGTCCTGCGCCGGGTCGAAACCCGGGTTCTTCATCGTGAGCGGGATCACGGTGATGCTGTGGTCGTGCGAGAGGAAGAGCACCGAACCGTCGGCTGGCGCGGCCTTGAGCGCCTGGGCGGCGAGCTGGCCGCCGGCGCCGGCCTTGTTCTCGACGATGACGTTGGCGCCCAGCTGGTCCTTGAGTTTCTCGGCCAGCACTCGGGCGATGGCATCGGTGCCGCCGCCGGGCGGGAAGCCCACCATGATCTTGATGGTGGCGGGTTCGGCCAGGGCCTGGCCGGCGAAGAGCAGGGCCGCCGCGGTCAGGCCCAGGGTGCGGCGCTTGAGGTTCAGGAACATGGTGTCACTCCAACGTTGAGAAAATGAATGGGGCGAATTCTGCACCAGCCCGCCCCCGGCCCGGCTTACAACAATCGGAACACCAGCGGGATCAGCAGCGAGGCCAGCACCACCTGCAGGCCCATGGCCAGGCCCGCGTAGGCGCCGGCATCGGCGTTGACCTGCAGCGCGCGCGCCGCGCCCAGGCCGTGCGAGGTGGTGCCCAGCGCAAAGCCGCGTGCCATCCAGCCGGGCTGGGTGGTGGAGATGCGCAGCAGATCGAACAGGTATTTGCCGCTCAGGGCGCCAATGATGCCGGTCAGTACGGCAAACACCGCGGCCAGCGCCGGGATGCCACCGATCTTTTCTGCCACGCCCATGGCCACCGGCGCCGTCACCGATTTGGTCGTCATGGACAGCACCACGTCGGCGGGCAGGCCGAAGGCCAGGCCCAGCATCCAGGCCGAGCCGGCCGCCGCCGCACCGCCGATGAGGGCCGCCAGCAGCAGCGGCGCCCAGCGCGCGCGCAATTCCACGCGGCGTTGCCACAGCGGCCAGGCCAGCGCGACCACGGCGGGGCCCAGCAGGAAATGGATGAACTGCGCGCCCGAGAAGTAGGTGGGGTAGGGGATGCCGGTGAGCAGCAGGACGCCGGCGATCACCAGCACCGTCCACAGCACCGGGTTGGCCCAGGGCGCCTGCTGGCGTGCCGTGTAGAAGGCATGCGCCAGCACGTAGACCGCGATGGTGGCCGTCAGGCCGAACAGCGGCGTGCTGGAAAGGTAGACCCAGAGCTGGACGAAGTTTTGCATGGGATTACTTCTGCTGAGCCTGCTGTTTCATCAGCGCGCGCAGCACCAGCGCCGTCACGGCCAGGCCGATCCAGGTGGACAGCACGATGACAGCGAGCATGCGCCCGCCGTACTCGCCGATCAGGCCCAGATGGGTCATCACGCCCACGCCCACCGGCACGAACAGCAGGGAGAGATGGGCCAACAGAAAGTCGGCACAGGCTGCCACCGGTATACGCACGGCCTCGAAATACAGGGCGGCGAGCAGCAGTACCAGGCCCACGACCGGGCCAGGAAACGGCAGGCGCAGCACGTGCGCGAGCATTTCCCCGGCGGATTGCAGCACCAGCAGCCAGGCGAATCCGCGCAGGGCGTTCATCGAGGGATCGGGCTCAGAAGCGCGGCAGGTCCGGATGGGAGATCTTGCCGCAGCGCACCAGCATCTTGCCGTACTCGGCGCAGCGGTTGTGCGTGGGGATGACCTTGCCGGGATTGAGCGTGCCCTGCGGATCGAAGGCGCGCTTGAGGGCCAGCATCTGCGCGTTTTCCTCGGTGCTGAACTGTACGCACATGGAGTTGAGCTTCTCCACGCCCACGCCGTGCTCGCCGGTCACCGTGCCGCCCATGGCCACGCTGGTTTCCAGGATGTCGGCGCCGAAGAGTTCGCAGCGGTGCAGCTGGTCCGCGTCATTGGCATCGAAGAGGATCAGCGGGTGCAGGTTGCCGTCGCCGGCGTGGAAGACGTTGAGGCAGCGCAGCGCGTACTTCTGCTCCATTTCCTGGATCGCCAGCAGGATGTCGGCCAGGCGCTTGCGCGGGATGGTCGAGTCCATGCACATGTAGTCCGGCGCCAGGCGGCCGCTGGCCGGGAAGGCGTTCTTGCGCCCGCTCCAGTAGCGCAGGCGCTCGGCCTCGTCGCGGCTGACCGCAATCGCCGTAGCACCCGCGCGGCGCAGCACCTCGCTCATGCGGCCGATCTCTTCTTCCACTTCCTCGGGGGTGCCGTCGCTCTCGCACAGCAGGATGGCGGCGGCGCTCAGGTCGTAGCCGGCATGCACAAAGTCTTCCACCGCGGCCGTCATGGGCTGGTCCATCATCTCCAAGCCGGCCGGGATGATGCCGGCGGCGATCACCGCGGCCACCGCGTCGCCGGCCTTGCGTACGTCGTCGAAGCTGGCCATGATGCAGCGCGCCAGCTGCGGCTTGGGCACCAGCTTGACGGTCACCTCCACCGTCACGGCCAGCATGCCCTCGGAGCCGATGAAGACGCTCAGCAGGTCGTAACCCGGCACGTCCAGCGCTTCCGAGCCGAACTCGACCGGCTCGCCCGCCACCGTGTAGCCGCGGACTTTCAGCACGTTGTGCACCGTCAGGCCATATTTGAGGCAGTGCACGCCGCCCGAGTTCTCGGCCACGTTGCCGCCGATGGTGCAGGCGATCTGGCTGGACGGATCGGGCGCGTAATAGAGCTTGTAGGGCGCGGCGGCCTCGCTGATGGCGAGGTTGCGCACGCCGGCCTGGACCACGGCCGTGCGGCTGAGCGGGTCGACCTTCAGGATCTGGTTGAACTTGGCCAGTGACAGCGTCACGCCCATGGCGTTGGGCATGGCGCCACCCGACAGGCCGGTACCGGCGCCGCGCGCCACCACGGGCACGCCCAGGGCGTGGCAGGCCTTGAGCACACCCTGTACCTGGGCTTCGGTCTCGGGCAGGGCCACGACCAGCGGGCGCTGGCGGTAGGCCGTGAGGCCGTCGCATTCGTAGGGCGTGGTGTCCTCGGCCTGCCAGAGCAGGGCATGCGCGGGCAGCACCGAGCCCAGTGCCTGCACCACCCGCGACTGGGTTTCAGCACGTTGCAGGGCGTCGATCTGCGGGGTGGAGGCGGGAGCATTCATGAAGAACATTCTAGGCTCAGCCAGCGCCCGCTGGCAGACCCGCTTCCCTATAATTCGCCTCTTCCCCACTCCTGCTCCTGCGGCAGCTGCCCATGTCCGATCGTCTTGCGGTGCTGCCCCAGTACCTGCTGCCTAAAAAGGCCATCACCTCCTTTGCCGGCCTGGTCGCCGGCTCCGCCATGGGGGGGCTGACCACGGCCATCATCCGCCGTTTCATCCGCCGCTACGACGTGAACATGGCCGAGGCCGCCAACCCCGATCCGGCCAGCTACCCCACCTTCAACGAGTTCTTCACGCGCGCCCTGAAAGACGGCGCCCGCCCACTCGCGCAGGCCGACTGGGTCTGCCCGGTGGACGGCGCGATCAGCCAGTTCGGCCCCATCGAACGCGACCAGATCTTCCAGGCCAAGGGCCACCGCTACAGCACGCAGGCCCTGGTGGGCGGCGATGCCACGCTGGCGGCGCAGTTCGAGAACGGCCACTTCGCCACCCTCTACCTGAGCCCGCGCGACTACCACCGCATCCACATGCCTTGCGATGGCACGCTCACGCGCATGATCTACGTGCCGGGTGAGCTGTTCTCGGTCAACCCCACCACGGCGCGCGGCGTGCCGGGCCTGTTCGCCCGCAACGAGCGGGTGGTCTGCATTTTCGACACCGCCCACGGCCCCCTGGCCCTGGTGCTGGTGGGTGCCACCATCGTGGGCAGCATGGCCACCGTCTGGCATGGTCTGGTTAACCCGCCGCGCCGCCCGAAAGTGCATGAATGGCACTATGAGGGTCAGGGGATTGCCTTGAAAAAGGGGGCCGAAATGGGCCGTTTCCTGCTGGGCTCCACGGTGGTGATGCTCTGGCCCCGAAGCCCCCTGCAATTCAACCCGGACTGGGCGCCCGCCCGCCCGATCCGGCTTGGTGAGAAAATGGCCAATTCAGTGTCCTGAAACAACGGAGTTATATATGCCAGGTCTTCTGCCCAACGTGGATCCCGATGGACTGCTCGAGTTCTCGGTGGTCTACACCGACCGCGCCCTCAACCACATGTCCAAGCGCTTCCAGGGCGTGATGAAGGACATCTCCGGCATCCTCAAGGAAGTCTACAAAGCCAAGTCTTCCGTGCTCGTGCCCGGCAGCGGCACCTTCGGCATGGAAGCCGTAGCGCGCCAGTTCGCCACCGGCAAGAAGACCCTGGTCATCCGCAATGGCTGGTTCAGCTACCGCTGGACCCAGATCTTCGACATGGGCGGCATCCCGGCCTCGTCCACCGTGCTCAAGGCCCGTCGCGTGGGCACCGGTTCCCAGGCGGCCTGGATCCCCTGCCCGGTCGAGGAAGTCGTCGCCACCATCAAGGCCCAGAAGCCCGACGTGGTGTTCGCCCCGCACGTGGAAACCGCCGCCGGCATGATGCTGCCCGACGACTACCTGCGCAAGGTCACCGACGCTGTCCATGAAGTGGGCGGCCTGTTCGTGCTGGACTGCATCGCCTCCGGCTGCATGTGGGTCGACATGCAGGCCACCGGCGTGGACATCCTGGTCAGCGCCCCGCAAAAGGGCTGGAGCGGTTCGCCCGCCTGCGCCATGGTCATGCTCAGCGAGCGCGCCCGTGCCGCCATCGACGGCACCACCAGCACCAGCTTCGCGGCCGACCTCAAGAAATGGCTGCAGATCATGGAGGCCTACGAAAACGGCGGCCACATGTACCACACCACCATGCCCACCGACGCCCTCACGCGCCTGGACGAGGTGATGCGCGAGACCAAGGCCTACGGCTTCGACAAGGTCAAGCAGGAACAGATCACCCTGGGCGCCAAGGTGCGTGAACTGCTGGAGGCCCGCGGCTTCGTCAGCGTGGCCGCCGAGGGCTTCAAGGCCCCGGGCGTGGTGGTGAGCTACACCACCGACCCCGAGATCCAGAACGGCAAGAAATTCCTGGCCCTGGGCCTGCAGACGGCCGGTGGCGTGCCGTTGCAGTGCGACGAGCCGGCCGACTTCAGCACTTTCCGCGTCGGCCTGTTCGGCCTGGACAAGCTGCACAACCCGGACCGCAGCGTGGCGCAGCTGGCGGGCGCGCTGGACAAGCTGGGTTTCAAGGAAAAGGCCACGGCCGCCGCCTGAGTCTTTCTGCCCTGAAAACAAGATGCCCCGTGGCCGTCAGGCCCGGGGCTATTTTCAGTCTCCTTCGGTTTCAGTGATCCGTCTCAGAAAAACGGCCTTGCCATCGAGCAGGATGACCCGCCACTCTCCCTTGCGCATGATGGCTCGATTCATGAATTGATCGAAATCCCGGTATAGGAGCAGCGCGTAGCGGACATCGTATTCCTTGATGAAACGTTCCAGTAACGCATCCTCCAGCAGGAGGCGGTCGTGGGTCGCCATGTAGTCGTCTCCATAGGAGGCGATGCGCGAATCGATAGACGGCTTGAGACGTGGATAGGCACGGTAGACAATTTCGGCGCCCAATTCGTAGGACGTCAGCATGTTCCCCTGCACATGTGGCGTGCGCAGTACCTCCTTCATCAAGTACGAGAGTGACTCCGTGCGCAGATATTCGTGGGGGAAAGAACCCAGTGCATTGCCGAAGTTAGCTGCCAATCCCAGAACGAGGGCTGACAAGCCGCCCGTGAGCATGAGGCCGGTCGTGCGTCCCCGCATGTCCGACCAGCTCTTTGGGGGAAGAGTCGAAGCGACGAAGGCCAGCACCATGCCGCCGTAGACAAGGAAACGGTAGGCCTTCATGGCCAGTATGGAGAACATCACCGCCATCAAAATTTCGACAGCACTCAAGCGTCTCCAGTGCATCAGGGTGTACCCGGCCATTGAAAGCAGACCGGCCACGCCGATCTGCCAGGCCCTCCGTTCATAGAATCTAGGGTCGAACGTGGGCAGCCATTCCGCTACGTAGGTGCGTGCCATGCCCGACCCGCTGAACTTGAAGACGAATTCCAGCAGTTCCCAACCAAAGGGCGTCGCCAAGGTGCAGACCAGGGCCGTTGCGGCGATGAGCCCGAACTGTAGAGAAGTCGCCTTGCTTGGCGTCCGGTCCGGGTGCGGTGTTCTATAGCGATCCAGCACGACGCCCAGCGCATAGACGGACGCGATGATCGGCGCCAGGATGAAAGACCCGTGGGTGTTCGCCCAGACGACGACGATGGCCGCCGCCGCTATCCAGCTAGGCCAGGCGGCAGTGCGCCTATAACGCTCCAGGGCCATCCAGTACAGGCCCAGCAAGATGAGGGTCAGCAGCTCCGGGCGCAGGTAGTTTCTGGTGTTGACCACACCCACGGCGATGCTCCCGAGCAGCATGGCCCAGGGCAAATTCCCCCCGCTCTTGCGATACGCCAGCCGAACTATCACGGCGAACAACGTCATCACCAGCCCGCCCAGAACCAGCGGGAGGCCATCTTCTCCAACGAGTTGGATGAGCACGTGAAAAAGCACGGAGGGGAGCCACTCGTGGGCGTTGAATGGCGCATCCCTGACCGGCGTGAAGGGAAATAGCACGGTCTGAGGGATGGCCCAATCCTGCAGTATCAGTTCGCCGACCTTGGCCTGCAGCCAGAAATCGTTGGCTGCCTGCGGCATCACGCCGATGAAGGCCACCATGGCGACGGTCGTCACCATCGCCGTGATCCGCCATAAGCGCAGCATGAGGCTTTCGTGCGTCGAAAAAAAGGCGGGGATTTTCGATAGCTTCATGTTTCTTGTTGTCGTTGTGTTGACGGCTCGACGTAGGCAACAGCTTCCCCTGTTCCGATTCGCGGTGTAGCGGCACGTCCCCCAAAAAGACAGGGCCTTGGTCATTTGCGTGCCAAGGCCCTAGACGTGCGGATGCGGTGCTGAGACTACTTGAAAATCACCGTCTTGTGGCCGTTGAGCAGCACGCGGTGTTCGCTGTGCCACTTCACGGCGCGCGCCAGCACCTGGCTTTCGGTGTCGCGGCCAATGGCCGTGAGGTCTTCCACCGTCTTGCTGTGGTCCACGCGGGCCACGTCCTGCTCGATGATGGGGCCCTCGTCCAGGTCCGCCGTCACGTAGTGGGCGGTGGCGCCGATCAGCTTCACGCCGCGGTCATGCGCCTGGTAATAGGGCTTGGCGCCCTTGAAGCTGGGCAGGAAGCTGTGGTGGATGTTGATGGCCTTGCCCGAGAGCTTGCGGCACAGGTCGTCGCTCAGCACCTGCATGTAGCGCGCCAGCACCACGAGCTCGGCACCCTCGGCCTGCACCACTTCAAATTGCTTGGCTTCGGCCTGGGCCTTGGTGGCGGCCGTCACCGGGATGTGGTGGAAGGGCACGTTGTAGCTGGCCGCCAGCTGGTAGAACTCGCGGTGGTTCGAGACGATGGCGCGGATGTCGATGGGCAGCAGGCCGATCTTCCAGCGGAACAGCAGGTCGTTCAGGCAATGGCCCTCCTTGCTGACGAAGATGACGGTGCGCATGGACGTGGCGGCCGCGTGCAGGCTCCACTGCATGGCGTAGGGCTCGGCGAAGAGCTTGAGCTGGACCTGCAGGTCCTCGTAGGTCACCTGGCTGCAGGAGAACTGTACACGCATGAAGAACAGGCCGGTGGCGTGGTCGTTGTACTGCGCGGCTTCTTCGATGTTGCCGCCGCGTTCGAGCAGGAAACCGGAGACGGCGTGGACGAGGCCCAGGCGGTCCGGGCAGGAGAGGGTGAGGATGTAGGTCTGGCTCATAAACCGGGGTGGCAGGTGTGTGGATTGATGCCTGCGGCCCGCTTTTGGCGGGCGCAGACCCCAATTGTCGCCAATTTCGGTCGGCCGGGCAGATCCCCGGCCTGGCGGCCCTGCCTAGGGCGCCAGCGGTATGCCGTAGTCCTGCCAGCGGCGCGTGACCTGCTCGACGACCGCCTCGTCCATGCGGATCGGGCGGCCCCAGGTGCGCGTGGTCTCCGGCGACACCTTGTTGGTCGCATCAATGCCCAGCTTGCCGCCCAGGCCCGAGACCGGGGAAGCGAAGTCCAGGTAGTCGATCGGGGTCTGCTCGACCAGCACCGTGTCGCGCACCGGGTCGGCGCGCGTGGTGATGGCCCAGATCACGTCCTTCCAGTCGCGCGCGTTGATGTCCTCGTCGACGATGACCACGTACTTGGTGTACGCGAACTGCCGCAGGTAGGACCACACGCCCATCATGATGCGGCGCGCATGGCCGGGGTAGGCCTTGCGGATCGAGACGATGGCCATGCGGTAGGAGCAGGCCTCGGGCGGCAGCCAGAAATCCACCACCTCGGGGAACTGCTGGCGCAGCAGCGGGATGAAGACGTCGTTGAGCGCCTCGCTGATGACCGAGGGCTCGTCCGGCGGGCGGCTCAGCAGGGTGGACATGTAGATCGGCTGCTTGCGCATGGTGATGGTCTCGATGGTGAAGACCGGAAAGCGTTCGACCGAATTGAAATAGCCGGTGTGGTCGGCGTACGGGCCCTCTTCCGCCGTCTCGCTCAGCGACACATGGCCCTCGAGCACGATCTCGGAATTCGCCGGTACCTGCAGCGGCACGTCCAGGCAGGGCACGAGCTCGCACTTCCTGCCGCTTATCAGGCCAGCGAGCTGGTATTCGGAGATGGTGTCCGGCGCCGGGATCACGGCCGCCAGCAGCGTGGTCGGGTCCGGCCCGAGTGCCACGGCCACAGGGAAGGGTTCCTTGCGCGCCTGCTTCCAGCGCGCAAAGTGCTGGGCCCCGCCGCGGTGCGGCAGCCAGCGCATGATGACCCGGTTGCGGCCCAGCACCTGCATGCGGTAGATGCCCAGGTTGTCCTTGTCGTTGGGCGCGTCGCTGGGGCCGCGCGTCACCACCATGCCCCAGGTGATCAGCGGCGCCGGCTCGCCGGGCCACAGGTGCTGGATGGGCAGGCGCGCCAGATCCACCTCGTCGCCGCGCCACACCACCTCCTGGCAGGGCGCCTGGCTGACGATGCGCGGACGCGTGGCGCCGATCTGCTTGAGTTTGCGCAGCAGCGCCGGGCTGTCGGCCAGCGACCAGTTGTCGGGCAGGCGGGGCTGGCGGAAGAAGGCCAGCATCTCGCCCAATTCGCGCAGGCCATCGGGCTCGCGGCCCAGGGCCCAGGCCACGCGCTGGCGGTGGCCGAAGAGGTTGACCAGCACCGGGAAATCGTAGGGCCGGCCCTGCGCATCCAGCACCTGCTTGAACAGCAGGGCCGGGCCGCCCTGCTGCAGCACGCGGTGGTGGATCTCGGTGATCTCGTAGGCGGCGCTGACCGGTGTCTCTACCTCGACGAGGTGCTGCTGTTCGCGCAGGAATTGAAGAAAGGCGCGCAGATCGGGGAAGTGCATGGCTAGGGTTCCAGTCCGGTGAAAGCGAAGGCCACCTCAGGCTTGAGGCCGCTGACAATGCGGGCGATCGACTGCCCCGAGCCGCAGGCGTGCGTCCAGCCCAGCGTGCCGTGGCCGGTGTTGAGGTAGAGATTGGGCAGGCGGCTGCGGCCGATGATGGGCACGTTCGAGGGTGTGGCCGGGCGCAGCCCGCTCCAGAACTGCGGCGCGCGGGTGTCGCCGGCCCCGGGGAAGAGCTGCTCGAAGCGCTGCACGATGGCCTGGCAGCGCCGCGGGTTGAGCTGGCGCTCGTAGCCGTTGAACTCGGCGGTGCCGGCGATGCGCAGATGGCTGCCCAGGCGCGAGTACACCAGCTTGTATTCCTCGTCGATCATCGAGACCTCGAAGGCCTGCGTCGCGTCGGCCACCGGCAGCGTGACCGAATAACCTTTGGCCGGATAGACGGGCAGGCGGATGCCCAGCGGCGCCGTCAGGAAGGGGCTGAAGCAGCCCAGAGCCAGCACATAGGCGTCGGCCTGCAGGCGCTGGTAACGGCCTTCGGCATCGGTGGCTTCGACGTGGTCGAGCCGGCCTTGTGCGGCGCGCAGCGCCGTCACCGTGTGGTTGAACAGGAAACGTGCGCCGGCCACCTCGCAGCGCCGCGCCAGTTCGCGCACGAAACGCTGCGCATTACCCGATTCGTCCTGCGCGGTGTAGGTGGCGCCCACCAGCGGCGGTTCGATGCTGCGCAGGGCCGGTTCGATCTGCAGGGCCTCGCGCGACGTGAGCAGGCGGCGCTCGCAGCCCAGCTCCCGCATCAGCGCGGCCGGTGCCAGCGCGTTGTCGAAGGTCGCCTGGCTGGTATAGAAGTGCAGGATGCCCTGCAAGCGCTGCTCGTATTCGATGCCGGTGGCCGCGCGCAAGGCCTGCAGCTGGCCGCGGCTGTAGGTGCCTAGGCGCAGCAGCTGCTCCACGTTGCGGCGGGTGCGTGCCGGCGTGCATTCGCGCAGGAA
>Ga0187844_10003371_pt1 | contig 10694 bp, 10 predicted proteins | sample SpaLakP09_SKY_50_FD_134517 | JGI IMG/M metagenome (GOLD analysis project Ga0187844, IMG submission 134517) | Oligotrophic lake water microbial communities from Sparkling Lake, Wisconsin, USA - SP09_SKY_50 | ecosystem: Environmental > Aquatic > Freshwater > Lake | place: USA: Sparkling Lake...
GATTCGCTGTCCAACGTGATGACGCTGCCGGCTACCGCGCGCGGCATCAGCCTGGCCATCGGCGCCGAAGACAATGTGCCGGCGGTGCTGGTGGGCGATGCCATGCGCCTGCAGCAGATTCTGCTCAACCTGGTGGGCAATGCGGTCAAGTTCACGGAGCGCGGCGGCGTGTCGGTGCGGGTGGCGCTGGACGAAGAAGAAGCAGGCGATGGTCTGCGCTTGCGTTTCGCCGTGCGCGACACCGGCATCGGCATGGACCTGGAACAGCAAAGCCGTTTGTTCTCGGCTTTTAATCAGGCCGACGCCTCGACTACGCGCCGCTTCGGCGGCACCGGCCTGGGACTGGCGATCTGCCGTCGGCTGGCGGAGCTGATGGGCGGCGACATCTCGGTGCGCAGTACGCCGGGCGCCGGCAGCGAATTCGTGGCGACGCTGCCGTTTGGCGTGGCGGAAGCCGATGCCCCGGTCGAACATCCAGCCCTGCAGACCGTCGCCGCACAGGGCTGGATGATGCCCGAGACGCCAGCGTTGCAGGAGCCGCCCGCCGCGACGGCGTCGGAGCAGCAGGACGCGCCGCGCCTGCAAGGCTTGCGCCTGCTGCTGGTGGAAGACCATCCACTCAATCAGCTGGTGGCACGCGGCATGCTGGAACACGCCGGCGCCAGCGTGGAGGTGGCGGAAAACGGCCAGCTTGCGGTCGACCGCCTGCGCGACCACGCCGCCGACTACGACATCGTGCTGATGGACGTGCAGATGCCGGTCATGGACGGCTATGAGGCCACGCGCCAGATCCGCCACACGCTGGGGTTGAAACTGCCGGTGCTGGCGATGACGGCGGGCGTGATGCAGTCCGAAAAAGACCAGTGCATCGACGCCGGCATGGACGATTTCATCGCCAAGCCGGTCGATGTTGAGCAAATGCTGGACACCATTTCGCGCCATTGGGCTGCAATTCGCGCTGGCTGACGGCATTTCGTCGCAAGGCTGCACGGCGTCCCCGGGCCGTGGATAAAGTGGAATCACACCTTCACCACTTGATCCAACCGGGAGCCTGAAATGAACAAATTGATGCTTGCCTTGCTGTTTGCCGCCACCTTGCCAGCCTACGCCGCCGACCTGACGATCCGCATCGACGGCGTGGCCAGCGCCGATGGCGACATCAAGATCGCCCTCTACAACTCGGCCGACGGCTTCCTGAGTAAATCAGTGCGCGGCCTGCAAGCGCCGGCCCACAGTGGCACGGTGGAGGTCAAGGTGGCCGATCTGCCGCCGGGCGATTATGCCTTCGCCGTCTACCACGACGCCAACGGCAACGGCAAGATGGACCGCAACATGGTCGGCATGCCGACCGAGGACTACGCCTTCAGCAACAACGCCGTCGGCAAGCGCGGCGCGCCACGCTACGAAGATGCGCGCATCGTACTGCCGGCCGATGGCGCCGTTGCCACCGTCAATCTGCGTTGAGCGGAGACTGCCATGACCAACCGCCGCCAGTTCCTCAGCTTCGCTACCATGAGCCTCGCGTCCACATCCGCGCTGGCCGACAGCCTGACCTACGAAGCCTTCCATCACGCGCTGGATCAGAATGCGCGCCTGCTGGCCTACGCCGACCATACCGGCGATGTGGCCGGTGGTGCCACCGTGCTGGGTCGCCTGCCGGCGGACCTGAACGGCGTCTTTTACCGCAACGGGCCGGGACGCTTTGAGCTGGGCGGCGAGCGCTATCACCACTGGTTCGACGGCGACGGCTTCGCCCAGCGCTGGCAGATCCGCGATGGCAAGGTCAGTCACATCGGCCGCTTCGTCGCCACGCAAAAGTTTGAGGAAGAGAGCAAGGCAGGGCGCTTCCTGTATCCGGCGTTCGGCACCTGGCTTGACCGCAAGCCGCTCAAGAACAACGACACCGGCAACGTCGCCAACACCAATCTGCTGCCGTTCAATGGCCGTGTGTACGCGTTATGGGAGGGCGGTTCGGCCACCGAAGTCGATCCGCAAACGCTGGCTACGCGCGGCATCAAGACCTGGCGCCCGGACCTGAAAGCCATGCCGTTTTCGGCACACCCGAAGATGGATCCGGACGGCGGCCTGTGGAACTTCGGCACCGCGCCGGGTGCGAATCAGCTGGTGATCTATCGCCTGAACGCGGCCGGCGAGGTCACGCGCACCGCCATGATCCCGGTGCCGCAGCTGAACATGGTGCATGACTTTGTGGTCAGCGGTCGCCATCTGATTTTTATGGTGGCGCCCTACAATATGACAAATGCGGCGGAAGCCAGCTTCGCCGATCGCATGCAATGGGCCGGTGATAAACAGCCGCTGCGCGCGCTGGTCATCTCCAAGGATACGCTGGAGTTGCGTCAGGTGTTCGAACTGCCGGCCCGTTCCGTTTTCCACTTCGGGAACGCCTACGACGACGGCGCCGTGACGCGCTTTGACGTGGTGCTGCACGAGGGTGACGCCTTGCGCAAGGTCGGCCTGCCGATGCGCGGCGCACCGCGCATGGCGAGCGAAAATCCCAGCAGCACGGTGCAGATCACGCTGGACTACGCCAGCGGCCAGGCGCGCGAGGCGCGGCTGTTCGGCGTCAGCGAGTTCCCGCGCGTGATGCCGCAGGTGGTATCGGCGCGCCATCGCAAGCTGCTGGTGCTGGGCGCCAGCGGCCGCGAACTGATACTCGACAGCGTGAACCTGATCGACACCGACAGCGGCAAGACGGACAGCTATGCTTTTGGCCCCGGCTGGCAAGTCGAAGAGCACGTGTTGGTGCCAAGGGTACCATCGCGTGGTGCCCGTTCGGAAACCGATGGCTATGTGGTCGGCGTGGCGCAGGACACGCGCCGCGCGCAAAGCGTGCTGACGGTGTTTGATGCGCACAACATCAAGGCCGGTCCGATCGCGCTGGCGCGGCTGCCATATCGCGCGCCGGTTTGCTTTCATGGTAACTTTCTGGCGGCATGAATAAAATGAAAGCAGGTATGACGCAACAAGAACCCACGCCACTGCGGTCGCACCCGCTGGAGCTGATCCCGTTTTTCCGCCGCTGGCAGCCATCGATGCGGCGTGATCTCCTGTACACCATGATCTGGAGCACGCTGATTGGCCTGGTTTTGACGACATGCGTGCGCCTGATGTCCAGCGACGGCGCCAGCTTTTCCGAGCATTTGTGGTCTTTGATATTGATGTCGAACCTGATTGGCTTGATCGTCCACGGTGGTACGCTGGCTGGCAATCTGCTGACGAACGGCTGGCCGCGTCGCTCCCGTGGTTTGCCACGCCTGCTGTTTAACATGGTGCTGACGGCGATTGCGGTGTTGTTTGGCGTCTTGCTGGGCAACGCCATCTGGAACCGCAGTAATCCACTGCATTTGCTGACCAATCGTGCGGTGGTGGTCCAGTGCCTGATCATCGCCGCGTTTGTGGCGCTGCTGATGTATATGGTGCGCCGGGCCGCCGAGCGGCGCCACGCGGTTGCGATGGAGGCGGCCCGGCAGAAAGAATTTGCCGCTGCCAGCGCGCGCCTGCTGGCCGAGGCGCGGCTGCGGGCCTTGCAGGCGCAGATCGAGCCGCACTTCCTGTATAACACGCTGGCCAATGTGGTCAGCCTGATCGGACCAAAACCAGCGCAGGCGCAGCGCATGCTGGAACGCTTCATCGACTATCTGCGCGCCAGCCTGGCCGCCAGCCGCAGCGAGGAGGCGACGCTGGGCTCCGAAGCGGCGCTGATTGCTGCTTATCTCGATGTGCTGGCGGTGCGCATGGGCGAACGCCTGCGCTACCGTATCGATGTTCCCGACGAATTGCGGCAGTACCCCATCGCGCCCATGCTGCTGCAACCGGTGGTCGAAAACGCCATCGCGCACGGGCTGGAGCCGAAGGTGGAGGGCGGCGAGATTGTGGTCAGCGCCCGCGTGGAGGGTGAACAGGTATATGTACGCATCAGCGACACCGGCGTGGGCCTGAACGAAGCGGCGCCGCGCAAGCCAGGCGGCGGCGTGGGGCTGAGCAATCTGCGCGAGCGCTTGCGCAGCTTGTACGGCGGCGCCGCTAAGGTAGAATTATTGGAAAATCAACCCTGCGGCATGACGGTGCGCCTCGTGCTGCCTTTGAATGTGAGTCCGACATCATCAATACCATCCGTGCCCTGATCGCAGACGACGAAGAACATCTGCGCGACTACCTGGAAAGCCAGCTGAAAACCGTGTGGCCGGAATTGCGCGTGGTGGCCCGTGCCGCCAACGGCATCGAGGCGCTGCGCTTGATTGACGAGGAAGCGCCGGATGTGGTGTTCCTCGATATCCGCATGCCCGGCCTGACAGGCCTGGATGTCGCCGCCAGGCTGGTGGACAGCCCCAAGCCGCCGCACATCGTGTTTGTCACAGCGTATGACCAGTATGCGGTGGAGGCGTTTGAGCATTCGGCGGTGGACTATCTGCTGAAGCCAGTGAATATCGAGCGATTGGAGCGCACTGTCGCCAAGCTGAAGACACGTCTGAAACCCGCTTCGCCGGCGGAAGGCGCGGTGCCGGCTGCGGTGTTGCAGGCCTTGCTGGCGCAACTGGCGGCGCCGGCGCCTACACCCGCTGCCGCTGCCGCACCGCTGCAATGGATACGCGCGTCGCAAGGCGAAGAAACGCGCCTGATTCCTATCGAGGACGTGATTTACTTCCAGAGTAACGACAAGTACACCAGCGTGTTCGTAGCGGACGGAGAAAGTCTGATCCGCACGCCGATCAGCAAGCTGCGCGAGCAGCTCGATGAGCAGCAGTTCTGGCAGATCCACCGCAGTGTGATTGTGGCGGCACGCCATGTTGCAGGCACCCGGCAGGATTTCCGCGGGCGCCTGATGGTGCAGCTGAAAGGCCGCCCGGAACAGCTGGTCGTCAGCCGTAACTACGTCGATCTGTTCCGGGGGATGTGGCAGGAATTACTTCGCCAGCACCGGCTTCACTTTGGAAGCCGCCAGCTTGGCGTTGATGCGCGCGGTATCCACGTCATCGGCGGTGGCCAGCGCCACGCCCATACGGCGGCGGGCGAACGACTCCGGTTTGCCGAACAGGCGGATATCGCTGTTTGGCACGCGCAGCGCCTCGGCCACGCCTTCAAAGGCGATGCCTGCCGCTTCGTGCTGGCCATAGATCACGGCCGACGCGCCCGGCGCCTTCAGCGCCACATTGACGGGCAGGCCAAGAATGGCCTTGGCGTGCAGTTCGAATTCGCTTTGCACCTGGGTAGCCATGGTCACCATGCCGGTATCGTGCGGACGTGGGCTGACTTCCGAGAACCACACAATATCGTTCTTGACGAACAGCTCCACGCCGAACAGACCGAGGCCGCCCAGATCCGCCGTCACTTTGCCGGCGATGTCGCGCGCGAGTTCCAGCGCCACCGGGTCCATGCGGCATGGCTGCCACGATTCCACGTAGTCGCCTTGCACCTGCACGTGGCCGATCGGATCGCAGAACTGCGTGATCACCTTGCCGTCTTCGCCCAGCGAACGCACGGTCAGCAGGGTGATTTCGTAATCGAAGTCGATGAAGCCTTCGACGATCACGCGGCCCGAGTCGACGCGGCTGCCGGCGGCGGCGTAATCCCACGCAGCTTTCACTTCAGCGGCGCTATCGATCTTCGACTGGCCTTTGCCCGACGACGACATCACCGGCTTGATCACGCATGGGAAGCCCACGGCTTCGGCGCCGGCCTGCAGTTCTTCCAGGCTGCTGGCGAAACGGTATGGCGAGGTGGCCAGGCCCAGCGTCTCGGCGGCCAGGCGGCGGATGCCTTCGCGGTTCATGGTCAGCTGCGCGGCGCGCGCGGTCGGAATGCAGGTGATCTTGCCGGCTTGTTCCAGCTCCGCCAGTTTGTCGGTGGCGATAGCCTCGATTTCCGGCACCACCAGGTCTGGCTTCTCCTGCTCGATCAGCGCGGCCAGCGCGTCGCCATCGGTCATGTTGATGACGTGGGCGCGGTGCGCGACCTGGTGGCCAGGCGCGTTCGGGTAGCGGTCGACGGCGATCACTTCCACGCCCAGGCGCTGCAGCGCGATGATGACTTCCTTGCCGAGTTCACCGGAACCGAGCAGCATGACTTTGGTGGCGGTAGGGGACAGGGGCGTGCCGAGAGTGCGTGGAGTGTTCATAGCGTGGTATTGAAGTTAGAAGGAATAAACCAGAGTCACCGAGGTTTGCGTATCGGTGTTTTTTTTGTCAGCCGGGACGTTGGTATCGTTGCGGATGTTGAACGCGGCCTTCATCTGCATGGTGCTGTTGATTTTGGTGCGCAGCGCGGTTTCCGCCATCGAGTGGATGTTGTCGGTGCCGCGCTCCACCACCACGTTCTGGCTGAATTGCGCGCTGTCGCTCAGTTTCCATTTCAGCAGCGCCGCGCCACGGACCGTCGGGCCGCTCTCGGTTTCACCTTCCGAGCGTACGCCGCGGAAGTAGCCAGGACCGACTTCCACGTCCAGCGTGTGGGTGTCCGACTGGTAGGTCTGGGTGCCGTAACCGACGCCGATGGTCGAGTAACGGGTATAGGCGCCGAATTTGTCGTCGACGTGGGTAACCAGCGCGAACAGTTTGCCATGGTCGTCGTGCAGCAGCTTGTAACCGGCTTTGGCCGACGCCGCGAAGCGCTGCGCTGAACGCTCGCGTACTTGCTGGCCTTCGTCATTGGTGACCTGTTCGTCCTTGAAGTAGCCGGACAGGATGTATTCATTGCTCCAGTTGTGCAGTTCCTGCTTGGAGTCGATTTTGCCGGTTACCGAAGTACCGACCGTGTTACCGGACGTGGAGATCGCACCCAGTTCTGCGGAGGTGTTCCAGCCGTGGGCATTGACTGGGTCCAGGGAGTCTGCGGCGGCGTAGCCGTGGGCCAGAGCGAGCGCAGAGAGAATCAGGAGAGATTTCATGGGCATGAGGACGCGGCGCCGCGCGGCGGCAACACGCTGTCGTGATACGGAAAGAAGGCGGTATTGTACCCGACATAGAGCGATTTTGCCGCACTCCAGATGGGATGTGCGAGGCCGCACAGACCGGCGAGGCGCGCAGGCGGATGATGAAGTCTCTTGTCAAAGGGGCATCGATCATGAAATTCATCCTGTGCGCGGCATTGGCCGTGATGACTGGCGTGGCCGGCGCCGCCGTCAATCGCTGCGTAGACGCCGACGGCCATGTGCTGCTGACCGACGTGGATTGCCCCCAGGGCAGCCGCGCGGAAGATTTTATGGAGCGTGTGCCTGCGACCGTGACCACGTCCGAGGCCTCCGCGCCGCCTCCGCGCAGCCGCTGGGCCGATTTGCCGCGTCCCGTGGCACGCAAGACCATCAGCACCGATGTCGCCACCTTGCAGGCCGCACGCCAGAACCTCGTCATGCAGGATGAGCTGCACAAGCAGCGGCGCTTGCTCAGTTCCCGTTGATGTAGTCTTCCAGTCCCGCCGCCAGCGCCGTGTAGACGGCCGCGCAAGCGGGATTGCTGCGCAGGTTTTCGTGCATAGCCAGCCAGGTCTCCAGCGGGATGTTGAACAGGTCCGGCACCAGGCGCACCAGATCGGGATCGCGCGCCGCCAGCCGCACCTGGCAAATCCCAATGCCCAGACCCGCGCGGATCGATGCCAGGTGTACCAGGTCGCTGTCGCTACGCAGCGCGAAGTGGCTGGCCGCCAGATCGCCCAACAGCGGCTGAAGCTTGCGCGTGAATGCGTTTTCGCTGTCGATGCCGATCAGCGCGTGTTGCGCCATCTCCTCCCAGTTTTGCGGTGTGCCGTGGTGCTCCAGATAGCGCCGGTGCGCATGGAACCCCAGTTCAATATTGCCCACTCGGCGCGCCACCAGCACGTCCTGCTCGGGGCGCTGCATGCGCACGGCGATATCGGCGTCGCGCCGCAGCAGGTTCTCGATGCGGTTGGACACCGCCAGCTGGATGGTGATGCCGGGATGGGTGTCGCGCAGCTTTGCCAGCAACGGCGGCAGCACTTCCACGCTGACGACTTCACTGGCGGTGACACGCACCGTGCCGCTGATTTGCGCGTCGGCGCCTCGACCCATGCCGGAAGCGGCGCGCAGTAGCGCGGAAGAGGCGGAGGCCAGTGTTTCAGCGTAGGGCAGCAGCGCATGGGCGGCATCGGTGGCGATAAAGCCTGCCTGCGAGCGCGTGAACAACGACAGGCCGAGCGCCTGCTCCAGCGCGTCGATGTGGCGGCCGACGGTCGGCTGCGTCAGCCCGAGCGCCCTGGCTGCGCCGGATAGCGAACCTTCCTTCAGTACGGAGAGGAAAGAGCGGTACAAATCCCAGTTTGGTTCGGCTATGGTCATACGAAATTGTATAGCGGCTATGCGGCTTTCGGTAATTTTCTTTTAGTTCGCGCGAGGCCACACTACGTCTATCAACACTCACATTGGAGAACAGCATGGACAAAGTGGCTAAAGTAGCATTGGTACTGGGCGCGACGGGCGGCATTGGCGGTGAAGTGGCGCATGCGCTGCTGGCGCGCGGCTGGCAGGTGAAAGCCTTGCACCGCGCGCCGGAACGCACCGCAAAGCCGGGCGATGGCCTGCAATGGCTCGCCGGCGACGCGATGAACCGCGACGACGTGGTGAACGCGTCGCGCGGAGTGCAGCTGATTGTCCACGCGGTGAATCCACCCGGCTATCGCAACTGGGGCCAGCTGGTGCTGCCGATGCTGGAAAATACGATGGCGGCGGCACGCGCCAACGGCGCCCGCATCGTGCTGCCGGGGACTGTCTACAACTACGGTCCGGACGCCTACCTGCACATCACCGAGGATGCACCACAGCGGCCGTCGACCCGCAAAGGCGCGATTCGCGTGGAGATGGAGCGCCGCCTGCGGGACTCCGGCCTGCCGGTGCTGATTGTGCGGGCGGGCGATTTCTTCGGGCCTGACGCGGGCAATAACTGGTTCGCGCAAGGCTTGGTCAAGCCGGGCAAGCCGGTGACGGCCATCAGCAATCCGGCGTCGCCTGGCACCGGCCACCAGTGGGCCTATCTGCCGGATGTGGCAGAGACCATGATGCAACTGTTGGAGCGCGGCGATGCGCTGCCACAGTTCGCGGTCTATCACATGAATGGCCACTGGGATGCTGACGGTACACAGATGCCGGCGGCGATTGCGCGCGCGGCTGGCAAGCCGGGACTGCGGGCGGGGGCGTTTCCGTGGTGGCTGGTCACCGTGGCTGCGCCGTTTGTCACGGTGTTCCGCGAGCTGCGCGAGATGCGCTATCTGTGGCGATACCCTGTGCGGATGTCGAATGCGCGCCTGCTGTCAATGTTGGGCAGCGAGCCGCATACGCCGCTGGACGTGGCGGTGCGCCGCACACTCGAAGGACAGGGCTGCCTGCCGGCTCAGGTCAGCGCCAACCCGGCGATGCCGGCCAGTCCGAGCACTCCCGCAGCGGCAGCCAGTGGCGCCATGCGCGCCGGCCAGTAGGGCAGCAGACCGGCGGCCATCAGCGCACCGACGGTCAGCATGCCGGTCCACGCAACGATGCCGGCACCCGCGCCCCACAGCAGCACGCATGGCAGGATGGCGAGTGCCAGCAGCACCGAGCCAGTAAGGCGCAGCAGGTAGCGTTTGCGGGCCGGCGTGTCGGCGCCGTAGACCTGGCGGTGATGGCGGTCGATCGCCAGCGAGAACGCGGCCATGCCGGCAAAGCAGAGGACCAGCGCAGTCAGTACGACCAGAGCGTAACTCATGATGCAGCCTTTCTCATGGCGGTTGAAGCAGAAGTCTTGCGCTGGCCGACGCGCCCCACGCGTACTGCGGCAGCGGCCAGCAGCGCGCCTATGCCGATGGCGGTCAGCTCGACGGCGGCGCGTTCGATATCGCGTTGCGCCAGATAAGATAGTAGATGCTGGCCGGTGGTCGCCATATTCAGCAACGGCAGCAGTACGCACAGCGCGGCGCCAGCCCACAGCTGTTCGCGCCAGGCCCGCGCCGCCGGCCGCAGCGCCGCATGCAGCAATGCCGCCAGCCAGACGCCGAAGAAGGCCATCACTTCCCATTCATGCCGTTCCACCAGGTCCAGCGGCAGCAGCCGGTTGGACCAGAGATAGCCGATGCAGGCCAGCGCCAGGCCGGCGATGCTGGCCACATTCAGCACGTCGATGATGCGGTAGACGCGCTGCGTGCCGGCGCCAAACTCGTTCAGCGACTTCTGGCGGCGCTTGACCATGAACAGCACCGCGCCGGTCGCCATCATCGCAGTTCCGGCCAGGCCGGCCACGAAGTAGATCCAGCGTATCACCGCGCCCGCAAAGTGGAGTCTATGCAGCTCGTCCAGCGTGGTCATGGTGGCGCGGGCGCCGTTGGGCGGGGCGCGGTGCGGCATTTCGGTTTCCCGCAGCGCGCCGCTGACGCCATCGAACTTCATCACGCCACGTTTGCTCAGCAGGTTGCCGCCCTGCGTGTCCGGCGAGGTGGTGCTGTAGACGTCCACCGTCATCGCCGCGTCGCCCGGATGGTTGACCACCACCGCGTAGGCCGGACTGTGGAAGGTGGCTTCGGCGATGTGCACCAGCGGATCCAGGGCCGTCAGCACGGCGGTCCGCCCAGACGGCTTGCTCTCCGGGCCGTACTCGCGCACTTGCGCCGCCTCGCCGGTGCGCAGCTGCTGCGCCCACGGAATGGCCGGCATATAGGTGGCCCAGCTGATCGCCAGCCCGCTGTAGACGATCATGAAC
>Ga0187844_10003372_pt1 | contig 10694 bp, 6 predicted proteins | sample SpaLakP09_SKY_50_FD_134517 | JGI IMG/M metagenome (GOLD analysis project Ga0187844, IMG submission 134517) | Oligotrophic lake water microbial communities from Sparkling Lake, Wisconsin, USA - SP09_SKY_50 | ecosystem: Environmental > Aquatic > Freshwater > Lake | place: USA: Sparkling Lake...
CTTTGGCCTTGGGCGGTGGTGCCTTGTTGGTCATTCAAGGTGAGTTGTCACCGGGTGCCATGATTGCGGCCAACGTGCTCATGACTCGCGCTTTGGCCCCTGTCGATTTGATGGTGGGCACGTGGGCTGGTTTTTTAAGCGCCAAAGATGCATTCATTCGACTGCGCGATTTGTTGGAAGCACACCCATTGCGCGAAAAAGCACCTATGGGCATAGCGCCAAAGGGCGATGTGGTTTTAACAGATGTCGTGGCTTCTGCACCGGGCCGCAAAGAACCCATTTTGAAGGGCGTGAGTGCCATTATGCCGGTTGGCACCATTACGGTGGTGCTGGGTGCTTCGGGTTCAGGCAAGTCGACGTTGGCACGGGTGCTGTTGGGCATTTGGCCTAGCACCAGTGGGCAAGTGCTGCTCGATGGCCAGTCCATTTTGAATTGGGACCGCATGGAGTTGGGCCCTCACATTGGCTACTTGCCCCAAGACATAGAACTTTTTGATGGCACCATTGCAGAGAACATTGCACGAGCAGGACAAGTGGTGTCTGAAAAGGTCATAGCGGCAGCCGATGCAGCGGGCCTGCACCAAATGATTTTGCGCTTTCCAAAAGGCTACGACACACCCATGGGCGAGGCTGGGGGCTTGTTGTCTGGCGGCCAGCGCCAACGCATTGGCTTGGCGCGCGCCATGTATGGCGACCCCGAATTGATGGTGCTTGACGAGCCCAACGCCAACCTAGACGATGAAGGCGAAGCCGCACTGGTTCGTGCGGTGCAAGGCATGAAGGCCAAAGGCAAAACGGTGGTGCTCATTAGCCACCGCCCTGGCATTGTGAGCGTGGCCGATCGTTTGCTTATTTTGCACCTAGGCACTGTGCAGGCCAGTGGCCCGCGCGATGGTGTGCTGGCGGCATTGCAGCAGCAACGTGAAGCTGCACAAGTTGCGCAAGTTGCACCTTCCCATTCTTAATATTTTTTTGACGCTTTAAATCGAGACTGTCATGGCTAAACCTAACTTAAACCCTACTTTGAAATCACATGTGCAAGATGCGCAGGTGGTTAACTCTATCGCCGACGATGGGCCCCGCGCGTCATCGGACACGCGCGCTGTAGCCCGCACCGGGCTGCTGGTGTTGGCCGTGGGCTTTGGCGGCTTTTTGTTGTGGGCCGGCTTGGCGCCGCTGGATGAAGGCGTGCCCACACAAGGCATGGTGACCTTGGACACCAAGCGCAAAACCGTTCAGCATTTGTCGGGCGGCCTTGTGAAAGAAGTGCTGGTGCAAGAGGGCCAGCAAGTGAAAGAGGGTCAGCCGCTTTTGCGCTTAGACGGTGCAGTGGCCAAGGCCAACTACGAAGCAGTACGTCAACGCTATTTAGGCTTTAGAGCCATGCAAAGCCGTTTGTTTGCAGAGCAAACGGGTCGAGATGTGATTGATTTTCACCCCGATGTGAAGGCCGCCATGACAGACCCCCTCATTCAACAGCAAGTGAGTACGCAGCAGCAACTCATTCAAGCCCGCCGCGCCGCATTGGCCGCCGACTTGCAAGGCATCGAGGAAAGCATGCAGGGCCTGAAAGAACAATTGGGGTCGTATCAAAATATTTTGGTGCAGCGCCGCAACCAATTGGCCTTGCTAACAGAAGAGCTGACCAACACACGCGGCATGGTGAAGGAAGGCTACGCACCGCGCAACAGGCAGTTGGAATTGGAGCGCATGGTGGCCGAGTCCAATGCGTCCATCGCAGACCTTACGGGCAACAGCTTGCGTGTTTCTAGACAAGTATCAGAGCTCACGCAACGATCGGTAGCACGCAAGCAAGAGTACCGCAAAGAAATTGAATCGCAGTTGGCCGATGTGACGCGTGAAGTGCAGTCTGATGCCGAAAAGTTTGTTGCTGTATCAGCAGACTTAGATCGCATGGAAATTAAAGCCCCCGCCAATGGCCAAGTGGTGGGCCTGACCGTTCAAAGCGTGGGTGCAGTGCTGCAACCAGGACAAAAATTGTTGGATGTGGTGCCAGACAACCAAACGCTTTTATTGGAGGCGCACATTCCGCCTCATTTAATTGACAAAGTTCAAGCGGGTTTGATGGCTGACATTCGTTTCAACTCCTTTGCGCACTCTCCGCAGTTGGTGGTGGATGGCAAGGTGATGTCGGTATCGGGCGATTTGTTGAGTGACCCGCAGCAGCCGCAATACGCTTATTACTTGGCCCGCATTCAAGTGACGCCTTCTGGCATGAAAACACTGGGTGCTAGACAAATGCAACCTGGTATGCCAGCAGAAATTGTGATCAAAACAGGCGAGCGTTCCTTGCTGACTTATTTAATTCATCCTTTGACAAAGCGCATGGCCGCTTCCATGAAGGAAGAGTAATGAAAGCCACTCAATTCTTTGCAAAAACAGTTTTGGTTGGTGCCCTTTCCAGCCTGGCCTTGGCCAGCTGGGCGCAAACCACCGCGATGGATTTAAAGCAGGTGTATGAAGCCGCACTGGCGCAAGACGCCAACATCAGGGCTTCGCGTGCCGCGGCAGATTCTGGCCGGGAGCGTTTGCCGCAAGCCCGTGCGGGCTTGATGCCTCAAGTGTCAGCCACTGTGGGTCGCAACAACAATGATTTGAATTCCACAGCGCCCAACATTTTGGGCAACCCCGTCACCACCAACGACAAGTATTTCAGCGACAACAAAACGGTGCAATTGCGTCAGCCCATTGTGAACATGCAGCGCTGGTTGCAGTTTCAACAGGCCAAGTCGGTGGTAGAAGAAGTAGAAGCCAACTTAGACCGCGATTTGCAAAATTTGGTGGTTCGGGTGGCGGGTGCGTATTTTGAATCACTCATGGCCGATGAGCAGCTTGAACTGGTGCTGGCCCAAAAGAAAACCTATACAGCTTTGTTGGATGCTGCCAAAAAAGGCTTGGCTGCGGGCTCTGGCACGCGCACCGACATTGACGATGCACAAGCGCGCTTGGATATGGCCTCGGCGCAAGAGTTAGAGGCACGACAAAATCAAGATTTAATGCGCCGCCAATTGGAATTGTTGGTGAACCAACCAGTCAATCAAGTGGCCAAGCTCAATGTCAATGCACTGAAACTCAGTGTGCCCGAGCCTGCCAACTTAGATGCCTGGACACAAAAAGCAGAGCAAGCCAGTCCAGAAATTAAGGCCATGCAAGCGCGATTAGAGGCTGCGCGCCGCGAAGTCAGTAAGTCAATGGCCGGGCACTTGCCAACCTTAGACGCAGTGGCTCAGTGGTCTAACAGTGGCAGCGAAAACATCACACGCATTAACTCGCGTTATGAAAACAAAACGCTGGGCTTGCAGTTGAACATTCCACTTTACTCGGGCGGCTATGTCAATTCAACCATTCGCCAAGCCGTGGCAGATCAAACTCGCACAGAAGAATCGCTGGAAGCGCTTCGCCGCGATTTGGGGGTGCGGGTTCACAAGGAATACAGGGGCGTGAGTGAGGGTGTGCTCAGGGTGCGTGCCCTTGAGCAGGCGGCGCGCTCGGCAGAGCAGATGATGAAGTCTACCCAAATGTCTTTGAAGGCAGGATCTCGAACCCAGTTGGATGTGTTGAGTGCGCAGCAGCAATACACCATGGCGTTGCGCGATTTGGCCCAAGGCCGTTTTTTATACCTGATGTCGAAGGTGCGTCTGGCATCTTTGGTGGGCGATAACGCTGTGACTGCCATTGATGAAGTCAATGCCAGTTTGCTAGTGCCCTGATAATTGAAGATCGAAAACCACACACTGTTACAACTTGCGCAATTGAGTTAGAGTGGCTGTTTTGACCATACGTGGGACACACTTTGCTCAATCAAGTTGTTGGCAAATTAAGCACTGGATCGGAAGCCATTACGGGCACCGACTTGGATGACTACATTTCTCCTTTAGGCGGCTCCGACTTTATTGATGGAAAAAAAGGCTATGACACTGTGTTTGTGTTTTGGCCTGCATCTAAATTCAAAATCACGACCACTTTAGGAATAACTTATTTGGATGCTGTGTCTGGCGCTTCTCGCAGCGACAAGTTGGTTCTTAAAAACGTAGAGGCCATTGAGTTTTCAGACAAAGTGGTGTCCTTGGAAATTCCCGATAAGTTTCTCAACACACCCAGCAAAGACAACTTCGATGGCGGCCCTGGCATCGACACGGTGGTCTATGACGGGCCTGTTTCTAACTATGTGGTGTTGCCAGGTGTGACAGGCATTGAGGTGAGCAGCGCCAATTATTCGGAAGGATCCGATTGGTTGTTGGGCATTGAGCGGCTTCAGTTTAAAGACAAGGGCTTGGCGTTTGATGTGGAGGGCCATGCTGGCATAGCGGCCAAAACTCTGGGCTTGGTGTTTGGTCAAGAGGCTGTGAGTGTGCCAAAGTACATGGGTATTTGCTTGGACTACTTAGATAACAAGCAGATGTCTGCAGCACAACTCATGCACGAAGCTCTGGCCGTGCGACTAGGCGCTGATGCGCAAAATACAGAAAAGCTGGTGTCGTTTTTGTACGAACGATTGACAGGCTCGGTGCCCATTCAAAGTGAAAAAGACAAGTATGTCAGTTGGATTACCAGCGGGGCCTACACGGCTGACACTTTGGCGGTTTTTGCTTCAGAGCTTAGTTTGAACCCTGTGGTAACGCAGTTGACGGGAATGTCAACAACTGGCATTGCATTTGAAATGCCAACTTAAAATGTGGGCAGACAATAGGATGGCTGAAATGAAATTGAAGTTAGGGATGGTGTTGGCGTTGCTTGCATGGGGACTCAGCGGATGCGGCGGGCAAGACAATGCCGTAACAGCCAATTTGTCTGGCCAAGTGAGTGCATTGAACGCAGCTGCTGCACCCAGTCATTTTGCAGCTTCAAGATTGCTAGAGCAGGCGTCGATGGGGCCATCGCCGGCCATGGTGGCACAAGTTAAGTCGCAGGGTATAGACGCGTGGATTGCTTCACAAATGAAGATGGCCCCCACCAAGATTGTGACACCAGAAAGCATGGTGAATTATGACGACCAGCGAGACAAGCCTGCTGCCGACAGAATGCGAGACTTTTACAGGCTGAATTTATTTAACGTATTGATTGGTGGGGAAGACCAATTGAGAATTCGAATCTCTTGGGTTTTGTCAAATTTTTTGGTGGTCTCCACGCGCAAGGTTGCAGAATATGGCGGCATTGAATACCTCAATCTGTTGCAGACCCATGCGTTGGGTCAATACGGCGACTTGCTGAAGAATTTAACCCTAAGCCCAGCCATGGGTAATTATTTGGACAACAACCAGAACACCACATCTCAACTCAATGAAAACTTTGGTCGTGAGTTAATGCAGCTTTTTTCGGTGGGCTTGGTGCAATTGAACATGGACGGCACACCCAAGCGCGATGCCAGTGGCAAGGTGCTTGAAACCTACACTCAAAAAGATGTGATTGAAATAACACGCGCCCTAACCGGTTGGAGCTTTGTTCCCAATCCAACTGATCTGATCAGCAACCGAAATTTTGCCAACTATGGCAAGCCCATGATGGAGAATGCTGGCCGTCATGACACCGACAGCAAAACGTTTTTAGGCAAAACCATTCCAGCCGGTCAAACGGCAGCCAAAGACTTGGACAGCGTAGTAGACATTTTGGTCACGCATCCCAACACCGCGCCATTTGTGTCGCTCCGCTTAATTCAAGGCATGACGACCAGCGATCCATCTCCTGCTTACTTGCAACGCGTGGCCACCGTGTTCAAAGAGACCAAAGGAAATTTGGCCAAAACTGTTGTAGCCATTTTGACTGATCCCGAAGCAAGAGCAGGCGACATTCACGGCAAATCAAGCAATAACTTTGGCCGAATCAAAGAGCCTGTGCTGGTATACACATCAGGATTCAGAGGTTTGGGTTGTAAGGTTGCTATCAAGCGAACAGACAAGCCCAATGAAGTTTTTCAAAGCAACAATCAAAGGCCATTAGAGGCCTACTCGGTGTTTAATTTTTTTCCACCCAACCACAGAACTCAAGGTACCAATGTTTTGGCGCCAGAACAAAAGCTGTTGAACTCGGTAGAGTTTTCAAGTCGAATGGGATTTTTCAGTTGGGCGCTTCAAAATGAAACATCACTCAACGATGCGGGTTGTGATGTGACAAGTTTCAAAACTGCACAGGCAGTTTCAGATGAAAAGCTACTTGATTTGATGAACGAGCGGTTTTTCAGGGGCGCGCTGCCTGCCAGTATTTCCAAAAGCTTGATCGATGCCAATAAAAATTTGTGGAACAGAGACCAAGGCTTAAAGCTGGCTGGTGCCATATTAGATATGGCCTCTTTGACGCCGGCATTTGGAGTTTCAAAATGATCAATCGCAGGGATTTTTTAGCGCATGCTGGCGCGGTTTCTTTGGCGGGAATTGCTGCCACGTTGGCCTCGGTTAAAGATGTGCAGGCGGCTGATTACAAAGCGTTGGTGGTGGTATTTTTGTCGGGCGGATTTGATGGCAACAATGTCTTGGTGCCCATGGATGCTGCCTACAGTGATTACGCCAAAGCAAGACCTTCATTGGCACTTCCTAAAGACAGTTTGGTCAGATTGTCGGGTTCTCACATGGGCCATCAATTTGGCCTTTCGCCAGCAAACAGAAGCTTTGCCGATTTGTTTGAACAAAAAAGAATGGCCGTCATTGCCAATGCAGGCGCCCTGGTTCAACCCACCACCATGGCGCAGCTCAGAAACAATGCCGTTAAGCTGCCTCCATTTTTAGGATCTCACACAGAACAAGAGCAATGGGTGCAGGGTTGGATGGGCGATGAAGACACCAGCGGCTGGGGTGGCCGTGCCATGGACGCCATGCCAGCTGAGATGAAAAATTTCCAACCGCTTGTGGCCATGGCACGAGATTACACGGCTGTCGTTGGCAACCGAACTTCTTTGAGCCTTGCCAACAGTGGCAGTGGCTCGCGCTGGGGCAACGCAGAGTTGTCAGACCCTGATAGTGTGGTGCGGCAAAGGGTGGAGTGGGCCAGCCGGCTTCAGTCTGGCAATGTATACGACTCAGAATTTTCTAGAAGTTTGCGAGCCGCTTACAACGACACGGTTCAATTTGCGCTTGGTCAAAGTCATGGCACTGCCCCCACGGGTGTTTTTGCCGATGCCCAAATAGGAAGAGACTTGCGCTATTTGGCAAGGCACTTGGCTTATTCCAAGCAAACAGGCGCACGCCGACAAATTTATTTGGTGCAAGATGGTGGCTACGACACCCATACAGATCAAATGTCTACCAACACCGCAAACCCTGGTTTGGAGTTGAATATCGGTGAAGTGACAAACAGCTTGGTGGGATTTGACAATTCAATCCAAGCTTATGGCATGAACAACGATGTGATTACGGTGGTGATGAGTGAATTTGGCAGAACATTAGACCCAGCCTCTGGCGGAGGCTCTGACCATGCTTGGGGTAACCATTGGTTTGCGATGGGAGGCCCTGTAAAAGGTGGTCTTATTTATGGCAACACTTTTCCGACTCTGCAAACTGGCGGTGTAGACGATGCCTCGCTTTACAAGCCTTACCGCGGTCAATGGCTTCCGCAGTTTTCTTCTGATCAGTTCATGGCTGACTTGGTGGGATGGCTTGGGCTGACACCAGCCCAAGCATTGGCTGTGATGCCTAATTTGGCAAACTTCCCCAGCAAAACCATCGGCTATATCTGAAGTGAAGGATTGAACGATGGCCAACATCAAAGGGACTGCCGGCAAAGACATTTACACCGTTAAGTCTGGCGATATTTACGATGCGCTAGAAGGCGATGATGAGTTGACCTTTGAAAAAGGCGGCACCGCGCAAGGTGGGCCAGGCAACGACAAAATGACAGTTCCTGTTGGGTTTTCAAGATCGGATGCGACGGTTTGGTATTGGTCTTCCAATTCACCCATCTATGTTGATTTAGAAGCGGGATATGCCTTGGATGGCTTCGGTGGCCGCGATACGCTAATTAACGTGCATCAAGTACATGGCTTTAAACAAGATGGCGACAAGGGGTATGGCTCAAGTGGCGATGATCTTTTTTGGGTTGGCCCGTGGAACAGACCGCAAGGCTTGATCTTGATTGATGGGCGAGGTGGTAGCGACCAAGTTACCTTGGGCATTTATCCCAATAACAACCCCGGTGAATTGGTCTTGAAAGTGTCGGCTGACGCTAGGAAAGTGGTGGCTTATCAAACCAATACGCCAGGTTTTCTTTATGAATTTAGAAACATCGAAAGACTGGACACTTGGAACGATGTACTGAAGAAGAGCCAAACCTTTGACCTGATGTCCTTGATCGACACGACTGCGATCGGCCAAGAGGCTTTACTTCGAAATTACAAAGGATGGCAAACGGGCAGTGTGGGCAGTTCCACCACCATCACTTACAGCTTCTTCAAACAAGCGCCCCCTTCCGGTGGTGAAGGTGGAACTGGTTTTTCTGCCTTTACTGCAACACAGCAACAAACTGTTCGCGATCTTTTCAATGTGCTCCAGAATCAAACGGGCCTGGCTTTTGCCGAAGTCTCTGGTGATGCGGGGCAAATTCGATTCGGTGTGAATCAACAAACCAATACGCGTGGATACTCTTACATTCCTGATGAATTCAAAGGTGATGAGCGCGCTGGCGATGTGTGGATTGATCAGGAAACTGCTGCAGTGATGGTGCCAGGCCAAGAAGGCTATTACGTGTTGTTGCACGAACTGGCACATGCATTGGGGTTGCAGCATCCATTAGTAGAATCGGACACCTCTGGTGCCACTGTGCTGTTAAATTCATTTCAATTCATTGCCAACACAGTGATGCTGGATGTTTCGGCCGCCACTATAGGGGGTGCTTGGCCGACTTGGTTTGGAAGCTTTGATCTTCAGGCACTTCGCTACCTTTATGGATCCAAAGCATATGCCGCTGGTAACGACACCTACAACTTGAAGGACAACACCAGCAACGTGACCCTGATTGACGATGGGGGCATTGATACTTTGGACGCATCGGCCGTGAGTGTGCCGGCCAGCATTGACATGCGAGGCGGTAAAACCAGCTCAATTGGCATGGACACCGATGGCACCAGCAAATTCAACAATGTGTCAATTGCTACTGGCACCTTGATTGAAAATGTAGTGGGCACCCTTTATGACGATGTGATCATTGGGAATGAGCAAAATAACGTCATCAATTTCATTGGCGGCAACGACATGGTGGATGGCCAAGCGGGTGTTGATGTCTTGAAAATTTGGAAGCAGTCAACTGACTTTAAAGTTGTCAAAGACACCTCTAACGGATTTTGGAATGTTGAAGCGACCAACAACACGTCGGGCAGCATTGAATTGCAAAACACAGAACGTGTGATGTTTACGGACACTGCTTGGGCCTTAGACGCAGCCGATTCTGAAAGCGCGGCCCGGACCGCCAAAATTCTGGGGGCTGTATTTGGAAAAGAAGGATTCGCCAACACGAGCTTTCGAGGCATTGGCTTGCATTACTTTGACAGTGGCATGAGCTATGAGGCCTTAACTTTGTTGGCCCTTGATGCGCGCGTGGGGCCGGGGGCTTCCAAGGAAACTGTGGCTAAGTTGCTGCAGGCCAATGTGCCTGGCTTGGTGGTGAATGTGGGTGCTTATGCCTCCACCACGGCCATGGCCATGTATGCGCAGGAGAGTGCGCTGAACAAAACCATGGTGGATGTGGTGGGCTTGGCGACAGCGGGTATGCCTTATCTTTTTTTTGGCTGATGGTTTAACCCATATTGCTAATTTAATGAATTCTTTTTAACTCATTTCGATTATTTTAAAGCTGATGTAGAGCCATATAATTTGCAAATCGAAGTTTGAAACTTATATTTGCAAAAAATGATTCCTCGAATTGCTGCTGAAACTTTAAAGCGACTGGCCAAGGGATTTCCTGTGGTGGCGTTAACTGGGCCACGGCAGTCCGGCAAAACGACGCTTGCCAAATGGGTGTTTCAAGACAAACCCTATGTGTCTTTGGAAAACCCCGACGAAAGAGAGTTTGCCAAAACCGATCCCAAACGCTTTCTGGCTAGATTTTCCCAGGGTGCCATCTTGGACGAGGTGCAAAGGTGCCCCGAGTTGTTATCTTGGTTGCAAGGTTCAGTGGACGCGCGTGGTCAGATGGGAGATTTTGTGCTGACGGGTTCTGCACAATTTGAACTCATCGAAGGCATGTCGCAAAGTTTGGCGGGTCGGGTAGGTCGAGTGGAATTGTTGCCGCTCAGTACTTTAGAGTTATCGGATAGCGGTCAATTGCCAGTCACTTTGTCACAAGCTTTGTTAATGGGAGGCTATCCCGCATTGTTTGACAGGCCAGTATCGCCCCAAGATTGGTTTGCCAATTACATGGCCACTTACATAGAACGCGATGTTCGGCAACTGGTTTCAGTGCGCGACTTAGGGCAGTTTCAAATGTTTGTAAAGATGTGCGCCGCTAGAACAGGCCAGCTTTTGAATTTGGCTGCACTGGGTGCTGATTGCGGTATCAGTGCAGTGACAGCCAAGCAGTGGTTGAGTGTGCTCGAAGCCAGTTATGTGGTGATGTTACTTAAGCCTCATCATCAAAATTTTGGCAAGCGATTGGTGAAGTCTCCCAAACTCTATTTTGTAGACGCAGCGCTAGCAGCTTGGCTCATGGGTATTCGTGATGCAGCTACCTTAGAAATTCACCCTGCACGTGGC
>Ga0187844_10003373_pt1 | contig 10693 bp, 10 predicted proteins | sample SpaLakP09_SKY_50_FD_134517 | JGI IMG/M metagenome (GOLD analysis project Ga0187844, IMG submission 134517) | Oligotrophic lake water microbial communities from Sparkling Lake, Wisconsin, USA - SP09_SKY_50 | ecosystem: Environmental > Aquatic > Freshwater > Lake | place: USA: Sparkling Lake...
CTGCAACAGAGCAAACACCGTGGGGTAAAGCTGTGAGCAAGAAAGCACAAGAAGGTGGCGGTTGGCTTACCTGGGTTTTTGCAACTGAAGATATTTCAAAGGTTGAAGAGAAGTTTGGACGCAGTGCAACTGAAGGTCACCGCACACGCCCAGATGGTGTTGATCTTAAATGGAAGCAAATCGGAGTTAATGAGATTAGCGACTCTCGCGAACTTCCATTCTTCATCCAATGGTTAACAGCAGATCACCCATCACAAGATGGCAAAGCAGTAGCTGCAATTGAGAAGATTACGATCGCTGACACTGACCATCTATCAGACTCATGGTTTAAGACAGAGATCCTTGATGGACTAAATGGAGCAGATATTGAATTTATTGACCCATCAACAAATGATGGTGAATACGGAATTGTTGCTGTTGATCTAATGACGCCTAGTGGTGTTGTGAGACTAGATTAGAGTAGAACTCAAGATGGCCGCGCTCAAAAGTTCGGACCTATACGATTGATCTGCGGTACCAGTATGCTAAAACCGTGGATAAAATATTTAACTATGTAATCGATCGAATTCTGCAGGCCAGCAGATTTGTACTTAAAGGATCCAGAGTTCAAAGTTGGACTCTCTCAAGTTTTTTATATGAACAATTAATGCAGATCCGAGCTAAGCCTAATCTGGAAGGCGACTATACCGCCATATTTCACAATTTAACATTTCATATGGAGCCTTCCGACATCACGATTTTACCGACAGTTATATCGGGAGATTATGAGAAAACTGAACTTGCTTGGTTAAAAAAACAAATTGAGACTCATCAAAAACAGAAAATAGTATTCATAGACGTTGGAGCTAATGTAGGTATTTACTCACTAATAGTTGCAAAGTCATTGAAAGAAAACGATCATGTTTATTCAATTGAACCAGATCCTAGAAATGTGAATAGATTAAGAAAAAATATTGAAGAAAATCGAATTAACGCAGACATAATTTCAATTCTTGAAATGGGCATCGCCCAAGAAAATGGTAGGACAAATTTTCATCTCTCAAAATTTGGTGGAGTATCCCAAATCTCAACAGTTCGTAATGTTGGAAGTTACGAAATCCCTATCCGAAGCCTCGATGAGTTGTTTTTCAACCAAATCGATAGTAATTCACAAATTATGATCAAAATTGATGTTGAAGGTTTTGAAAATTCTGTATTGCGCGGGGCTGTAAACATTCTTTTCAAGCACAAACCAGATTTGATAATTGAAATTTTCCCCAATGCGAACAATTTAGAGGAAGAAACCGTCGCGTTGCTATCTTCTCTTTACAACACAGCTCAATTACATCTAAGAAAAGGCGTAATTGACATATCTAAATCTTTTCAAGTCTCGCTGCGTATGAACAAAGAATACGGCAATTTAACCCTAACTTCGAAAAAAGAAAGGGATTGATACCTCTAATAAAGAGGTTCATGAAATCAAACCTCATATTTGACAGAGTAGAAAACATAAAGTTAATTCTTTTCGCAAACCAAGATCAAATTTGCTCCCAATGATGGAAAACTTGCAAAGATGCGGTCAATAGGAGCTAGGTAATTTGGCAAAGCGTCAAACACTGAGGATTTAATTTCACGAACAGTGAAACCCTCTTGACTTAACATTTGGGTAAGAGCTCTAAGAGTAAAGAGGCGTAGATGTCCCACCACTTCTGTTCCAGGCCTTCCATAAATTTTTTCAGAACTGACTTCGCTAAAGGCAGGTTGAATTCCAAAGAGTAGCGCCAAGCGATTGAACCAAGAGGCTAAATTTGGGGTAGCCAAAAGAAGCACTCCTTCAGGACTCAAAATTCGATAAATTTCCCGAATAGCCAAATCAGTTTCGACCAAATGTTCAATCACATCATCAAAGAGAATTAGGTCAAAGTAATTTTCTTTAAATTGAGTGTCGATTACAGATCCAGTAACCCCTTTGAGGCCGGTTACTTGTGAGTACTTTTGTAATGCTGTTTCAGAAATGTCTAAACCAATAATATCTAGTTCAGGGAGGCCGTTTGCTAAATTTTGGAAAACCGCTTTAGTTCCAAAACCTGCGCCACACCCGAGATCTAGAACATCTAACGTTGGTTTTGGGCTATTTAGTCTGCGCAGGTATTTTCCTACAAAAATTCTTTGAATTCGGAATGTATCGTTTAGTTCAAATCCCATAGCTTGTTTTTCGTAATCAAAACTCATACATTAAATATAACACTATGTCTAGAGTGAGTATATAATTAGAAGATGAGGGACAAAGTTTCGGTGGTTATACCAACTTATAATATGGCTAGATGGCTACCTAACTGCGTGGATTCAATAAGAGTTGCTTCAAAGAAATGCCCTTCACTTACCGTTGAGATCATAATCGTGGATGACGGAAGCGATTTAGAGAATAGAAATCTAATCAATCTATTAGTAGCCAGCGAAGATTTGAAATTAGTCAGACAAGAAAATCAAGGTCGGCTGAAGGCAAGATTGGCTGGGATTGAAAATGCTAAGCATGAAAACATCTTATTAATTGATTCAAGAGTGGAAATTGAACCATCAGCATTGCGATGGTGGTCCACTCTAGCTCCAACAAACTGTGATAACTTCACCTCGCACGTCAACTATAAACCCAATCAGTGGTTTTACGGACTTTATTGGAATTGTATTGAACGCTTGGCATGGATTGCTTATTGGATCAAGCCAAGACAAAAATTGATAGACGCAAAAAATTTTGAGTTTTACCCAAAAGGGACGACTTGTTTAATCTCAACAAAAGAGAATTTACTAAATTCTTATGTAAATACCGTTTCATATTCAAAGGATTTGAGAATGGCAAATGATGATACGCTTCTTTTGAAAAAGATGGCTATCAATGGTGGTATTCATATTTCTCCCCGATATCAATCATGGTATACCCCAAGGGGCAATTTCAAAGATTTTGTCAATCATACTTTCCACAGAGGAAAAGTCTTTGCAGATGGCCATTTATTCAACCTATCTATTTGGGGGGCGGTATTTGGGGGAGGCTTACTTTTATTTTCCTATTTAATCCTGACAAGTCCCAAAGTATTCAATTTTAAATCACTATTAGTCCTTTTGAGTGTAACTACGATTGTTTCCATCCTAGGGAGATTCTCCGCTAGACATTTCATTTGCTTCCTGCTTCTAACTCCGATCTTTGTATCTAGCTATTCCGCGGGAATATTAATAGGTACTCTAGCAATAGTGAGAAATCGAGGGACAAGAACGGCAAAGACTTAAAATGAAGATACTAATTTTAAATTGGAAGGATCTGCAGCATTCCAAAAAAGGAGGTGCTGAGGAATATGTTTTTCAAATAGCAAAATATTGGATGGAAAGTGGTTTTGATGTCAAAATCATGGTTCCCGGTCATAAGAAAACAGAAAAGTGTGATTCAGTCTCACCCGACACTCTGATACATGTTGGTAACAGCTTTTCGGCCCACTTTTTTATGCAGATAGCTGTATCAAATTTATTACGTAAATGGAAACCCGATATTGTAATTGAAACAGTAAATACAATTCCGTTCTTTTTCATCCCAAAAGTGATTTCAAAAAGACCGGGCATTCGATATTTGAAATTGATTTTTCAAACAACCGAAGAAGTCTGGAATTATGAGCTCACGCCGATTTTAGGAAATGTCGGAAAGTATGTTTTGGAACCTCTGTGGCTCCGAAATGCTGCGAAGTATCCAGTCGCGACAATTTCTGAATCATCGAGATTATCCCTATCTAAATTCGGTCTTCGAAATATTATGATTTTTCCAGTTGGTTTAGACTTACATAACGAAACCGTCGACAAAAATCTCGGTCACTTAAAGAAACCTGATGTTGTTTTTTGCGCAAGATTAGTTCAAATGAAGCAACCAATCGATGCAATTAGGGCATTTCTTATTGCAAGGGCAAACAACATTGAATTTGCCGAAAGCAAACTTCATATAATCGGAGATGGCCCCCAGCTTTCATTTTTGAAGGAAAAATTTTCGGCTGAAGAATCATTAGTTTTTCATGGGTACATACAGAAGGAATTTAGAGATACTATTTTCTGGGACTCAAGTTTTTTATTGGCAACTTCTGTTCGAGAAGGTTGGGGTTTGACTGTATCTGAGTCAGCAAGTTTTGGAGTTATGCCTGTAGGTTATCGAACGCCTGGATTGATTGACTCAATAAGCTTTGCAGGGGGAATTGTGACGGAGCCGAATCCGTTTTCCTTGGCGCAAGGTCTTGCTGATGCAATGTTACAGATTCGGAGCGCACCCTTTACTGCAACGGCCCATCTGAAGGACTGGTCGGTCGTTAGTGAGGAGATCCTTGATTCTATAATCTCAAATGTTTCTAAAACTTAGTTGAACAAATCTACCTAAAGATATAACTGACCTTAATCCTGATTACAGATTTGAGCATACTAATTATGCTAGTAATTTTTACGGTTGATGAAAAATCGTAATTAATTTCTACCGGGATTTCTTTGAGCTTTAAACCAGAATACTGAAATGCAATTAGTAATTCTAAGTCAAAAGTGTATCCATCATCATTGACCCCAGGAGCGATTCTACGAAGATCTTGTGCACGTCCTATTTTGAAACCAGTTTGAGTGTCCCTTACAGATAAGTCAAACAGCAATCTTGTGATTGACCTAAATCCAAAACTCAAGATTTTTCTATAGAGTGGATAGTAGACATTTGAGGTTGGAAGATTTTTCGAACCCACGCAAAGGGATACTGATGTATCTTTTGCGAGAAGAGGTAAAGATTTCAATATAACTTCGGGATTTATGTCAAGGTCAGCGTCTATGTAAGCGATGAAGTCAGAAGCGATGGCTTTTGCGATCCCGAATTTCAGGGCGTAACCTTTACCGCGATTCTTTTCGAGTTGAAAAATATTTAGATTAGCCCAGCTAAGACTTTTCGCGATTTGTGCAGTTGCGTCAAAATTTCCATCAACAACGAGAACGACTTCATAATTCATCCCACAGAAATCTAATTCGTGGCGCAGTCGATTTAACGATTCAGAAATAGTACTGGCTTCCAGATACGCTGGAACTACAACACTTAACCTTATGCCTTCCAGACTTTGCGTCACCCCCTAAAGATATATGGATGACGAGTAAAAACTATGAAATCTGAGGATAGATGCAGTCAAACCTTAAGACTTTTGCCTAGTAAGTCTAGGATGGGGGTATGAAAAAGTATCTAGTTACTGGCGGCGCAGGATTTCTAGGATCTCATCTTTGCGAAAAGCTCTTAAGCGCAGGAAATAGTGTGATTTCCTTAGATAACTTGTTTTCTGGTCAGAGCAAAAACATTGCGCATCTCCTACAAGATAAAAACTTTATCTCAATAAACCATGATGTCACTCAAGAATATCTATTTGAGGTAGATGGCATATTCAATTTTGCAACCCCAGCATCACCAATACACTATCAACGCCTCCCTGTTGAAACCTTCAAAACTAGCGTTCTCGGAACATTGAATGCTTTGGAAATGGCGAGAAAGCTAAAAATTCCGATCTTACAGGCGTCAACTAGTGAAGTGTATGGAGATCCACTAATTCACCCTCAAAACGAAGAATATTTTGGAAACGTAAATCCGATTGGAATTCGTGCCTGCTATGATGAGGGAAAAAGGGGAGCAGAAACTCTGTGTTTTGATTACGCTCGACAGTATCAAACCGATTCTCGCGTTGTGCGGATATTTAACACTTACGGACCCAGAATGCGACGTGACGATGGGCGTGTCATTTCAAACTTTGTGACCCAGGCTTTGATGGGCGAGGACATAACAATTTACGGCAAGGGAAACCAAACGAGAAGCTTCTGTTATGTCGATGATCTCATAGACGGCATCATTAAGGTGATGGAATTAAATTTGAGACCTGAGACCCCCATTAATATTGGAAATCCTCATGAACATTCGATTGCTCAAATCGCAGATTTAATTATTGAACTTACCCAATCAAAGTCTAAAGTTGTTTTCAGAGATTTACCTTTGGATGACCCGACTAGGCGACGCCCAGATATATCGCTCGCGAAAGAAATTATTAAGTGGGGTCCTCAAATTGAAATTAAGGAAGGTCTCATGAAAACTATCGAGTATTTCAAATATGCATAAGGCTAGGGAAAATCCGAAAAGAATAGTGAAAAGTCAAACAAAATACCCACCGAGAGTAATTTCAAATAATTGGATTGCCATTCCCGCATTCTTTTTTATAAATTGGCCAATAATTTTCACACCGATCGTGGGTGATGACCTTATCAACCCATTTGACCTCTATCGACAAACGAACGGCTCAATCATTGAGGTGATCAAATACACCTTAGATTTTGGTGTATACGCGCACATCGCACCCATAGGGATGCTTACTGGAGGACTGTGGAATTACTCTTGGATTGCATCACAGGAGTTAACGGGACTCAGTCACCAAGCTTTTTACATCGCGACAAAGGTTGTCATATACACGCTATTTATATACACATTGCAAAGATTTATCAAAACCCTACTGCCAACAAATTTCTCGAAAAGAGGCTTAGTTGAAATTTTGTCTGTTTTATCGCTGTCCGCATTACTGCAAGTACATGGGCTTTGGTCAAATGACCCCGTAACAAATTACCCTCTTGCAGGTATGCTCAGTACGATCATAGGAGTTTGGTGCATAATAAATTTTGTAAATCTCATGGATCGATATACGAGCATGAGGTTCTATTCGACTGCTTCAATTCTTCTTATTGCTAGCTTTTGGTATGAAATGAATTTAGGATTATTGGTGGCCTTACCAGTCTATTATGTAATCAAAAAGAGACATTTAAAAACTCAAGGAATGAAAACTTCATTCAAAGTCAGCAGATTAATTGCAATGATTGGCCTCCCCCTATTTATTTATTCAAGTCTTCGGATCGCGAATCTTGATGCGGCCGGTAGATATGATGGAACAACCGTTAAGTTAGGCCTTGATTCACTTGAAACTTGGTTCTTACTGAATAGTTCGTGGATACCTTTTGCTAACGTGTATACAGCAAATTACTTGAATATTCCATTAAACTTCAAAGGCGGACTAGTTTATTTCACGCAAGGGGCACTACTTATTATGGCCACCGTTCACCTTATCAAAAATTCGAAAGGCGAGTCGACACTAAAGAATTTTGTTAAAAATGATGGGTTTAATCTGGTTTATAAAATGGTGCCATTCATCTTGTATGCGTTCTCTGCGACTGCATCACATTCATTAACGCCAAAGTATCAAAACGAAATAAATGTCTTGGGTCAAGTTTACATGAGCTATTCAGTAGTATTAATAGTGGTGTGTGCTTTTCTGTGTGTTTTGATTCTTGTTACAAAATTTAAACCCGTGATTTTACTGGTATGCGGGATTGCAATCGCAAATCTTGCCGTAAACACTTCAATATCTGAGACTTTTAATTCGAGCATGGAGCGAAACAACCAATTGATTAAATCACTCGCGAGCGAGAATTTGCAGGTTAGATGCGATGCCTTAGAAAATTGGAAGTTAATGAACTGGCCAGACTATTATCGCGACGGCATGGAATTGGGTTTAAAGTACACCTTTAAAGAGATCGAAAATTCCAATTTTTGCTCAGATTAGATATTTTCAGCCTTTAAATCATTTTCAACCATAAGTGCGACAAGTTCCTTAAATGACGTCTTTGGAACCCAACCCAATAGTTCCTTAGCCTTTGTGCCATCTCCCACCAAGAGGTCTACTTCCGAAGGGCGTATCATTTCTTTATCGAAATCAACGTACTCTTCAATCGCGCCATCTAATCCAGCTGCGCTTAGAGCAGCCTCAACAAACTCTGAAACCTTATGTGTTACACCAGTTGCAATTACATAGTCATCTGGCTTTTCTTGTTGAAGCATTAACCACATCGCCTCGACGTAATCTTGGGCATAACCCCAGTCGCGCCTTGGTGATAAATCACCAAGAGAGAATCGGGCTTGTTTCCCGAGTTTAATTCTTGCGACATTGGATGTGATCTTGCGAGTAACAAATTCATGACCCCGGAATTCCCCTTCATGATTAAATAAAATTCCACAAGATGCATGCATGCCATAAGCTTCACGATAATTAACACATGTGTAATGTGCAAAAGTTTTAGCAACACCATATGGAGAACGTGGATGGAATGGTGTTAATTCAGTTTGTGGCGTCTGCCTAACTTTGCCAAACATTTCAGAAGATGAAGCCTGATAAAAACGGATTTGATTGTTTGAATCAATTTGACGCACTGCCTCAAGTATTCTTAATGCGCCTAACCCGGTTATATTGGCGGTTAACTCAGGTTGCTGGAAACTCATACCGACAAAAGAAATTGCACCTAAGTTGTAGATCTCACGGGGTTGAACACGATCAATGATCTGGAGCAAGCTTGAAAAGTCAGTTAAATCGCCACGGTGCAGTTTGGCCTCTGGAAACAGCTTTGTGAAACTTTCTTCACGAGAATTGCGCTGACCATTCACAACCCCGTGGACTTCGTAACCTTTTTGTAAGAGAAGTCGGGTGAGGTGGTGGCCGTCTTGGCCCGTGATTCCAGTAATTAGTGCAGTTGGCATTTTCAAAACTCCTCATTAATTCCTAGCCTGCGATACGAATGGTACTAGAGTTACTATATTGTGAGTAGCTCCACCGCGGGTGGTTTACTGAGGGTACAAATTATTTTTAAGGATGACTGGTCTTGAAGATTCTTTACGAGTTAACTTACGCGACACGTGGTCAATCTGGCATCCCACGAGACACTGCCTCAGTTGCCAAGATGTTGCTGAATGAAAAAGAGTTTCAAACTGACTTAGTTTTGAACCCACGAACTCACATCCAAAGGTCAATTTTTAAACAACCCAAAGAGAATTGGGAATCAGAAGTCTTGGGTAGTGCCTTACGCAAAGAACCAGGTAGGTCAGTGCTCCCACCTATTTTTACATCGGGATTAATTCTTCTTCAATCATTGTCGCTCAAAAGAAAGGTGTCATTTTACTTTCTTTCTGAAAAGATGAATTTAAATGCTTTGGAATATCTTAATCTTCTCAAACTAAATGGCGCTCTTGCAAGTACCAGAGTTGCACTGATATCTATAAGTTATCTCGCTCGTTTCGCACGTCCTGCATTTCTAAAGCCCTTTAAGTTGTCTACTTCTGAATACGACATTTTCATTCAGCAGCAAGTAGATCCAATGAACGTGGGAAAGAATACGATTCACGTAGTTCGCCTACATGATTTTCTTCCGGTAACACATCCACAGTTATTTGATCAAAATGCAGTGAAAATTTTTACTAAGTCACTTCGAATTATGCTGAAGGGTAAGAAGAAGATTTGGGTTATGGATTCGGAGAGCACAGCTAAGGGCTTTAAGGAATATTTTGGATCAGACCTTGATGTCCGCGTCATCCCTTGTTCCATTACACCTGCTAAATCGGGCGGTACCCATATTGAGGCGCTGCGCAAAAATCAAATTTGTATCGTTAATACAATCGAGCCACGTAAGCGTGTGTCACTAGCAATATCTGGATTTCGCGAAGCAAAAAGCCTAGGCAAGTTAACACCTGATTGGGAATTGATAATTATCGGTGCTGAAGGCTGGCAGGAAAAAAATCTCGCATCTGGCCTTCGCAGGGGAGTATTTGGTAGCGACATTATCTTCAAAGAAAATGCAGCCGGCTTTGAACTCCAGCAAGTTTTTAGTGAGAGTAAAATCGTATTGTCCGCTGCCGCTGCCGAAGGTTTTGGTTTGCCTCCCCTAGAGGGAATGATTAATGGTTGCGTTCCTGTCGTAAGTGACATCCCTCAACATCGTGAAACTGTGCGGGACAACGGGTTCTATTTCTCAGGGGAAAATCCAGAAGGAATTGCAAATGCATTGGGCGAGGCAGCAGCACTAGTTGCAGACAATAATTCTCAAATCCCAAAAAACCTAAGAAATTACGTAGAAGAAAATTACTCAGAGGAAGTTATTGGCAAGATGTGGGGCAAGTTCATTAACTCACTCGCCAAATAAGTTGGGTTTGAGTGCTGCTTTACTTGAAGAGTCGGCAATTGCAAAACGTGAATTAGATCCGACCGAAGTCATCTTCGTAACGTGTTATGTCATTTTCGGAAAATGACGAACCTGTTTGAACTTCAATGAGAACTAGAGGTACAGCGCTATTGCACGAAATCCGATGTTTCGAACCAAACGGCACGTCTATTGAGCCACCGGCCTGAACTTGCATTTCTACGCCGTCTAATTCGGCTATTCCTTGTCCCGAAACAATAAACCAATGTTCTGCACGAAACTTGTGACTTTGAAGTGAGATGCGTTTTCCAGGATTCACGACTAGCTTTTTAACCTGACAGTTTTCTTCGGAATGTAGGACCGTGTAATTACCCCATGGACGCTCTTGGAAATGCATTAGGAGAGATTACTAATTTGACGAATCAAATAAATCGAATGAACAGTCACATTCTCACTCTCTAAAGTGGCTTGGGCCGGGATCGAACCGGCGACCTAACGATTTTCAGTCGTTCGCTCGTACCAACTGAGCTACCAAGCCAACAAAGATCTCGCTAGCAGTTGCCCGCTAGTACGCATGGCACACAAATAAATTTGCATACAACACCAAAACCTTTGCGACCCGGACGGGACTTGAACCCGCGACCTCCGCCGTGACAGGGCGGCGCGCTAACCA
>Ga0187844_10003377_pt1 | contig 10688 bp, 7 predicted proteins | sample SpaLakP09_SKY_50_FD_134517 | JGI IMG/M metagenome (GOLD analysis project Ga0187844, IMG submission 134517) | Oligotrophic lake water microbial communities from Sparkling Lake, Wisconsin, USA - SP09_SKY_50 | ecosystem: Environmental > Aquatic > Freshwater > Lake | place: USA: Sparkling Lake...
CTTTTCGGCTTCAAAGCCGAAATGGGTGATCCAGTCCTGGGCGTAGCGCGCGCCACTCGACTGCAGCACCCGGACCGAAATCATGTTCTTGGATTTGGCCAGGCCCCGGCGCAGGGTCATCGGGCCTTCGAAGGTGCCGTCGTAGTTCTTCGGTTCCCAAGGTTGCCCGCCGGTCGTGCCGGCATCAAAGAAAAGGGGCGCGTCATTGACCACGGTGGCCGGACCAAAGCCTTTTTCGAGCGCGGCCGAATAGATGAAGGGTTTGAAGCTCGAGCCCGGCTGGCGCCAGGCCTGGGTCACATGGTTGAACTTGTTCTTGTCGAAATCGAAGCCACCGACCAGGGCCTTGATGGCCCCGCTGCGCGGGTCCACCGCCACGAAAGCACCTTCCACCTCGGGCAACTGGGTGATCTCCCAGGTGTCCTTGGGGGTCTTCACGACGCGGATCACGGCGCCTCGGCGCAGTCGGATGTTGGGCGGTGCCTTGTCCGACAGGCCCGACTGTGCTGGCTTCAAGCCATCGCCGGTGATCTCGACGCTGTCGCCATTGGGGCGCACGGCGGTGATCTTCTTGGGGTTGGCGTCCAGCACCACAGCAGCCATCACGTCGCCGTTGTCAGGGTGGTCGGAGAAGGCGTCATCGATGGCCTCGTCCTGCTCTTTGGGGTTGCCGGGCAGGTTGATGAAACGCTCGGGCCCCCGATACACCTGGCGCCGCTCATAGTCCATGATGCCCTTGCGCAGCGCGCGGTAGGCCGTGTCCTGATCCGCTGCATTGATCGAGGTGTAGACGTTCAGGCCGCGGGTGTAGGCCTCGGAGCCGTATTGCGTGAGCACCAGCTGGCGCACGGTTTCGGCCACGTACTCGGCGTGGATGCGCGAGCTGTCGGGCCCGAATTTGATGCGCAGGGCCTCGTTGCGGGCCTCATCGGCCTGGGCTTTGCTGATGAAGCCGTTCTCCTCCATCCGGTCGATGATGTACTGCTGGCGGATGCGGGCCCGTTTGGGGTTGCTGATCGGGTTGTAGGCCGAGGGGGCCTTGGGCAGGCCGGCCAGCATGGCGGCCTCGGCTACCGTGATGTCTTTCAGGGGCTTGCCGAAATAGGTGTCGGCGGCGGCCGAGAAACCGTAAGCGCGGTTGCCCAGGAAGATCTGGTTCATGTAGATCTCGAGGATCTGGTCCTTGCTGAGCATGTGCTCGAGCTTGAAGGTGAGCAAGATCTCGTAGATCTTCCGGGTGAAGGTCTTTTCGGAGGACAGGTAGACGTTGCGCGCCACCTGCATCGTGATGGTCGAGGCCCCCTGGCTTTTGACCCGGCCCAGGTTGGCCAGGCCGGCCCGGAACATGCCGATGTAGTCGACGCCGCCGTGTTGATAAAAACGGGCGTCTTCGACCGCCAGCACGGCGTCTTTCATGATCTTCGGGATGTCCTTGATGGGCGTCAGGTTGCGACGCTCTTCGCCGAATTCGCCCAGCAGTGCACCGTCTGCCGAGTAGACCCGCAAGGGGAGCTTGGGCTGGTAGTCGGACAGGTCGCTGATGTCGGGCAGGTTGGGGTAGGCCACCGCCAGGGCGACGGCCACCAGCATCAGAACGCTCAGCACGCCGGCGAGCGCCAGACCTGCCAGCCACAGCAGCACCCGTACCGCCCAGTGAGTTCTCCCTGGCGAGCCGGAGCGAGGGGACTCCTGAGTATTCTGGGGGGTGGAGCGTGCCATGGTCGATTGAAAAGTGAATTGCGAATTATAGAAATCGAGCATCCGCAGGGGCGGATGCCGTGGCTTGCCGGGTCCGCGACCTTCGTAACTTATTGCAAAATAGTCACAAATCGTATGCTTTTGACAACGAGGGGTTAATGCTGTCCGGCGGAATTCCTTGGTCCGACAACACCCTTGCTGATAGCATTCAAGCAAAATGTGAAGTAGAAGCGTCCGTCCGGGCGTGTTACGGGGGACCATCTTGATCTCTTTAGGATCATTGTTTGGCCGGCAGGTGGCGCCCCTGCTCGGCATTGACATCAGCTCTTCTAGCGTCAAGCTGGTCGAACTGGGTCGTGAAAAGTCCGGAGAGTACGTTCTCGAACGCTGCATGATGGAGCCGCTGGACAAGGGCTGGATCATCGACGGCAACATCGAGAAATTCGATGAGGTGGCCGAAGCCGTCAAACGGTTGGTCAAACGCTGCGGCAGCCGCACCAAAAACGTGGCCATGGCCTTGCCCGCCTCGGCCGTCATCACCAAGCGGATCGTCCTGCCGGGCGGTCTCTCGGATCAGGAACTCGAAGTCCAGGTCGAATCTGAAGCCAACCAATACATCCCGTTTTCGCTCGATGAGGTCAGCCTCGATTTCTGTGTCATCGGCCCCAGCCTCAGTTCGCAGGGCGACGTCGATGTGCTGATTGCCGCTTCACGCAAGGAGAAGGTGCAGGATCGTCAGGGGCTGGCAGAGGCTGCGGGGCTCAAACCGGTCGTGCTGGATGTCGAATCCTTCGCTTCACGGCTTGCGGCAGGCCGCTTGATTGAGCAATTGCCTGGACATGGTGCGAGCCTCATGGTGGCTTTGTTCGAGGTCGGTTCGATGACCACCAGCCTGCAGGTGCTCAAGGACAGTGAAGTCCTTTATGAGCGCGATCAGGCTTTTGGTGGCGCTCAGTTGACCCAGTTGATCGTGCGTCAATATGGGTTCTCGCCCGAAGAGGCGGAGTCCAAAAAGCGTTCTGGCGAGCTTCCCGATGATTACGCATCCTCGGTGCTGCGCCCTTTTGTGGAGAGTGTGGCGCAAGAAATCGGCCGGGCGCTCCAGTTCTTCTTCACCAGCACGCCGTTCAACCGCGTGGACCACATCTTGCTGGCCGGTGGTTCTGCTGCACTGCCGGGCTTGGCCGAGGCGGTGACGCAGCAGACCTCGTTTGCCTGCAGTCTGGTGAATCCCTTTGAGGGCATGCAGATCCAGGATTCCGTGCGCCTGAAGAAGATGGCGCGTGAGGCTCCTGCCTACCTCACCGCATGTGGCCTGGCCATGCGGAGGTTTCTGACATGATCCTGATCAACCTGCTCCCGCACCGGGAAGAGGCGCGCCTCAAGCGCAAGGAAGCCTTCAAAGTGGCCCTGGTGGGCTCGATGATGCTGGGGGGGCTGGTCGTGGCGATGGTTTACTTGGTATACCAGTCCAACCTGACAGACCAGCGCGAGCGCAACGAAACCTTGAAGGCCGAGATCAAGACCCTGGAAGTCCAGATCAAGGAAATCTCGAATATTGAAGCCGAGATCGCTGCGTTGAAAGCTCGCCAGAAGGCCGTGGAAGACCTGCAGTCCGATCGCAATGCCCAAACCTACCTCATGAATGAGTTGGTCAAGCAATTGCCTGACGGGGTCTATGTGACCAGCATGCGGCAGGAAGGGCAGACGATCCTGATCCAGGGCGTGGCCCAATCCAATCAGCGCGTGTCTGAAGTGCTGAAGAATTTCTCTTCGGGATCTCCCTGGTTCGCTCGACCTGAGTTGTTGGAAATCCAGGCGGGGACCGTGAACCTGAGCCCTCGCGATCAGCGTCGTGTGGCCAATTTCGGCATGAGATTCCAGTTGCTGCGGGCCTCGGATGTTGAGAAGGCTGCCGAAGCGGCAGCGAAGAAGTGAGTCTCACCATGGCGATCAACACCAAGCTTTCGATTGATTTCCCCGCTCTCTTTGAGCAGGCCAAGTCGCAGTTCTCCGATCTCGATCCCAAAGACCCTTCGGCGTGGCCCGCGTTCCCGCGCTACCTGACCTTTGTCTTGGCCGCCGCCGCGGTTGTGCTGGTGGCCTGGTTTGCTTGGCTGACCGATTTTCAGACTGAGCTTGAACAAGAGGTCTTGACGGAGGAGAAACTCAAAGCCGATTTCAGTGCCAAGCTGACCAAGGCTGTGAACCTGGATGCCCTGAAAAAGCAACGGGAGCAGGTTCTGCAGTACGTGAATCAGTTGGAGAAACAATTGCCTGGCAAGGCCGAGATGTCGGCCTTGTTATCGGATATCAACCAGGCCGGGTTAGGGCGCAGCCTTCAGTTTGAACTGTTCCGCCCGGGCCAGATGGCGGTCAAGGAGTATTACGCCGAACTGCCGATCGCGATTCGTGTCACAGGCAAATACCATGACATCGGTTTTTTTGCCTCCGATGTGGCCCATTTGTCCCGCATCGTGACCCTGAACAACCTGACCTTGAGTCCAGGCAGGGAGGGCACATTGGTGATGGACGCCACGGCTCGAACTTTCAGGTACCTGGATCCAGACGAAGTGGCCAGTCAGCGCCAAGCCAAGGGGGGTAAATGAGCCGGTCCCTGCAATCTCTCCGGCCCTTGTTGATGCTGGCGACAGTCACCTTGGCTGCGTGCAGTTCCAACGAGTCTGAAATCGGTACCTGGATGGCGGAACAAAGAGCACTGAGTCGGCCCAAGGTGACTCCGATCTCCGAGCCCAAGAAATTCATTCCCCAGGAATATGTGGGGGCGGATGCCATGGACCCGTTCAATGTCCAGAAATTGACCCAGGCGCTGAAGCGTGATTCAGCTTCGCCGGGCAATATGGCCATCATTGCGCCGGAAATGGCGCGCCGCAAGGAGGCCCTGGAGATGATGCCGCTGGATTCGATGGCCATGGTGGGCAGCATGCAGAAAGGGGGCGTTCCCGTGGCATTGCTGCGCATCGACAATCTCTTATACCAAGTCAAGGTCGGCAATTATCTGGGGCAGAATTTTGGCCGAATCATGAAAATCACCGAGACCGAAGTTCAACTGCGCGAGGTGGTCCAGGACTCCTCGGGTGACTGGATTGAGCGACCGGCCTCTCTGCAATTGCAGGAGCGGGGGAAATGAAAATGAATCAATTTATAAAGTTGGCGCTTCGGCTGATTTTCTCGCTGGCCATGGTGGCCACGGTTGGTGGTTTGAGGGCCCAGGAGGCGCAGACCTTGAAGGCCATATCGGTTTCTTCCCATTCGGGGGCGGAAGTGGTCCGGTTTGACTTTTCCGAACCCGTGGGGTTTCGTCTGAACGGCTTCGGCATCCAGTCGCCTGCCCGGGTCGCCCTTGATCTGCCTGTGGTGGGTAGCGCGCTGCAAAAGAATGTGGTCGAGTTCACGCAGGGGAATGTCAAATCGGTCAATGTGATCCAGGCTTCGGACCGTACCCGGGTGGTCTTGAACCTGAAGCGCTATCAGGCCTACAGCACCCAGGTGGTGGGCAAGTCGGTGTTGGTGACCTTTGAGCCTGTGACGGCCAATGCGACATCGAGCACCACGGTATCCTCGGCCTTTGCCGAGTCGCACAACGATGACGTGCTGCCACTCAAGGACATCGACTTCCGCCGGGGCACTGACAACGCAGGTCGCATGGTGGTCAGTCTGCCCAACAACCAGACGGGCGTGGATCTCAAGGTTCAAGGTCAGAGTCTGGTGGTCGAGTTTCAGAAATCATCGCTGCCAGAAGGCCTGCGTCGGCGCATCGACGTGTCTGACTTTGGCACGCCGGTGCAGCTGATCACCTCCACCCAGGTTGGCGATCGCGTGCGTGTGTTGATCGAGCCCAAGGGTGATTGGGAGCATTCGGCGTATCAGAGTGACGACCAGTTTGTGGTCGAGGTGCGGCTCAAGAAGGTGGACACCAGCAAGCTTTTGCAAGGGCCCTCCTATTCGGGCGAGAAGCTGTCCCTCAACTTCCAGAGCATCGATGTCCGATCCTTGCTGCAGGTGATCGCGGACTTCACCAACTTCAACATCGTCACTTCCGACACCGTATCGGGCAACCTGACGCTGCGGCTCAAGGACGTGCCTTGGGACCAGGCGCTGCAGATCATCATGGACTCCAAGGGCCTGGGCATGCGCAAGGCGGGCAATGTGCTGTGGATTGCCCCCCGGGATGAGCTGGATGCGCGGACCAAGAAAGACCTGGAGGCCCTGCAGGCGATCGAGCGCCTGGAGCCGCTTCGCACCCAGTCATTCCAGCTCAACTACGCCCGTGCCGCCGACATGGTGGTGCAGTTGCGGGGCGCGGCTGTCGGGGCGGGTGTGGGGGCGGGCTCCGTCGGTGGCGTGACCCGTTTCCTGTCCGAGCGCGGCAGTGTGATTGCCGAGCCGCGCACGAACCAGTTGTTCGTGACCGATACCGCCAAGAAGCTCAATGAGGTGCAGGAACTGCTGTCCAAGCTGGATATCCCGGTGCGGCAGGTGCTGATCGAAGCGCGCATCGTCGAGGCGTCCGACACCTTCGGTCGATCGCTGGGCGTGCGTTTGGGCGGCAGTGACAAGCGCGGCGTGAGTGGCGGTGACGCGGGCTATTCCATTGGGAATGGCAATCGAGTGGCCATCGGGGGGTCGTATGACGCAGTGTCTTCCACCACCACGGAAAGCGCCAACACCATGACCACCACCAACACCAGCTTTGTGAATCTGCCGGCCACCGGTCAGGGCGGCTACAGTGCTGCCTCGTTTGCTCTGTCGATTTTCAGCTCGGCTGCCAACCGCTTCCTGAACCTGGAAATCTCGGCCTTGGAGGCCGACGGCAAGGGCAAGGTGGTGTCCAGCCCGCGCGTGATCACGGCTGATCAGACCAAGGCGCTGATCGAGCAAGGTACGGAGTTCCCGTATCAGCAAGCGACCTCCAGTGGCGCCACCTCGGTGGCCTTCCGCAAGGCCAACCTGAAGCTTGAAGTGACCCCTCAGATCACGCCCGAAGGCAACATCATTCTGGAGTTGGACATCAACAAGGACAGCAAGGGCGAGACCACGGCGCAGGGCATTGCCATCAACACCAAGCACATCAAGACCCAGGTGCTGGTCGAGAATGGCGGTACCGTGGTCATCGGTGGCATTTTCGAGCTGACCGAGTCCGACAGTGAGGCCAAAGTGCCCGTCCTTGGGGATATCCCTGTGATGGGAAATCTGTTCAAGACCAAATCCAGGTCTGTCAACAAGCAGGAAATGCTGGTGTTCATCACCCCGAAGATGGTGTCTGATCGTGCGACCAACCGTTGATTTGGGGATGGAGGTATGTTTGTGAAATATTTGAAATTTCTTTTTGTGCTGCTGGCAGCTTGTTTGCTGGCCGCCTGTGGTGGCGGTGGGGGCAGCGCTGGCACGACAAGCGGCAGTTCGTCGGGTTCGACCGTGACGGCCACCTTGGTCGTCACGCTCACTGATTCGTCCGGTGCCGCTTTGGCAACGCCGCACACGCTCAAGGCCGGCCAGTTCTACCTCGCGCAGGCCACGGCGTTGGATTCGTCAGGCAAACCGATCACGAACCAGGTGGTCACGTTCACCACTGACGCGACTCTGGTGACACTGTCGGCCAGCACTGCACTGACGGATTCCAATGGTGTGGCCAGCGTCAAGATCACACCTTTGTCTGTGTCGGGTGCCGGCTCGGTGGGTGCATCGATGACCTACAACTCGACCGCCATCACCGGCACTGCGGCCTCTTACCAGGTCACGCCTCTGGCCGTGACCGGCACACCTTCGCTGACGTTGACCCTGACGGATTCGGCGGGAGTGACTCTGTCGACACCGCGCACATTTGTCACCGGTGCCACGTACAAGGCCAAGGTTCTGGCTGTGGATGCGACCAATGCGCCGATCTCCAATCTGGTGGTGACTTTCACCACCGATGCCACACTGGCCACCATCTCGCCTGCCAGTGCGCTGACCGACGCCAACGGCGTGGCCACCGTGCAGATCGTGCCCCTGACCAAGACTGGAGCGGGGAGTGTGCAGGTGTCGGCTGCGATCAATGGAACCACATACACCTCGCCGGCCATTGCGTACCAAGTCACGTCGGCCAGTGTGGCGGCGTCCCTGGTCTTTGTTCCCCAGACAGCGACCACGGCGAATCCCACGCCCGGCATCATTGTGGTGAGCAGTGCCAACAACGGCAACAAATTGCTGACCGCGACCTTCCAGCTGAACAACAGCCAGGGTGTGGGTATTTCCGGGCAGTCCTTGGTGCTGACTCTGAATGCTCAGGCTGTCAGTGCAGGCGTCACCTTTTTGGTCAACGGCGTGAATTCCAGCGCCTCGCAGACCTTCGTGACCGACCAGAGTGGTCAGATCAACGCCTATGTGGCCTCGGGCACCTTGCCGACCTCGATCGTGATCACTGCAACGCTTGCCACCAACTCCACCATCACGGGTTCTTCCTATGGCTTGGCGGTGTCCAACGGCAGGCCGACCCAGTTGCGTTCTTCGATTGCCGCAAGTACTTTGAGTGTCGAGGCGGCTTCGGGCGGTTCAGTGACCCAGGGTGTGCAATCGACCCTCACCGTATTGTTGTCGGATCGCATGGGCAACCCCATTCCAACAGGAACCGTGGTCAACCTGATCGCGTCGCACGGTCAGGTTCAGGGTACCTGCACTGTTGCCATTGTGAGCAACACCTCGCAATGCTCTGCCGTCTGGACTTCTGCCTCTTCTCGTCCCGCAAGTGGCCTGTTCACCGTACTCGCCTATCTTGATGGTGAGGAGGACTTTGTCGACGCCAACGGCAATAACCAATATGACAGCGGCGAAACCTTTTACGACGTTGGGCAGGCGTTTTTGCCCAAAACGGTGTCGGCTGATGTGCCGGTATCGTCCTTGGTCTACAACGCCGCTTTGGATCAACCGATCTCAGGCGGGATGACCGGATCCAAGGCTTGCGTCGTCACCAATTCGACAACCATCTACTATGCTATTGCCAACACCTGTGATGGCGTTTGGAGCAGTTCTGTCCGCGTCCGTCTGGGTGTCCGCATGAATTGGGCTGGTAACGTTGCTTACATGACTCAGACGGGGTCCACATCTTCATCCATGACGATCAAAGTCGCAGATGATTTGGGCAACAGCATGCCGAGCAACAGTACTTTTACGGCTTCATTGACCTGCCAGGGGACCAATTCATCGGGGGCGGCAACAACAGTCTCTGTTCCTGTGTCTCTGTCGCAGTCTTCCAGTTCAAATACGATTTCTTATGCGGTGGTGAATGTGGCCTATTCAACTGACCTGGCTGCAGCCGGTTACACAACAGGAAAATGTTCACTGTTGTTCTCCGTGACCACGCCAGGCGGCGCGACCACTGGCAAGTACTTCTCAGCAACCTACTAAACTCAGGGCCTCCAACCGCCTGGCAACTTCGGTTGCCAGGCGTTTTCATTTTTGTGGCCTGCGCTGGTGCGGGCCTGGGCCAACTTCGAAACTCATGCTTTGTGTCCTGATCGGCATGCCGGGCTCCGGCAAATCAACTGTCGGGCGCCAATTGGCGCGGCGGCTGGGGGTGTCCTTTTTCGACACGGACCATCTGCTGGAATCGCGGCTGGGCTGTTCGATCCGCGAGTATTTCGAAGCCCAGGGCGAAGCAGCCTTTCGTGAGCGTGAGCAGCAGGCCCTGGCCGAATGCGTTTCAAATGAGCACGGCGTGGTCTCGACGGGTGGCGGCATCGTGTTGCGCCCGGCCAACCGTGAACTGCTGCGCGCTGCGCCCTGTGTGATCTACCTGCGCGCCAGCCCGGAAGACATCTATCGGCGCCTGCGCCACGACACCACCCGCCCCCTGCTGCAGGTGGCCGATCCGCTGCGCAAGCTCAAAGAGCTCTACGCCGAGCGCGACCCGCTCTACCGCGAGGCAGCCGGCTTTGTGGTGGAGACCGGGCGACCCAGCGTGGCGGCCCTGGTCAACATGATTTCGATGCAGCTCGACCTCGCATCCCCCGGGGTTTCCGCCTCAGCGCCTAAACTCTGAGCTTGGGTGGTCGTGGTTCAACCCCTTGCGCGGTGCTCAAAGTGCTTGTCGCAGTCTGCCCCGGCCTTGCTTCACGGCCTTTTTGATCGCTTTCTCACCGACTTTTCCTGGATGGATTCCGATGACGTCTCAGCCCGCACCTGCCGCCAATGTTTCGATTGAGTTGGGCGATCGCAGCTACGACATCCTGATCGGCTCCGGCCTGCTGGGCCAGGCCGCCGCCTATGAAGGGCTGCCGGCCAGCAGCTCGGCCCTGATCGTCACCAACACCACGGTGGCGCCGCTGTACCTGTCCCAACTGAAGCAGGCCCTGGCCGGGCGCCATGCCCAATTGCATGAGGTGGTGCTGCCTGACGGTGAGGCCTTCAAGACCTGGGAAACCCTGAACCTGATCTTCGACGCCCTGTTGGGCCACGGCTGCGACCGCAAGACGGTGGTCTACGCCCTGGGCGGCGGCGTGGTGGGCGACATGACCGGTTTTGCTGCGGCGGCCTACATGCGCGGCGTGCCCTTTGTGCAGGTGCCGACCACCTTGCTCGCGCAGGTCGACTCCTCGGTGGGCGGCAAGACCGCCATCAACCACCCGCTGGGCAAGAACATGATCGGTGCGTTCTACCAGCCCCAGCGTGTGATCTGCGACCTGGGCACCCTGGCCACCCTGCCCGAGCGTGAGCTCAGTGCCGGCCTGGCCGAGATCATCAAGTACGGCCCGATTGCCGACACCGTGTTCCTGGACTGGATCGAGGCCCACATGCCAGGCCTGCGCCGCCGCGAGGTCGATCTGCTGGCCCATGCCGTGCGCCGCAGCTGCGAGATCAAGGCCCATGTGGTGGGCGTGGACGAACGTGAGTCGGGCCTGCGCGCCATCCTCAATTTCGGTCACACCTTTGGCCATGCGATCGAGGCCGGCCTGGGCTATGGCGAATGGCTGCACGGTGAGGCTGTCGGC
>Ga0187844_10003379_pt1 | contig 10687 bp, 10 predicted proteins | sample SpaLakP09_SKY_50_FD_134517 | JGI IMG/M metagenome (GOLD analysis project Ga0187844, IMG submission 134517) | Oligotrophic lake water microbial communities from Sparkling Lake, Wisconsin, USA - SP09_SKY_50 | ecosystem: Environmental > Aquatic > Freshwater > Lake | place: USA: Sparkling Lake...
CGCCCTGCAGCAGTCGGTCATAGGGATCGGGCGTCCCGGCCCCCAGGCCCAGGGCGGCGACGGCGGTCAGCAGCGTGCGGCGGGTCGGCATGGGGTCTCCGGATCAGGCTCCGAAGACTGGCGCCGTCAGACCGCTTGCGCCACCGTCCGCGTCCGCTTCCAGGCCCCGTAGGCGAAGACCGCCACCCCGGCCCAGATGAACAGGAAGGACAGGGCCCGCAGCGGGGTGAAGGCCTCGCCGAGGGCGATGCCGATGCCGAACTGCAGGGTCGGACCGATGAACTGCAGAAAGCCCATGGCGCTGAGCGGCATGCGGCGCGCCGACCAGGCGAACAGGGCCAGGGGCACGACCGTGACCGGCCCGGCCAGCAGCAGCAAGGCGCTGACCCCGGTGCCCGCGCCGAAATGGCCCGCCCCGGTCGACTGCAGGTGCAGCACATAGATCAGGCCCGGCACGGCCAGATAGGCACACTCGATGAACAGGCCAGTCTGGGCGTCAGCCTTCACCTGCTTGCGCAGGATGCCATAGAGGCAAAAGCTCAGGGCCAGGCCCAGGGCGACCAACGGCAGGTGGCCGAGGGCCGCCGTCTGGATCGCCACCCCGATCGCGGCCAGACCGATGGCGATCGCGCCCTCGCGGCTGATGCGCTCGCGGAACAGGACCGCCCCGGCCGCCATGGTCATCAGCGGGTTGATGTAATAGCCGAGGCTGGCCTCGATGACGTGCCCGGCATTGACCGCCAGCACATAGATCGACCAGTTGATGAAGATGGCGGCCGTCGAGCAGGCCAGGATCAGCAGGGTCCTCGGCTGGCGCAGCACGGCCGCCACCTGCCCCGCCTGCCGGGCCAGCAGCACGGCCAGAAACGCCCAGGGCGCGGCCCACAGGGTACGGTGCGCGATCATCTCCCACGGGCCGACGCCCTGCAGGGCCAAGGCGTGGAAATAGAGCGGCAGGAAGCCCCACAGGGTGTAGCAGCCCACGGCCGCCATCAGCGCGGTCCGGCTCTCGTCAGGGGTCTTGGTCACATCCGCCGACATGGCGTCGTCCTTTGGTCAGAATCGAAAAGGGCTCCCGGAACCCTTAGGTCCCGGGAGCCCCTGAAACGTCCACCCGCTATTTGCGGACGGGAGTCTTAGGCCGGGAGTTTCTGCCTGATGAGACCCTTCTCATGCAGCAGTTGCGCGATCTGCACGGCGTTCAGGGCCGCGCCCTTGCGCAGGTTGTCGGCCACGCACCACAGGGCCACGCCGTGCTCGACGGTCGGGTCGTTGCGGATGCGCGAGACATAGACCGGGAACTCGCCGGCGCTTTCCTTCGGCGTCATGTAGCCGCCGTCCTCGCGCTTGTCGACGACCACGACGCCGTCGGTATCGCGCAGGATCTCGCGGACATCATCTTCGTCCAGGGCAGTCTCGAACTCGATGTTCACCGACTCCGAGTGGCCGACCATGACCGGCACCCGCACGCAGGTGGCGACCAGCTTGATGGCCGGATCGAGGATCTTGTGGGTCTCGACGGTCATCTTCCACTCTTCCTTGGTGAAGCCGTCGTCCATGAAGACGTCGATGTGGGGGATGACGTTGAAGGCGATCTGCTTGGTGAACTTCTTGGGCGGCGGCGCGCCCAGCACGAACACACCCTTGGTCTGGTCCCAGAGCTCGTCCATGCCTTCCTTGCCCGCGCCCGACACCGACTGATAGGTCGAGACGACGACGCGGCGGATCCTGGCTTCCTTGTGCAGGGCGCTCAGCACCACGACCAGCTGGGCGGTCGAGCAGTTGGGGTTGGCGATGATGTTCTTGGGCAGGTGATCCACTGCATCGGGGTTCACCTCGGGCACGACCAGCGGCACGTCCGGATCCATCCGGAAGTGGCTGGAATTGTCGATCACGATTGGACCGGCCGCGCCGATCTTCTCGCCCCAGGCCTTGGAGATCGACCCGCCGGCGCTCATCAGCACGATGTCGACCTTGGAGAAGTCGAACTGCTCCAGGTCCTCGCAGCGCAGGATCTGGTTGCTGAACGAGACCTCGACGCCGATGGATTTACGAGAGGCGATGGCGTGCATTTTCTCGACGGGGAATTTCACCTCCTCGAGGATGTTGAACATCTCACGGCCAACATTGCCCGTGGCGCCGACCACGGCGACCCGGTAACCCATAGCGGTCTCCAATTCGATTGTCTTCCGACCCTGGAAGATGGCGACCCGTTACGCCCCCAAAGCGCCCGAGGCAAGGCAAGGGTTTCTGCCAGCGCTGATAGGACAGGCCGGGTGCGGCAAGTTTTCACCAGTTGGAACGGACCCGCTCCGCCTTCACGAAATCCACGAAGGCCCGCAGCGGGGCCGGCATGTGGCGGCGGCTGGGATAGTAGAGCAGCGGCCCGGTGAAGGGCGGCAGCCAGTCTTCCAGCACCGTCTCCAGCCGGCCCGTCGCCAGGTCCTCGGCCACGAAGTCCTCGAAGGTGGCGATCAAACCCACGCCGGCCCGGCAGGCCGCCAGCTCCAGATCGATACTGGTCGAGACCAGCGGGCCAGTGGGGCTGACCTTGATCACCTCGCCGTCCTTCTCGAACTCCCAGGGGTGGCTGACCCCGCTGGGGGAACGGTGCCGGATGCAGGCGTGGTCGAGGATCTCGCGGGGATGGGCGGGCCGGCCCCGGGCAGCGAAATAGGCCGGAGCGCCGGCCACCACGAACCGCTGCGGCCCGGCCAGGGGCACGGCGATCATGTCCTTCTCCATCCGCTCGTCATAGCGCACCCCGGCATCGAAGCCGGCCGCCAGCACGTCGATGAAGGTGTCCTCGGCCGTCACCTCCACCGAGACGCCGGGATGGGCCGCCAGAAAGCGCGGCAGCAGCCCGGGCAGGATCACCCGGGCCACGACGTTGGGCACGTTCAGCCGCAGGGTCCCGGTCGGGCTGTCGCGGAAGGCATTGACCTCGTCGAGGGCCAGGGCGACGTCGGCCAGGGCCGGGGTCAGGCGGTCCAGCAGGGTCTGACCGGCCTCGGTCGGCGTCACGCTGCGGGTGGTGCGGTTCAGCAGCCGCACACCCAGCCGCGCCTCCAGCCGCCGCACCGCCTCGCTCAGCGACGAGGCCGAGACGCCGCGCACGGCGGCCGCCCCGCGAAAGCCCCGGGCCCGGGCCACGGCCGTGAAGGCATCCAGATCGGCGAAATCAGCCTGTTGCATTGTGCGAAATTCCGAACGGGTCGTGCAGGTTTGAGCGGATTATCGCACGACACGTTCAGGCGCATAACCCTCCCCACAGACCCCAGCCCCCGGAGAGACCCCCATGAAGACGCATCAGCTCGGCCAGACCGGTCCCGTCGTTTCCGCCTTCGGCCTCGGCTGCATGGGCATGTCGGACATGTACGGCCCCAGCGACCGGGCCGAGAGCCTGGCCACCTTCGACGCCGCCGTCGACCAGGGCGTGACCCTGATCGATACCGGCGACTTCTACGGCATGGGCCACAACGAGCTGCTGATCGGCGAGGCCCTAAAGCGCCATCGTCGCGAGGACCTGGTGCTCAGCGTCAAGACCGGGGCCCTGCGCGATCCGGCCGGAGCCTTCCTCGGCTATGACAGCCGCCCGGTGGCCCTGAAGAACTTCCTCGCCTACAGCCTCAAGCGCCTCGGCGTCGACTACATCGACATCTACCGCCCCTCGCGGCTGGACCCGTCCGTGCCGATCGAGGACAGCATCGGCGCGCTCGCCGAAATGGTCCAGGCCGGCTACATCCGCCACATCGGCCTGTCGGAGGTCGGGGCCGCGACGATCCGCCGGGCCGCCGCCGTCGCGCCGATCGTCGACCTGCAGATCGAGTACTCCCTGGTCTCGCGCGGCATCGAGGTCGACATCCTGCCGACCTGCCGCGACCTGGGTATCGGCATCACCGCCTATGGCGTGCTGTCACGCGGCCTGATCAGCGGCCACTGGACCAAGGCCGGCACCGGCGGCGGCCGGGACTTCCGAGCCATGAGCCCGCGCTTCCAGGGCGACAATCTCGACACCAACCTGGCCCTGGTCGAGGCCCTGCGCGCGGTCGCCGAGGCCCGGGGCGTGACCACCGCCCAGGCCGCCATCGCCTGGGTCGCCAGCCGGGGCGACGACATCGTGCCGCTGATCGGGGCTCGGCGTCGGGACCGTCTGGCCGAGGCCCTGGGGGCCCTGAGCCTCACCCTGTCAGACGAGGACCTGGCCGCCATCGCCGCCGCCGTGCCGGCCGGGGCCGTGGCCGGCACCCGCTATGCCGAGGCGATGATGGCCCACCTCGACAGCGAGCGCTGAGCGCCCTCTCACGACGGGCTTTAGGGGCGCTTGGGCTGGAAGTCCGGCGCGCCGAGGGCCTGGAACAGGAAGGCCTGGACGTCGGCCGCCTGGGCGTCGCGCTGGGCCTTGGTCGAGCCGATCCCGTGGCCGGCGTCGAAATCGACCCGCAGGCGCACGGGGCCGCCGGTGCTGGCGGCCTGCAGGCGAGCGGCCAGCTTGGCCGGCACCCAGGCCGGCACCCGGCCGTCGTTCATGCCGGCGGTGATCAGGATCGGCGGATAGCGCACCCCGTCGACGACATGGACCAGCGGGCTCATGGCCTTCAGGGCGCGGTAGCCTTCCGGCGTGGCGACGGAGCCGAACTCGGCGACATTGGCCGGACCGCCGGGCGTGGTTTCGAACCGCAGCGTGTCGGTGATCGGCACGCCCATGAAGGCGGCGGCGAACAGGTCCGGTCGCTCGGTGACGGCCCGGCCGATCAGGATGCCGCCGGCGCTGGTGCCCGATCCGGCCAGCCGGTCCTTCGAGGTATAGCCCTTGTCGATCAGGGCCTCGGCGGCGGCGATGAAGTCGCGCCAGGTGTTGGGCTTGCTGGCTTCCTTGCCGGCCAGGTGCCAGGCCTCGCCATATTCGCCGCCGCCTCGCACCACGGCCGAGGCATAGATCCCGCCCCGCTTCACGAACGGGATCAGGCGGGCCGAGAAGATCGGATCACTCGACACCCAGTAGGCCCCATAGCCCTCCAGCATCGTCGGGTTGCGACCGTCCAGCTTCAGCGACTTCAGGCGCATGATGTCGACCGGAATGGCCGTGCCGTCGGCGGCCTTGCCCATGATCCGCTCGATGACGATGTCGGAGAGATCGACCGGCATCGGCTCGGCAAGGGCAAGGCTCTTGGCCGGGCCACTGCCGGGGAACTGGAAGAGCTCCGACGGCCGGGCCCAGGACTCCAGGCCCAGGACCGCTCCGGGCCGGTCCGGATCGCTGGTGCTGAACCCGATGCTGGCCGGGAACGGCGTCGCAAGGCGTGACAGGCTGCGGTCCCAGCCCAGGCGCTGGACATCATAGGCCCCGCCCTGGGCCCGGATGACATAGAGCCCGTCCGCGGCCGGGGTGGCGGCGACCAGGGCACCGCCGTTGCCGGAGGCGATTTCGGGGGCATTGGCGAAGTCCGGGGCCTTGAGATCAAGGTCGATCAACCGGCCCAGCGGCGCATTCAGGGTCGTCGCGACCCAGGCGCTGTCGCCGCGCACGACGGGAACGGCCGCCTGGTCACCGCCCAGGCCCAGCAGCATCAGCCGGTCTTCCGCCCCCGCGATCTTGCGCCAGACCGGCTTGCCGGCCGCAACTGCAGAGGCTGGCGACACCCAGGCCAGTCCGTAAGGCGAGACCCCGTCAAAGAGAAAGGCGAATACCCAGTCCGAACGGGTCGGCCAGTAGAGCAACGGCCCGCCGTCACGGCCGAGCGTGCTGTCCGGGCGGCTGGCCTCGAAGACCAGCTGGTCGCGGGCCGGATCCTCGCCGACCACATGCCGCCAGAGGGCCTGGTCCTTGAAGCGCTCCTCGGGACTGTCGCCGGGCTTCAGGGCCTTGAGGCGCGAATAGTAGAAGCTCTTGCTGTCGGGGGCCCATTCCGGCAGGGCAAACCGGGTCCCGTCGATGGCCTCGGCCAGAACCTTGCCGGTGGCGATCTCCATCACGTGAAGGACCGCATCCTCCGAACCGCCCCGACCGATGGTATAGGCCAGGTAGCGATTGTCCGGCGACGGCGAGACGGCTTGCAGGCTGGCCGCGCCGCCCTCGTCCGACAACCTGTCGGGCGCGATCAGTTCGCGGACCGGTCCTCCGGCGACGTTGCGGACATAGAGCCGGTTTACGGCCGCCCCGGACGGGCGCTTCTGGAAATAGAGCTGGTCACCGCGCTGCACGGGCCGCGACGGCACGACGGCGGCGGCGCTGATCGCGGCGATCTCGTCCCCCAGGGCCTTGCGGCCGGGCAGGGCGGCGATTTCGCTGCGGGTGACTGCATCCTGGGCCTTCATCCAGGCGTCGAACTCGGGCGGACGGGCCTCCATCCAGCGATAGCCGTCGACGACGGCCTCACCGAAATAGACATCCGTCACCGGCCGGACCGGCGCGGCCGGCGGCTGCTGCGCCAGGGCCGGCAAGGCCACAGCCGCACTCAGACCCAAGGCCAACAAGACCTGTCGCATGGCGTGTCCCCCTCACTGTCCAGCCGGGGCGATCAGGCTTGGAAAACCGCCGTTCGTCAAGAACCGGCGGGGGTCTCGCCGAGCAGGTGTTCGCGCCACGCGGTACGCAGCACCTTCTTGTCGATCTTGCCGGTCGCGGTCAGGGGCACGGCCGCGAACACCACGTCATCCGGCGTCCACCACTTGACGATGCGCGGGGCCAGATAGTCGAGCACCTCGGCCCGGCTGAGCGCGACACCCTCATGGGTTTCGATGACCAGCAGCGGCCGCTCCTCCCACTTGGGATGCGGCACGCCGATCACGGCGGCGATCTTCACGCCCGGACAGCCGACCGCGACATTCTCCAGGTCGATCGAGCTGATCCACTCGCCGCCGGACTTGATCACGTCCTTCTGGCGGTCGGTGATGCGCATGAAACCGTGGTCGTCGAGGGTGGCGATGTCGCCGGTATCGAACCAGCCGTCCACCTCGGCGGCGTCGGCCTCCTGGCGGAAATAGCGCTTCACCACCCAGGGGCCGCGCACCTTCAGCGCGCCCGAGGTCTCGCCGTCGCGCGGGGCATCGCTGCCGTCCTCGGCCTCGACCTTCAGCTCGATGCCGAACTGCAGCCGGCCCTGCCGGGTCCAGATGGCCTCGTCCATGGCCTCTTCGCCCAGGGCGGCCAGCGACGGCGTCGGGGTGGCGACCACCCCGATCGGGCAGGTCTCGGTCATGCCCCAGATCTGCAGGACGCTGACGCCATAGAGCCGCTTGAACGTCTCGGCCATGGCGCGGGGCACGGCGCTGCCGCCGATCACGACGCGCTTCAGGCTGCCCGGCCGCTGGCCGGTCTGGTCCAGCCAGGTCAGGTACATGGTCCAGATGGTCGGCACGCCGCCAGTGAAGGTGACGCCCTCCCCCTCGATCAGGGCATGCAGGGACGCCCCGTCCATCTTGTCGGCCGGCAGGACGAGCTTGGTCCCGCAGATCGGGGCGCTGAACGGCAGGCCCCAGGCGGTGGCGTGATAGAGGCTGGAGCAGGGCATCACCACGTCAAAGGCGGTGAAGCCGAAGGCGCTGTTGAGGCCGCCGGCCATGGCGTGCAGCACCACCGCCCGATGCGAATAGAGCACGCCCTTGGGGTCTCCCGTGGTGCCCGAGGTGTAGCAGAGGAAGGCCCCGGCATTTTCGTCGAAGGACGGCCACTCGATGGCCTCGGCCTCGCCGGCGATCAGGCTCTCGTAGCTGAGCGCCCCGACCGTTCCGGGGATGGTGCGCTCTTCGTCCGACAGCATGACGAAGGTCTGGACCGTGGTCAGATGCGGCGCGATCCGCTCGACCAGGGCCGCGAAGTTGCGGTCGAAGAACAGCACCCCGCTTTCCGCGTGATTGATCGTGTAGATGATCTGCTCGTCAAACAGCCGCGGATTGGCCGTGTGCAGCACCGCCCCGATCCCGGGCACGGCATAGAACAGTTCCAGATGCCGGTGGGTATTCCAGGCCAGGGAGGTGACCCGGTCGCCGGGCTGGACGCCCAGCCGCCGCAGCGCATGGGCCAGCTGGGCCGAACGGCGGGCCAGACCCGCATAGTCGTAGCGCCACAGGGGCTCGTCGATCAGCTTGGAAACGATCTCGCGCGCGCCGTGGGCCTGCCGGGCATAGGTGAGAATCCCGCTGATCATCAGCGGCGTGGTCTGCATCAGGCCCGGTGTCATGCGCGGCGCTCCCCTTTTTGTGGTTGGGAGGAGCGTAGGGCGTATGGCGGGGGTTGGGGAAGAGGGTGCAAGGACGGACGACGTCACCGCATCGTCACCGAACGCCGCCTAGTCTTCAGCGGGCTCCGGCTCTGCGAATAGGGGAACACATGAAGCCGCCGATCAAACGCCTGGCCGATCTCAAGCCATCGTCAGGCCGCGCCGAGGCCTATGCCCGGCCTGCGCCGATGGTGGCGCGGCGCAAGAGCGCCAAGGTCCTGACCGACGAGGAACGCGCGGCCTTTCTGGCATCGCGACCGGACCTCGCCCCGAAGGCCTGAGGCCTCGGGGCGGCGGCCTCAGAGCTGGGCGAGGACCGCGTCGCCCATCTCCACCGTCGAAAGTGACCCGCCCAGATCCCGGGTTCGGGCCCCCGCGTCCAGGGCGGCCTTGACGGCGGCCAGCAGGGTGTCGGCGGCCTGGGCCCGGCCCAGCGACCAGCGCAGGGCCATTTCGAACGACAGGATGGCGGCCAGCGGATTGGCCACGCCCTGGCCGGCGATGTCGGGAGCCGAGCCGTGGATCGGTTCATAGAGACCGGGCTTGCCCGCTGCGCCGAGCGCCGCCGAGGGCAGCATGCCCAGCGAGCCGGTCAGCATGGCTGCCGCGTCCGACAGGATGTCGCCGAACAGGTTGTCGGTGACGATGACGTCGAACTGCTTGGGCGCACGGACCAGCTGCATGGCGCAGTTGTCGGCCAGGATGTGCTCCAACTGGACATCCGGATATTCGCGGGCGTGCAGGGCGGTGATCACCTGCTTCCACAGCAGGCCCGACTCCATGACATTGGACTTCTCGGCCGAGTGGACCTTGTTGGTGCGGCCCCGGGCCAGCTCGAAGGCCACGCGTCCGACCCGCTCGATCTCGCTGGTCGTGTAGACGGCTGTGTCGAAGCCCTTTTTCTGGCCGTCCGGCAGGTCCTCGATGCCGCGCGGCTCACCGAAATAGACACCGCCGACCAGTTCGCGGACGAACATGATGTCGAGGCCCGAGACCAGCTCGGTCTTCAGGCTGGAGGCCCCGGCCAGGGCTTCGAAACAATAGGCCGGGCGCAGGTTGGCATAGACGTCCATCGCCTTGCGCAGGCCCAGCAGACCGGCTTCCGGGCGCAGGTGACGCGGCGCGTCCTTCCACTTCGGCCCGCCGACGGCCCCCATCAGCACTGCGCCGCTGGCCAGGGCGCGGTCGCGGACTTCATCGGTCAGGGGCGTACCGTGGGCGTCGAAGCTGGCCCCGCCATAGATGGCCTCCTCGACCACCAGATCGGGCGTGAGGGCCGCTGCGACGCGACGCACCTGCTCGCAGACCTCGGGACCGATGCCGTCACCCGGCAGGAGGAGAAGCGTGGACATGGGAGGCTCTCTTCAGATCTTGCGGCTTAGATTTCGCGGTAGTCGGAAACATCGAAGGACGACATGCGGCGGTCGCCAACGCCCAGATCGGGCCAGCTGGCCCGCCAGGCGGCCATGTGCTGGCTGGCGCGATGAAACGCCAGGGCGTCTTCGTCGACGAAATGCTCATAGACCCGGATCAGGCCCGGATCGAGGGGATCTTCGGTCAGGGCATAGTCGAGGCAACCGGGCTCGGCGCGGCTGGCCTCGACCTGGGCCCGCAGGTGCGGACGCAGATCAGCCAGATGCTCGGGCGGGAGGCGGATGGTGCCGGCGAGGATGATGGTCATGGGTGTTGTCCAAAATACTTGTCATCCCGGCCGTAGCGCAGGGGAGAGCCGGGACCCCGGGGCAACCGCAATGCGCTGCCCCCTGGGTCCCGGTTCTACGCGCTTCGCGCTTGACCGGGATGACAGTTTTTAAGGCCTCAAGCTTCCAGCCAGGGCCGGTCCAGCGCCCGCTTGCCTTCGAAGACATCGATATCGGTGCCGTGCAGCAGGGTCTCGCCGATGGCGTCGAGGCCGCGCAGCATCTTGTCCTTGCGGACCGGATCGATCTGGAAGGCAAAGGTCTTGCCCGAGGGCGAGACCACCGTCTGGGCTTCCAGGTCGATGCTGACCATGTGGTTGCCGCCCTTGGCCTCGTCCATCAGCTGGGCCACCTCCTCGGGGGCCAGCACCACCGGCAGCAGGCCGTTGCTGAAGCAGTTGTTGTAGAAGATGTCGGCGAAGCTGGTGGAGATCACCGCCATGATCCCGAAATCCATCAGGGCCCAGGGCGCATGCTCGCGGCTGGAGCCGCAGCCGAAATTGTCGCCGGCGATCATCACCGACGCGCCCTTGTACTCCGGCCGATTGAGCACGAAGTCGCTGATCTCCTGGCCCTCGCCGTCGAAGCGGAAATCGTAGAACAGCCCCTTGGCCAGACCCTCGCGCTCCACGGTTTTCAGGAACTGCTTGGGGATGATCTGGTCGGTGTCGATATTGGCCAGCGACAGGGGGACGGCACGGCCGTCGAGGCGGGTGAAGGCCTGCATCAGACAGTCTCCTCGAGGAAGGTCCGCACATCCACCAG
>Ga0187844_10003382_pt1 | contig 10683 bp, 10 predicted proteins | sample SpaLakP09_SKY_50_FD_134517 | JGI IMG/M metagenome (GOLD analysis project Ga0187844, IMG submission 134517) | Oligotrophic lake water microbial communities from Sparkling Lake, Wisconsin, USA - SP09_SKY_50 | ecosystem: Environmental > Aquatic > Freshwater > Lake | place: USA: Sparkling Lake...
GCTGGCTGCCGACGAGTCCACCGGCACCATCAAGAAGCGCTTCGACAAGATCGGCGTCGAAAACACCGAGGCGAACCGCCAGGCGTACCGCGACTTGCTGTTCACGACGCCGGACTTCGAAAAGCACACGTCGGGCGTGATCCTGTTCGAGGAGACGCTGTTCCAGTCCAGCCTCGCCGGCCAGCCGTTCCCGAAGCTGCTCGCCTCCAAGGGCGTGATTCCGGGCATCAAGGTGGACGCCGGCGCCAAGCCGCTGCCGTTCGGCAAGCCCGAAGAAACCATCACCGAAGGCCTCGATGGTCTGCGTGAGCGTCTCGTGAAGTACCGCGAGGCCGGCGCCCGCTTCGCCAAGTGGCGCGCGGTGATCACGATCGGCAACGGCGCGCCCAGCTACAACGCCATCCAGTCCAATGCCCACGCGCTCGGCCGCTACGCCGCGCTGTGCCAGGAAGCGGGCATCGTCCCCATCGTCGAGCCCGAAGTGCTGATGGACGGCGACAACACCGCCGAGGTCAACGAGGAAGTCACGACCTGGATCCTCAAGGAGACGTTCCAGCAGCTGTATTTCCAGAACGTGCTGCTGGAAGGAATCATCCTCAAGCCGAACATGATCGTCTCGGGCGTCAAGTGCCCGACGCAGGCCGGCGTCGCCGAAGTAGCCGAGCGCACCCTGCGCGTGCTGCGCCGCTGCGTCCCCAGCGCCGTACCGGGCATCGCTTTCCTGTCAGGCGGACAGGCGGACGAGCTGGCCACGGCCCACCTCGACGCGATGAACAAGATCGGCAACCTGCCCTGGAAGCTGACCTTCTCGTACGGCCGTGCCCTGCAGGCTGCCGCTCAGAAGGCGTGGAGCGGCAAGAACGTGGAAGCCGGCAAGGCCGCCCACCTGCACCGCGCCAAGATGAACAGCCTCGCGGCACTCGGAAAGTGGGACAAGAGCCTCGAAAAGGCCTGATCTTTCGCTTCCGCATTTCGGGCCCGCGCGTCGGCATCACCGACCCGCGGGCCTTCTCGTTTCTGGAGTCCTTATAGATGACGCAGTTGCGCGACAAGGTGGTCTGGATCACCGGGGCGAGCTCCGGTATCGGCGAGGCGATGGCGATCGAGGCGTCGAGCAAGGGCGCCACGTTGATCCTCAGCGCCCGTCGGGAATCGGAACTGCAGCGCGTGCGCGCCGCATGCGCCCACCCAGACCGGGTCGCGATCCTGCCGGTCGACCTGACCGCGTTCGACGCGGACGACGTGGCGAAGACGGCGGCGTCCTTCTTCGGGCCGGTGGACCTGCTGGTCAACAACGCCGGAATTTCCCAGCGCGGCCTGGTGCTCGACACCTCGATGGAGGTCTATCGCCGAATTCTCGAGCTCGACTTCTTCGCCTGCGTGGCGCTGAGCAAGGCTGTGCTGCCGGGCATGGTGGCGCGAAAATCCGGACACCTGGTGGTGATCAGTTCGGTGGTCGCGTACCTGGGGACGCCGCTGCGCTCGGGATACTCGGCGGCCAAGCACGCACTGCACGGCTTCTACGACGCCGCGCGTGCCGAACTTTGGCGCGACGGCGTGAAGGTCACGCTGATCTGCCCCGGTTTCATCCGCACCCAGGTGTCGGTCAACGCGATCACGGCCGTGGGCGGCCTTCACGGAAAGATGGACCCGGCTACCGAGCGCGGCATGGCGCCCGCTGAATGTGCGCGCCAGGCCTGGCGCGCGGTGGAGCGGGATCGCGACGAGGTGTTCGTCGGCGCCAAAGAAGCGATGTTGGTGCGGTTGAAGCGCTACGCACCGGGCCTCGTGAGATATGCGATCGGCCGGGCCAAGGTGACCTGACCGTAGCCCGGGTGAAACCCGGGGCGGTTGTTCGGGTTGAGCGGGAATCCCGGACTTCGTCCGGGCTACGGGGGCTCAGCCCTTCTGCGCCGACTTGAGAAGTTCCCGCGCCATCGCTTCGCTCGCGGCGGTCGTGCTCTTGCCGCCGATCATGCGGGCGAGTTCCGTCACGCGGGCCTTCGCATCGAGCGGTTCCACGTTCGTGAACGTCTGTCCGCCCTTCACCGACTTGCTCACGGCCAGGTGCTGCTGCGCGCAGGCAGCGACCTGCCCGAGGTGCGTCACGCACAGGACCTGGCGGTGTTTGCCGAGTGCGCGCAACTGGTCGCCGACCGACTCCGCCACTGCGCCGCCGATGCCGGCATCGACCTCGTCGAAGATCATCGTCGGCGCGCCGCCGTCCTGTTGCGCAACGACCTGCAGCGCGAGCGACACGCGCGACAACTCTCCGCCCGACGCCACCTTGGCCAGCGGGCGCGGCGGCTGCCCGGGATTGGCGCTGAAGTCGAAGCAGAGATCGTCCTCGCCGATGGCACTGGGACGCTTGCGGTTGGCGGCCTCGATTCGCACCTCGAAGCGCGCGTTGGGCATGCCCAGTTCGCGGACGCGCGCGCTCACGGCTTCACCGTATTTGGTCGCGCACTTTCGACGTGCCTTGCCCAGCTTCTGCGCGCTGTCGCGATAGCCGGCCAGCACGGCCGCCTGCTTCGACAGCAGCACGTCGACGCGCCCGCCGGCCGCTTCGGCCTCATCGAGTTCCACGCGCAGGGCATCGAGCCGCGACGGCAGTTCTTCGGAGCGCACGCGATGCTTGCGCGCCAGATCGTGGATCGCGGCCATGCGGGCCTCGACTTCGACCAGCCGCTGCGGATCCAGATCGAGCTTGTCGAGCAGGCGGCGCAGCACGTCCGCGGCTTCGCGAACCTGGGTCTGCGCCGATTCGACCAGTGCTTCCACATCGCCGAAGCCGGCGTGCAGCGCGGCCAGTGTTCGAAGCGTTCCCAGGCTCGCGGAAAGCTGGTCGTGCGTAGCGCCGTCGCCGCCGTAGAGCTGTTCCTGCACTGCGCCGCCGTCCTGCATCAGGCGTCCGCCGTTGGCCAGGCGCTTGTGCTCTTCGGCGATGTCGTCGACTTCGTTCGGCTTCAGTCCCAGCGCGTCGAGTTCACGGACCTGGTGGCGCAACAGTTCGATCTGTGCGGGATCGCGCGCAGCGGCCTGGCGCATGCGTTCGATCTCTTCTTCGAGCGCCTGCCACTCGCCTGCGCGCGTGGCGACCTCGCGCACCAGATCGGCAAGCCCGCCGTATCCATCGAGCATCTGTCGCTGCACGTCCGGCAACCGCAAGCTGTGGCTCTCGTTCTGGCCGTAGACATCGACCAGCCGCTCGCCGAGTTCGCGCAGCGAACCTGCCGCCACCGCGGTGCCGTTCACGAACGCGCGCGTGCGGCCCTCGCTTTGCAGGACGCGGCGCACCAGGCAATGGGTGGGATCGCTTTCGTCGGTCAGCTCGCTTTGGTCGAGCCACGTCGCGGCCGAGGAATCCTTCTCGATGCGGAAGCTCGCCGTGATGTCGGCGCGCTCGCTGCCGCCGCGTACCAGCGCGGGATCGGCGCGGGTGCCCAGCACTAGGCCCAGGGCATCGATCAGGATCGACTTGCCTGCGCCGGTCTCGCCGCTGAGCACGGTGAAACCCGGTTCCAGTTCGAGCGTCAACGCCTCGATGGTCGCGAGGTTGCGGATCTGAAGCTGTTCGAGCATCAGACCCTTACACGCGTTCGTGCGCCGAGGACGGGCCACTTCCCCAGCGCAGCTTGTCGCGCAGGATGCGGAAGTAGCTGTAGCCGACGGGATGGATCAGGCTCAGCGGGTGCGCCGCACGGCTGACTTCCACGACGTCGCCCGGCTCCAGCGTCTCGCTGGTCTGACCATCGAACGTGACCATGGCCTGCGCGCGGTCGACGCCGCGGATGACGATGCGGATCGGGCGCTGGCCGTCGACGACGATCGGGCGATCCGACAGCGTGTGCGGGCAGATCGGCACCAGCGCGATCGCCGACAGGCTCGGGTGGAGCAGGGGGCCTCCGCCGGACAAGGCGTACGCGGTGGACCCGGTGGGCGACGCGATGATCATGCCGTCCGCGCGATGGTTGCTGATGAATTCGCGATCGAGCCAGGTTTCGAACTCGATCATGCGGATCGTCGCCTGGTTGCGGATGACGACGTCGTTCACGGCCAGGCGCGTGCCGCCGTCCCTGAAGCCGCCGCGCTCGACGCTGGCCGACAGCAGCAGGCGTTCTTCGGTGACGTAGTCGCCGCCGATGATGGCCGCGAGACTCTCGTTCATCGATTCGGGCGGCACGTCCACCATGAAGCCGAGGCGGCCCTGGTTGATGCCGAGCAGAGGCTTGTGCGTGGCGGCGAGCGAGCGGCCCGCATCGAGCAGCGTACCGTCGCCACCGACGACCACGATCAGCTCGCAGCGCTGCGCCAGCTGGTCGCGGTCGACGCGCGTCGCCAGCTCGTTGTTGCCGAACGCGGCGTTGTCTTCGACCAGCACCTCGCAGCCCAGGCGACGGAGCGTCGCGCAGACCTCGCGCAGCAGTTCGATGTTGGGTTCGCGGCGCTTCCCGATGACGCCGACGACGCGGAAAGGTTTCATGGACCGGTCGACCAGTGTGGCCTGAGCACTGTACACGCTCGGACCCCGGTTTCGACCCTCCTTGACACGACAAAACAGGACCCCTAGCGTCGGACCGACCTTTCGCTCCACACGTCCCCGATGTCGACTCCGCTCGACCCCCGCGCCGCCGAGCTTCTGAAGCTGCTGGTGGAGCGCTATATCCACGACGGGCAGCCCGTGGGTTCGCGCACGCTGTCGCGGGCCGGAGGGCTGGATCTGTCGCCGGCGACGATCCGCAACGTGATGGCGGACCTGGACGAGCTCGGGCTCGTGGTCTCTCCGCACACCTCGGCCGGCCGCGTGCCGACCGCGCGCGGCTATCGCTATTTCGTCGACCAGTTGCTGACGCCGGAGCGGCTGGGCGACGCCGAGCAGACGCAGATCGCGGAGACGCTGGCCGGCCCGCCGCGCAAGACCGACGATCTGATGCAGGCCGCGTCGAGCCTGCTGTCCCGGCTCACCGCGATGGCCGGCGTGGTCACCCTGCCGCGACGCAACCTGTCGGTCCTGCGGCGCATCGAGTTCCTTCCGCTGTCCGGAAACCGGGTGCTCGCGATCCTGGTGGTCAACCAGCGCGAGGTGCAGAACCGGGTCATCCACACGGATCGCTCCTACGGCGCCGACGAGCTCGAGCACTACGCCAACGCCCTCAACGAGACGTTCGCGGGCCGCGACCTGGTGGGTCTGCGTCGCGCGCTGCTCGACGAGGCACAGGACGCGCAGAATCGCGTGAACATGGTTCTGCGCCAGGCAGCCGCCATGGCCGCCCACGCGGTGGACGACGACATCCCCCAGGGCGATTACGTGCTCGCCGGCGGCGCCAACCTGATGGGCTTCCAGGAACTCGGTGACGTGATCCGCCTGCGCGGCCTGTTCGAGATCCTGGACCGCAAGCGCGAGCTGCTGAACCTGTTCGACCAGTGCCTGAACGCCGACGGCGTGCAGATCTTCATCGGCGAGGAATCGGGCTACCGGGTTCTCGACGAGGTCAGCGTCGTGACGGCGCCGTACTACTTCAACGGGCAGGTCGCCGGGCGGCTCGGGGTCATCGGGCCGACGCGCATGGCCTACAACCGGATCATCCCGCTGGTGAACCAGACGGCGCGGTTGCTGACGGCAGGCTTGAACGAAGATCGTTGAGCCGTAGCCCGGGTGAAACCCGGGGTTTTCTCGTCGCGACTTAACGGAACCCAGGGTTTCACCCGGGCTACGTCCCCTTGGGTGAATGAGTCATTCCCGAAACGGAATGTGCTTATATCGTTTCGGGAATTTGAGCCTCGAAAGTTGAGGGCCAAAACACAGCACCCATAAACTGTTCGACCCAATCGATATGCAGGCACCGGCGGCCAATCAAGGCCGGTTATACCCACATGACCATGGAAAAAGCGCCCACCTTTGCAGGGCTCAACGAAGCCCAGATCCAGGAGCTCAACGAGCGCTACGCGCCGCTGAACTTCGAGCAGCGCCTGCGCCAGCTCTACCTCGACTTCGCGCCCGAAAAGGTCATGTTCACGTCCTCGTTCGCGGCGACGTCGGCCTATTTCCTGCACATCGTGTCGACCATCCGGCCCGACCAGGTCGTTCACTTCATCGATACCGGGTACCACTTCCCCGAGACGGTGGCGTACCGCGACTACCTCGTCGACCTGTTCAAGCTCAAGGTCGTGGACGTCAAGGCCGAGGACTGGAAGCACCAGTTCACGCAGCAGGAGCAGACCTATCTCAAGGATCCGGATTTCTGCTGCTCGGTGAACAAGGTCGAGCCGCTGGAGGCGATCAAGCCCAACTTCCATGTCTGGGTGTCGAGCCTGATGCACTGGCAGACCGATCACCGCGCCGGCCTGCCGATCTTCGAAATCCGCCGCGGCATGATCAAGTTCAACCCGATGATCGACGTGACCCGCGAGGAGCGCGACGCCTACATCCGGGAGCACAAGCTGCCGTTCCACCCGCTGGTGGCCAAGGGCTACCAGTCGATCGGATGCACCCATTGCACGGTGCCCGGTGACGGCCGGGCCGGCCGCTGGCTGGGCAAGCCAAAGACGGAGTGCGGCCTGCACCTGTAACGACCCCCGTAGCCCGGACGAAGTCCGGGATCGTAGCCACGTCGAGACCAAACGCTCCCGGAGTTTAACCCGGGCTACGCCGTCGTCGGCAACAACTCCTTCAACGCCTTCCACCCGCCATCCACGCTCGTGACCTGCGTGTAGCCCATCTTCTGCAGGTTCTGCGCCGCCAGCGCCGACCGGAATCCGCCTCCGCAGTAGAGATACAGCGGCTGGCCGCGATCGGGATGCCGCGTCTCGATATCGCGTTCGATGACGCCCTTGCCCAGGTGCTCTGCGCCCTGCACGTGGCCCGCCGCGTACTCGCTCTCTTCGCGCACGTCGATCAGCGCCGCGGTCTTGCGTGCCTCGAGTTCGCCGCGCAGGTCGGCGGCGGAAATCTCGCGTACTTCGCGTCGCGCCGCTTCGACCAGCGCGAGGAATCCGGGTGAATGGGCTGCGGCCGCCATGGAATGCTCTCCGGTTCTAGTCCGTTCGGTGGGTGGATTTTAACGGCGCGGGGTAGGCAAGATGCCCCGAACGAGGAGAAGAAAAAGGGTGCGCATGAAATTCGGGCGAGGCTGGACGTGTGCGTTGCTCATCGCCGGGCTCGGCACCGCGGTGGCGCAGACCGATCCGATGGGCAAGGCGATCGACGTCACGGTCGAGTCCAATCGCGCCGCGCGCGCCTCGCAGGACAAGATCGACAAGCTGGACGACCAGACGCGCACGATGCTCGACCGCTACCGCTCTGCGAGCTGGCAGGCTCAGCAGCTGACGGTCTACGCCAACCAGCTCGGCGAGCTGGTCTCCGCGCAGGATGCCGAGAAGGCCTCGTTGAATCGCCAGATCGACGAGATGGAACGCACCGAGCGCGAGCTGTTGCCGCTGATGCTGCGAATGGTCGAGGGGCTGGAGAAGTTCATTGCGCTGGACCTGCCATTTCTCGCCACCGAGCGTCGCGAGCGGCTCGAGTCGGTCAAGAAACTCATGGGGGATCCGAGCGCGAACAACGCGGACAAGTTCAAGCGCGTGCTCGAAGCCTGGCAACTGGAAGCCGAGTACGGCCGCTCGCTGGGCGCCGAGCGGATGGAAGTCGAGAACCGCACCGTCGACGTGCTGCGCGTTGGGCGCACCGCGATGTTCTACCTGAGCGCGGACGGCAAGCAGGCCGGCGCATGGGATGCCGAACAAAAGAAGTGGGTCGAGCTTCCGCACGAGCACGTCAGCGAGATCCGCCACGGATTGCGCATGGCGCGTGAAACCGCGGCGCCGGATCTGTTGCGGCTGCCGATGCCGGCAGCGAGGACCGGCTCGTGAAGCTTCTGCATTCGTGGGCCGCGGTGATGCTGGCGTTCAGCGTCACGCCGGTGCTGGCCCAGCAGAAGGGCATGGACGAGCTGCTCAAACAGATCCAGCAGGGCTCGCAGCAGGCGGCGCAGCTCAACGCGGAACGCGAGCAGCGGTTTCTCCGCAACAAGAACGAACAGGCGGCGCTGCTCGGCAAGGCCGAGAGCGATTTCGCAGCCGCCAATGCGCGCGCCACCCAGGCCAAGGCGCGTTTCGCGGCGGGGCAGGGCGAGATCGCGGAACTCAAGAAGCGGCTCACCGAGCGCGTCGGCGACACGGGCCAGATGTATGCGGCCATCGCGCAGTCCGCGGGCGAATTCCGTGGCCAGGTCGCCGGCTCGCTGGTGACCGCGCAGTTTCCGGATCGCATTGCTTTCCTGGATCACATCGCGCAGGCCGGAGAAATTCCCAGCGTTCAGGACCTGGAGAAATTGTGGTTCCTGTATGCGCAGGAAGCCGCCGAGAGCGGACGCGTGGCGCGATTCCCGGCCGAGATCGTGGATGCGCTCGGCGAAAAGGAGAAGGTCGATGTCGTGCGCGTGGGGCTCTTCACGGCGCTGACGGCCGACGGCTACCTGAGCTTTCAACCTGAGACCGGACGCCTCGCGCTGCTGGCGCGTCAGCCCGGAGGCCACGGCGGTCTCGCGCGTGATTTCAGCGAGGCCAAGGACGGCGTCCATCCGGTCGTGATCGACCCGTCGCGCGGCGACCTGCTGCGCCTGATCGCCGAACGTCCGACCGTCGCCGAGCGTGTGCACCAGGGCGGCCTGGTCGGCTACGTGATCATCGCCATCGGTGTGCTCGGCGCGGTGCTCGCGGCCTGGCAGCTCGGTTACCTGCTGCTGGTTGGTGTCCGCGTGCGCAGGCAGCTCGGCAATGTCGGGCAGCCGCGCGAGGACAATCCGCTGGGTCGCGTGCTGGCGAGTCTGAAGGGTGACACCACGCGAGATCCGGAAATCCTCGAGACGCGTCTGTCCGAGGCAGTGCTGCGCGAAACGCCGAAGCTCGAACGCTTCCAGTCGCTGCTGCGCATGATCGTCGCGGCGGGTCCGTTGTTGGGGCTGCTCGGGACCGTGATCGGCATGATCATCACGTTCCAGGTCATCACCGAAGTCGGCGCCGGTGATCCCAAGCTGATGGCGGGCGGCATCTCGCAGGCGATGATCGCGACGGTGCTGGGTTTGATGATCGCGATCCCGCTGTTGTTCGTGAACAGCTTCCTGATGGCGCGCTCGCGCACGCTGACGCAGATCCTGGACGAGCAGGCGGCGGGCTTGCTGGCGCAGCGGCTCGAATCCGCGGGGGCGCCCCGTGCTTGATCTGGTCGTCGAATCGTTCGCTGTCCAGTACGACACGCTCGGCGATTTCCTCGACTCGGGTGGCTGGGTGACGCGCTGGATCCTCGGCGCCTGCGCGGTGCTGATCACCGTGGCGCTCGAGCGCGCGTGGTATCTGTGGCGCATCTATCCGAAGGCGCGCGCAACAGCGCTGGCCCAGTGGAACGCGCGCGGCGAGCGTCATTCGTGGACCGCCCAGCGCATCCGCATCGCGCTGATCTCGCAGCTGCGGGTAGGACTGGAATCCGGTCTTCCGATCATCAAGGTGATGGTGCCGATGGCGCCGCTGCTCGGACTGCTCAGCACCGTGATGGGGATGCTGCAGGTCTTCGACGCGATGGCCTTCAGCCGCGGCGGCGACACGCGCGCGATGGCCGACGGTATCTCGCACGCGATGATCGCGACAATGGCGGGGCTGGTGGTCAGCGTGATCGGCCTGTTCTTCTCGAACCTGTTCGCGTCGCGCGTGCGGATCGAGGCCGAGCGGCTCAATGATCTGATTGCGCCGGGCTGAGAGAAAAACATGGACGCAAAGAGCGCAAAGGAAAAGAAAGGACGCAAAGTTTTTTTGTTGGTTCTTTTCTCTGCGTCCTTTCTTTTCCCTTTGCGCCTCTGCGGTGAAGAATTCTGTTTTCGCGGTCTCCGTCCATGAAATTCCGCCGCCACAACCCACCGCCCGAAGACACCGGCATCGACCTCGCGCCGATGCTCGACTTCGTGATGAACCTGCTGATCTTCTTCATCATCGCCGCGGCGTTCGTGCAGGAATCGGGCATCCGCGTGAACAAGCCCTCGGCCAAGACGGCGAAGCAGGAGGACAAGACCAGCATCTTCGTCGCGATCTCCGCGCAGAACGAGATCTGGATCAACCGCGAGCACGTCGACATCCGCCGCCTGCGTGGCGAGATCGAGCGCATGCGCCGCGACAAGCCCAAGGCGGTGGTCGTGATCCAGGCCGACCAGGACGCGCGCGCCGGCCTGATGGTCGAGGCGATGGACCAGGCGCGGCTGGCCGGTGTGCCGGACGTGTCGATCGCGGCCACGCCCCGATAGATCGCCGCGATCAGGCTCCCGACGCCACTCATGAGCATTGCCGCTCGACAGGATCAGGCAGGCGTCCGCTGGATCGTGCTGCCCCTGCTCGGCTTGCTGCTGACTGCGCTGCTGTTCCTGCTGCTCGGCTGGATCATCCGTGGACCGGAAGGTGAGGGCCTGGGTCCGCAGCGGGTGCTGGACGCGATCGACATCGTGCGCGTCGATCCGCCGTCCGAGCAGCCCAAGGACGTCATGAAGACGCTGGAAAACGCGCCACCGCCCCCACCCGCGGCGCCGCCGCTGCCGAATCCGCCGAACGAACCCGCTTTGCCCAGCGACAAGCCCGACGCTCCGAGCGCCACGGGTACCGAGATGTTGCCGACCTCGACCGGCTCGATCGCAAGCGTCGGGA
>Ga0187844_10003384_pt1 | contig 10676 bp, 10 predicted proteins | sample SpaLakP09_SKY_50_FD_134517 | JGI IMG/M metagenome (GOLD analysis project Ga0187844, IMG submission 134517) | Oligotrophic lake water microbial communities from Sparkling Lake, Wisconsin, USA - SP09_SKY_50 | ecosystem: Environmental > Aquatic > Freshwater > Lake | place: USA: Sparkling Lake...
CTGGTGGACCTGCTGGCGGCATCGCCGGGCGCCACCGAGGGCAGCGTGCTGGGCCCCTTCCACAGCCGGGGCTCCCCCTGGGTCGAGAGCGGCGCCAGTCTCATCAAGGACAACCCTGGCGAGCCGGTGCTGCTGCGCGGCCGGGTGACGGATACGCAAGGCGTGCCGATTCCTGGGGCGACCGTGGACTTCTGGCAGAACGCGGACAACGGCCTGTACTGGCAGCTCGACAGTACGCAGCCGCAGGACAACCTGCGCTGCCAGCTGCGCGTGCGGCCCGACGCCACGTTTGAATTGATGGTGATCCGGCCCCGGCCTTACATGGTTCCGACCGACGGGCCCATCGGCGACCTGCTGCGCGTCTCGCACCGCGATGCCTGGCGACCGGCGCACTACCACGTCATCGTGGAGGCCCCGGGCTATCGCACGCTCGTGACCGAGATCTTCGACGCCGAAGACCCCTATGTGGCACAGGACGCGGTCTTCGGCGTGCGCGAGTCCCTGGTGGCGGATTTCAAACCCGGCAACGACCCGGCCGTGCGGGAGAAATACCAGCTCTCTGGCGCCTACCGTGTGGTGGACTGCCCGGTGAAGCTGGCCACGGCGGCCTGAGCGTCAGGCCCCGGGCCTACTGCTCGTCGGTTATGGGGTTGGACAGGATGCCGATGCCCTCGATCTCGATCTCGCAGATGTCGCCCGGTGCCATCCAGACCGGCGGCGTGCGCGCGTAGCCGACGCCGGCGGGGGTACCGGTGATGATCACATCGCCCGGCTCCAGCGTCATGCACTCGGTGATGATGCGCAGCGATTCGGCGACATCCCAGAGGAAGTCCTTGGTATTGGCGTCCTGCATGACCTTGCCGTTCAGGCGCGACTGGATGCGCAGGCCGGCGGCGCCCGGCGGCAGTTCATCGGGGGTCACCAGCCAGGGACCGAAGGGGCCGCTGGCATCGAAGTTCTTGCCGATGGTCCACTGGTTGGTCTTGCGCTGGTAGTCGCGGATGCTGCCGTCGTTGAAACAGGAATAACCAGCCACGCAGTCCAGCGCATTGGCCGCGGTCAGATGGCGTGCCCGCTGGCCGATGACAACGGCCAGTTCCGCTTCGTAGTCCAGCTTGGTGGAGGCCTTGGGGCGGATGATGGGCGCCAGGTGGCCGGTCATGGAGGTGGCGCCGCGCAGGAAGAAGCTGGGGTACTCGGGGCGCGCATTGCCGCCTTCCTTGGCGTGGTCGGCATAGTTGAGGCCGAGGCAGACGATCTTGCCCGGGCGCGGCACCACGGGCAGAAAGCGCACGCTGGCCAGGGGCTTGAGGGCGGCGGCCGGGGCCTTGGCCGCGGCCTGGCGAGCGGCTTCCAGACCGCCGGCCTGTGCGATCAGCGCGCCCATGTCCTTCGGCAGGCTGGGGTCGGCCACGGCCAGGTCGATGAATTCCTGGGCACCGGCGCTTTTGAGCACGCCGATGCGGGACTGGTCTTGCGCCTCGAAACTGAACAATCGCATGTCTGTATTCTTTCTGCGGTGAAACGGGTTGAGTCCTGGACGGTAGGAGCTTATTCGACCTTGGCGCCGGTGCTCTTGACCACGGCCCCCCACTTGTCGACTTCGGCGCTCAGAAACGTGCCGAATTCGGCCGAGCTGTTACGGGTCGATTCCATGCCCAGGCTGACAAACTTCTCCTTGGATTCCGGCAGCTCCATCGCCTTGTTGATCTCGGCATTGATCCGGTCCACCAGGGCTTGCGGCGTGCCTGCCGGGAGGAAGAAGCCGACCCAGGTGTAGTCGTCGAAGTCGGTATAGCCGAATTCGGTGACCGAAGGAACGTCGGGCAGCAGGGCCGAGCGTTTGGCGCTGGTCACGGCGATGGCGCGTATCTTGCCGGCCTTGATCTGCGGCACGGCCGGTGGCATGGAGGTGGAAGACATGGGGGCGTGGCCGGCGACCACGGCGTTGATCGCCTGTGCCGGCTGGTAGGGCACGTGGGTGATGTCCACCTTGGCCGCGACCTTCAGGCGCTCGACCGAGAGGTGGGTGGTGGTGCCGATGCCCGACGAGGCGTAGCTCAGCTTCTCCTTGCGCGCCAGCTCGATCAGCTCCTTCAGGTCCTTCGCCGGCGTGGCCGGATGGACGGTGATGATGTTGGGCGTGCGCGGGCCCAAGGCCAGGGGCACGAAGTCCTTCAGCGGGTCGTAGCCGGCGTTGGGGTAGAGCGAGGGATTGACGGCATAGGCCACGCTGTGCACCAGGAGGGTGTAGCCATCGGCTGCGGCGCGCTTGACCTGTCCGGTCGCGATGTTGCCACCGGCGCCGGGCTTGTTTTCCACGGTGAAGGTGCCGCCGGTGGTCTCGCCGAGCTTCTGCGCCACCACGCGGGCAATGACGTCGGTGAAAGCCCCGGGGCCGAAGCCGACCACGATGTTGACCGGCCTGGCCTTGGGCCACTCGGACTGGGCCGACGCCATATTGGCGCCCAGCAGGCCGCAGGCCGCCAGCACCATGCCAACGCTTTGCACCAGGGTCTGTTTTTTCATGGAAGGTCTCCGGTCGGGACGAACGAGGGGGGGTAGTGATTGATTATCGATAAAATTAAAACTAATCGATTAGTGCTTGCCCTAGGGACGCCCGGGCCGACGGCTGTCTCTTACACTTCAGAGCTGTCCGCACCGGGGCAGGTCTGAAGAGAGTCTCCCCTTGAATTTCCCCGTCATCACCGATCCGTACTTTTATCTGGTGTCGGTCCCCGCGGTGCTTTTGCTGGGCATCAGCAAAAGCGGTTTTGGCGCGGGCTTCGGTTCACTGGCGGTGCCGCTGATGGCCCTGGCCGTGACGGTACCGCAAGCCGCGGCCATCCTGATGCCGGTACTGCTGCTCATGGACCTGCTGGGCATCACGGCCCTGCGCAAGGACTTTGACAAGGCCCTGCTCAAATTTCTGCTGCCTTTCGGCCTGCTGGGCACGCTGATCGGCGCGCTGCTGTTCAAGCTGCTGGCGGCCCATATCGTGGCCGGCATCGTGGGTGTGTTCACGCTGCTTTTCCTGGCGCAGCGCCTGCTGTTTCCTCCCCGCGCCGGCAGCGCACCGCCGCCGCGCTGGCTGGGCGGTGTGCTGACCACCGCCTCGGGCTTCACCAGTTTCATCGCGCACGCGGGGGGGCCGCCCATTTCGGCTTATGTGCTGCCGCTCCATCTCAAACCGGTGGTCTTCGCGGCCACGCTGTCCTGGTTCTTTTTCTTCATCAACCTGTCCAAGTGGCTGCCTTATGCCTGGCTGGGCCTGCTGGACTGGCGCAATCTGGCGACATCCATCGTGCTGCTGCCGCTGGCGCCGGTGGGTGTGTGGATCGGCGTGCGCATGGCGCGGCGCATCGACCCCAAGCTGTTCTACCGACTGATCTACCTCGGCCTCCTGCTGACCGGCACCAAGCTGGTCTGGGACGCCTTCCACTGAACGTCAAGGATTCTTCGTCTCGGCCTGGTTGCGCTCGCGCTCGGCTCGCTCCTGCGCCATCTGTTCCTCCAGCTGCTGCCGACCCTGTTTGACGACGGCGATCAGTTGCTTGCGGTCCTTGTAATGCGGGTGCATCTTCTCGAACAGTTCCAGGTTGTGCTGGCGGAAGCGCCAGGCGAACTGGTGCGCCTGCTCCTGGCTGTGGCCCAGCAACTCCAGCACGCTGCGCGCAGTGCGCAGGCTGGACTCGAAAAGTTCGCGCTGCACGAGCTGCACACCGCGTTCGCGCAGCTCGTGCCAGTGCGTCACATCGCGCGCACGCGCCACGATCTGCAGGCCGGGGAAGTGCGCACGTACGAGGTCCACGATCCTGAGCGACTGTTCCTTGTCGTCCACCGCCACCACCAGCACCCGGGCGCTGGCTGCGCCGGCCATGCGCAGCAGGTCCAGGCGCGTGGCGTCGCCGTAGTGCACGCGGTAACCGAAACTGCGTGCGGCCTCGATCATGTCGGCGTCGTGGTCCAGCACGGTGCTGGGGATGCCCTGGGCCAGCATGACCCGCGCCACGATCTGGCCGTAGCGGCCGAAGCCGGCAATGAGCACCGGCGCTTCCTGCGGCTCCGAGATTTCGTCCAGGACAGCGCCACCACCGGCCGCGGCCAGGCGCGGCGCCAGCAGCTTGTCCACGGCCACCAACAGCAAGGGACTGAGCAGCATGGACAGGGCCACCGCGCCGATCAGCAACGAGGTCGTCTGCGCGCTCATCACGCCCGCGCCAAAGGCCGTCTGGAAGACCACGAAGGCGAACTCGCCGCCCTGCGCCAGCAGCAGGGTGATGACCGGTCGTTCCTGCAGTGGCACCTGCATGAAGCGCATCATGACGAGGATCAGCACGAGCTTGATGGCCATGAAACCGGCCAGCAGCGCCAGCATCAGCCCGGGCGAGGCGCGCAGCACCGACAGGTCGATGCTCATGCCCACGGCGATGAAGAACAGCCCCAGCAGCAGGCCCTTGAAAGGTTCGATGTCGGTCTCCAGCTCGCGCCGGTATTCGCTCTCGGCCAGCAGCACGCCGGCCAGGAAGGCGCCCAGTCCCATGGACAGCCCCACCTGCTGCATCAGCCCGGCGATGCCCACCACCAGCAACAGGGCGGTGGCCGTGAAGATCTCGGGCGTGCGGCTGCGCGCGATCCAGCGCAAGAGGGGGCGCAGCAACAGGCGGCCGCCCAGCACGATGGCGCCGATGACGAGCACGATCTTGACCAGCTCGCCCCAGCGGAAGTCATCATTGGCGGCCTGGCCCGGCTCGGCGCCCAGCAGGGGCAGCAGCGCCAGGATGGGGATGGCGGCCACGTCCTGGAACAGCAGGATGGAAAAGCCGGCCTGCCCGCCCGGGGTGGGCAACAGGTTGCGCTCGCCCATGACCTGCAGGGCGATGGCGGTGGAGGACAGGGCCAGGCCCAGGGCGGCCACCAGCGGTATCTTCCATCCGCCCAGCTGAGCCGGGAACAGCAGTCCCAGCGCGTAGACACCGAGAAACAACGCGGCGGCACAGGCCAGCACCTGGGCGCTGCCCCAGCCGAAGATGGGCCGACGCAGGCTCCAGAGCCGGCGCGGCTCCAGTTCCAGCCCGATCAGGAAGAGCATGAGCACCACGCCGAACTCGGCGAAATGCAGCACGTCCTGCACCTCGCTGACCAGGCCCAGGCCCCAGGGGCCGATGATGAGTCCGGCCCCGAGGTAGCCGATGCTGGCGCCCAGCCCCAGGTATTTGCTCAGGGGCACGGCGATCACGGCGGCGCACAGGTAGACGAAGGTGTGGCTGAGCCAACTGGGGGTGTGTTCCATGAATGAGACGCTCCGGCAGCAAACCAGACGGTAGAAGCCTGACCCTACGCTAACATAGGGCTTGGTCAGACTACAAGGAGCGCGTGATGCCGGTCGTCGTGGTTGCCAATCCCAAGGGGGGAGTCGGAAAGTCCACCCTCTCCACCAATATTGCGGGCTACTACGCCAGCAAGGGCCACAGCGTGATGCTGGGCGACGCCGATCGCCAGCAGTCTTCGCGCCTGTGGCTGGGCCTGAGACCGGCCACGGCCCGCCCCATCCAGCCCTGGGAGGTCGGCGAGGACCGCGTGGCCAAGCTGCCCAAGGGCACCACCCACGTGGTGCTGGATACACCCGCCGGCCTCAAGGGTTCGCGCATGAAGGACGTGCTGGCCCACGCGGACAAGGTCATCGTTCCCCTGCAGCCCAGCGTGTTCGACATCTTTGCCACACGCAGCTTCCTGGACGAGATCAAGGAGCACCGCCACAAGGGCATGCAGGTCGGCATCGTCGGCATGCGGGTGGACGGGCGTACGCTCTCGGCCGACAAGCTCAAGGCCTTTGTGGAAAGCCTGGGCCTGCCAGTGCTGGCCTATCTGCGCGACACGCAGAACTACATCCATCTCGCGGCCCATGGCCTGACCCTGTTCGACGTGGCGCCCAGCCGCGTGGAGAAGGACCTGGAGCAATGGCAGGGGCTGTGCCGCTGGCTGGATGCCTGAAATCTCCGGACAGGTCGCCGGCATGACAGCGGGTCGACCCGGCCGGCCGCTACAGTGGGCGGCATGAAAACCTTCCAGTCCCTAAACGAGTTTCCAGCGCTGGTGGGCCAGGAGGTCGCGGTCAGCGACTGGCTCACCATCACGCAGGAGCAGGTCAACCAGTTCGCCCAGGCGACGGGCGACCACCAATGGATCCACGTCGACGTGGACAAGGCCAAGGCCGGGCCTTTCGGCGGGCCGATTGCGCACGGCTTCCTCACGCTGTCCCTGTTGCCGAGGTTCTTCGAAAGCACCATGGAGATCGTCGAATCGCGCATGGGTGTGAACTATGGCCTGAACCGCGTGCGCTTCATGGCTCCGGTGCCCGTGGGCAGCCGCCTGCGCGCGCGCATGAAGCTGCTGGCCTGCGAGCCCATCGACAACCACGGTGTGCAGATGACGTGGGAAGTGACGATCGAGCGTGAGGGCGCGGCCAAGCCGGTCTGTGTGGCCGAGTCGATCGCGCGGCGTTATCCCTGAGACGGCCTACGCCGTCGCAAATCCATTCTGTCGCCAGGCCTCGAACACCGTCACCGCCACGGCGTTGGAGAGGTTGAGGCTGCGCTGGCCCGCCCGCATCGGTAGCTTGAGTTGCTGACCGGGGCCGAAGGCCGCGCGCACCGGGTCGGGCAGGCCGCTGGTCTCCGAGCCGAAAACCAGCCAGTCCCCAGGCTGGAACGCCACGTCGTGTACAAAACGGGTGCCACGCGTGGTGAGTGCGAACAGGCGTTCGGGCCGCGGCTGTTCGTCGGCCAGGAAGGCTTCCCAGCTCGCATGGCGACGTAATTCGGCATACTCGTGATAGTCCAGGCCGGCGCGGCGCATCAGCCGGTCTTCCATGGAAAAGCCCAGTGGCTCGATCAGGTGCAGGGTGCAGCCCGTGTTGGCGCTCAGGCGGATGACATTGCCCGTGTTGGGCGGGATCTCGGGGTGGACCAGGACGATGTGGAACATGCGTGGATTGTCATTCAGTGCGAGCCAATACCAGCGCGGTGATGTGCGAGGCGCCGGCTGAGCGCAGGGCCAAAGCGGCGGCGTGGAGCGAGGCGCCGCTGGTCATCACGTCATCCACCAGCAGCACGTTGCGGCCTTCCACCTCTTGCGCCTGACCTGGTGCCACGCCAAAAGCGCCGCGCACATTGCGCAGGCGTGCCGGTCGCGGCAGGCTGCTTTGCGCCGGTGTGTCATGCAGCCGCAGCAGTACATCGCTCCGGGTCTTGCCTGGCGCCAGATGGCGCGCCAGTTCCAGTGCCTGGTTGAAACCCCGTTCACGCAGCCGTTCGCGCGATAGCGGCATGGGCAGCACCAGATCCGCGGCGTCCAGCGCCGGTTCGGCCCAGGGCGTGCTGCGCATCAGCAGGGCCAGCGCCTGCGACCAGCCCGGGTGGGCACCGAACTTGTAGCGTGCGATCAGGCCGTTCCAGGGGTATTCATAAGCCACGGCAGCCAAACAGAGGTCCAAGGGCGGGGTTTGCTTGATGCATGCGCCACAGCGTTCCACACCTTGCGGTACCGGCAGGGCACAGCTGCGGCAGCGTGGGTGGGGCTGGGCAAAACGTGCCACACAGGCTTCGCACAGGGCTTGCGCAGGCCAGGCGTGGCAGACCGCGCACTGGCTGGGCAGGGCGGTGGTCAGCCGGTCAAGCAGGGTGCGGAAAAGGGTCACTTGCGGACGGGGCCAATGCAGGCGAGGGGAATCAATATACTCGCCAGCTTCGCTCATGACCGACCACCGTCCCCCCACCATCGACCCGGCCGCCGCCGCGCGCTGGGCGCAGCGGCCGCAAACGGCTTCCGCCTGGCTGCACGAGGAGGTGGCGCGGCGCATGGAGCAGCGGCTGGACTGGATCGTGCGTCAGCCGCGGCGCTGGCTGCACTGGGAACCGGTGCGTGGCGGCTTGCAGGCGCAGGCTCTGCTGGCGCGTCGTTATCCCGGCGCGCAGGCCCAGGTCAGCGCCGCCCTTGCGCAGGAACAGGCCTTGGCCCTCGACGCGGCGGCCCGGCCCTGGTGGCATCCGGCGCGCTGGCGTGCCGCGCTCGGCCCGGCGCCCGCCGCGGTGCCGGCTGAACTGCTTTGGGCCAATATGTCGCTGCACATGGCGGCTGACCCGCAGGCCCTGATTCAGCGCTGGCACGAGGCGCTGGCGGTGGATGGTTTCCTGATGTTTTCCTGCTTCGGCCCCGATACCCTGCGCGAACTGCGCACCCTGTACCAGTCCCTGGGCTGGCCGGCGCCGGCGCACGAATTCACCGACATGCATGACTGGGGCGACATGCTGGTGGCAGCGGGGTTTGCCGAGCCGGTGATGGACATGGAGCGCATCGAGCTGACCTTCGAGACGCCGCAGCGCTTGCTGCAGGAGTTGCGCGAGCTCGGTCGCAACCTTCACCCGGCGCGGCCGGCCGGCCTGCGCGGCCGTGTCTGGCGTGATCAATTGCATGCGGCCTTGCAGCAGCTGGCCGATCCCGCGCACGAAGGGCGACTCAAGCTGACGTTCGAGATCATCTATGGCCACGCTTTCAGGCCGCAGCGCCGTCTGGCAGTGGCTGCCGAGACCACGCTCAGCCTGGATGAGATGCGTGCAACGCTGCGCAAACAGCGTTCCTGAAGGGAGTCAGGTCTTCCTAGGGTGAACCCGCATATCAGGCGGGCAGAGAGCAAAAGGTGCTGGGCTACAATAAGCAGTTGCTGAATTTCGAAATTCAACGGCAGTTTGCTGCCTGTACCCGGAGCGGGGCGGGCGCATCGGTCACAAGCCGCATGCAGACGAGTCTGGGCAGTCCAGGATTATTTAAGACATTGAAGAAGTGAACATGATGAAGAGCATTTCTAATAAATTGGCTTCACTGCTGCTCATGGCTGGCGCTTGGGCTGGTACGGCGGCTTTCACCGCAGCCCAGGCTGTCAACGACCTGCCCGGTGGGCCGGCCGTCAACCAGCTCAACCTGCATCCCGCGGTCACCAAGATTGCTGCTGAGCAGCAATGGCTGCACTGGTTCCTGCTGATCATCTGCACCGTCATCTTTGTGGCGGTGTTCGGTGTGATGTTCTATTCCATCCTGAAGCACCGCAAGTCGGTGGGCCACAAGCCGGCCGACTTCCATGAGTCCGTGGCCGTGGAGATCGCCTGGACGGTGATCCCCTTCATCATCGTGATCCTGATAGCCCTGCCGGCCACCAAGACCGTGGTGGCCATGAAGGACACCAGCAACGCCGATCTGACCATCAAGGCCACCGGTTACCAGTGGAAGTGGGGCTATGACTACCTCAAGGGCGAGGGCGAGGGCATCGGCTTCCTCTCCACGCTGGACAGCTCCCACCGTGCGATGTCCGAGTCCGGCAAGCCGGCGCCTACCGACGACTACCTGCTCAAGGTGGACAACCCCCTGGTCGTGCCGGTCGACAAGAAGATCCGCATCATCACCACCGCCAACGACGTGATCCACGCCTTCATGGTGCCGGCCTTCGGCATCAAGCAGGACGCCATCCCCGGCTTCGTGCGCGACACCTGGTTTCGCGCCGAGCAGACCGGTGACTTCTACGGCCAGTGCGCCGAGTTGTGTGGCAAGGAACACGCCTACATGCCGATCCACGTGAAGGTGCTGTCCGCCGAGGACTACGCCAAGTGGGTCGATGGCCAGAAGAAGGCCATGGCCGCCAAGGCCGACGATCCGGCCAAGGTCTGGGTGCTGGACGACCTCGCCAAGCGCGGCGAAAAAGTCTATGCCGCCAACTGCGCCGCCTGCCACCAGGCCAACGGCAAGGGTGCCGGCCCGATCAAGGCGCTGGACGGCTCGGCCATCGTGCAGGACGCCGACAAGGGCAAACAGATCGCCATGCTGCTCAACGGCAAGGGTGCCATGCCGGCCTGGAAACAGCTGAGCGACACCGAAATCGCCGCCGTCATCACCTACACCAAGAACAGCTGGTCCAACAAGACCGGCCAGCTGGTGCAGCCGGCTGACATCAAGACCGCCCGCAAGTAATTAGTCGTCAGACGCTTAGAGTATTGAGAAGGAAATCAGGATGAGTGCCGTTCTAGACCATCACGATCACCACGCCCATGACGACCATCACGCCCCGACGGGCTGGCGGCGCTGGGTCTTCGCGACCAACCACAAGGACATCGGTACGCTGTACCTGCTGTTCGCCTTCACCATGCTGATGGTGGGTGGCGTTCTGGCCCTGCTGATCCGCGCCGAGCTGTTCCAGCCCGGCCTGCAGGTGGTGAACCCCGAGCTGTTCAACCAGCTCACCACGATGCACGGCCTGATCATGGTGTTCGGCGCCATCATGCCGGCCTTCGTGGGCTTTGCCAACTGGATGGTCCCGCTGCAGATCGGCGCGGCCGACATGGCTTTTGCCCGCATGAACAACTTCAGCTTCTGGCTGATGATCCCGGCAGCGCTCATGCTGGTGGGTTCCTTCTTCATGCCCGGTGGCGCTCCCGCCGCCGGCTGGACGCTGTATGCCCCGCTGACCCTGCAGATGGGTCCCTCGATGGACGCCGGCATCTTCGCGATGCACATCCTGGGCGCTTCCTCCATCATGGGCTCGATCAACATCATCGTGACCATCCTGAACATGCGCGCGCCCGGCATGACGCTGATGAAGATGCCGCTGTTCTGCTGGACCTGGCTGA
>Ga0187844_10003385_pt1 | contig 10676 bp, 10 predicted proteins | sample SpaLakP09_SKY_50_FD_134517 | JGI IMG/M metagenome (GOLD analysis project Ga0187844, IMG submission 134517) | Oligotrophic lake water microbial communities from Sparkling Lake, Wisconsin, USA - SP09_SKY_50 | ecosystem: Environmental > Aquatic > Freshwater > Lake | place: USA: Sparkling Lake...
ATTGCAAGTTAAAAGCAGATAGAGATATTAATGCATCACGTAATATCTTTATCAAATGTACTTTTGAACATAGTTAAAGTTTATATATTCCATGAAGCTACGCATGGGTTAAAGAATCCAATTTGTTTGGATTTGAAAATGTATGTTGTCATAAAAATTTAGGTTTTATATGATTTCATATGTTTTTTGTAGCGGTATTGTCTTATTCATTTTATTACAACCAAATATTTATTTATTTAGAAAATGTTACTATTTAATAAAATGATTAGAAATAACTTTAGAGATCCAAAAGCGAAAAGTATTTGGTTAAAGCAAAATGATGATTACGATGTGGGAGTAAAACCAGGTGATTGTTATTCCAATCTATCTATTTACGGTACACATTATGGAACAAATTCAACACATTCATATCAAGGACAACAATTAATGTATGGTGGTGGTATTGTGAAAAAAATTGAAGTACCTTATCCAATAGAACCAGTACCAGAAATTATGCTAAAATTAGGAGAACCGCATCCATATGACTCTGGATATAAAAAACACAAAAAACTATGTAAAAAATGTCATATCTACGAAACTAATTTAGATTTATGTTCTTTATGCATTAAAAACGGTTGTATATAATTTTATATTTAATTTTTAAGATATAAAATTTAACGTTTAAAACCCAGACATTCTTCGAAGACCACATGCTCTGGAATAATTTTCCATTGCTCCGGCACCTCGTCTTTTTTCCTGATTCATAGCCTGTTGATATGCGGTTGTTGAGTCAGGACCATATTGTCCTCCTCTGCCAGACCCTTGGCATGCTGGATATATATTCTGTCCAAAACCAGTTTGTAGACCGAATTGTCCTGTTTGTGAATGAGTCTGTCTTAAATTTTGAGATCTATAACCACTATTATTATATGCTTCGGTACCACCGAATACAGAATCTTGATATACATCTCCTTCGATACCACTTGCATTAAGATTAATATATTCCATGTATTGTGGACGAGAAACTGAGTTCTCAACTACAACACGGTCTTCTGCGGAATTACATCCGGCTTGTTTAGTATAAAAAGAGTCAGGACAAGCTGCTCTACCAGATGTGTCAATACCATTCCAAAGTGGGCACACCATATTATCAGGATTAAGAAATCTATCTGATTCTATTTTATTTGCCCACGCGGTATCTACTTTACATGTTCTAATTGCTGATTCCATTGATACGGATCCACCACCATTTGATGCTGCCATTTTTATTAATAACAAGAGAAAGATAAAAATAAAAAAAAAATTTATTATTATAAATTTTAAATTGTGTAAAAATTTAAAATTTACAATAATAAATGTTAAATTTGAATAAAAGTTATTTACAGCATTTAAGTAACACAAAACCTACTCATATTAAATCTACAAACGGTAAATCTATGGATATAGCACCTTTAAATACAATTGTAACGTTTAACAATAATGGTAAGTTTAAACATACCATTGAAAAATATAGTTCTTCATTAAATCTTGATACAAATTATTTAGAAAAATTAAAAAATCTAAAACCTACTCAAATTGGATCTAAAAAAGGAGGACTTGCTAGTATTGGTGGGTATACAATTAATTCTATGACTATTCCTGCATTAAATACAACAGTATCATTCAGTCAATTTAATAGATGGAACCCGTCTAAAAATAAAGGATTATCTGCAATGTCAGATAAAATAATACCTATTAATTTTAATTGGGCAGAAGATAAGAAAAAAGGTCATTTAATATCAAAACCCGGAAATCAAATGTTATGCGGATCTTGTTGGGCAATTTCAGCCGCCGGTATTATAGGTGATAATTTCGTAGTTGCTGGTTTAGTTAATTATATACCAGATTTATCAACCACATGGATTTTAGTTTGTTACCCACAATTACAATGTCAAGGTGGTAATCCCGCGTTAGCATTCGAACAAATAGCAAATGCAAGTGCAAGTAATGGTGGCGTGGTAACTAATCATTGTATTGATTATTCTTGGTGTGCAACGAATGAATATTGTAATAATGACGCTACTAAACATATGGATAAACAAGTTACTGAAACAGTAGATTTAAACGAATTTATTCCTAAAAACTGCGGATGTTATGATGCGGATGTAGATCATCTGTTATTTAAACTAGATGGAAATGTTAATACTTTAGCTATAGGAATGATAGACAGTAATAACCAAAGCGAAATTACAGAAGAACAATGGCCAACATTACTAACACAAATTAAAAAACATATTCTTATTCAAGGACCGGTATTAGGAGGATTCTTGGTATTTACCAACTTTATGGATGGAGTATGGTGTAAAAGAAAAGAAAATAAAGGTATTTATTTAGAAAATGGTGTTTATAATACAGAAACGATGCGTTTTGATGATATACAAACAAGTGCTTCAAATTTCAAAGGATCGCACGCTGTTGCTATTATTGGTTGGGGCGTGGAAAAAAATGTAGTCGTTGATAATAATGGAACTAAAAAAGATGTACCATACTGGTATTGTCGTAATTCATGGACAGAAAATTGGGGAAATAAAGGATATTTTAAAATGGCAATGTATCCGTATAATAAGCTATCGCAATTTGATAAACAAGTTGCTATAAATTCTCCAATGGGTAACATGGTAGCGGGTGGTATTGTCTTGATTAAAGCAACTAAAAAACCTGAGCTTGTTAAATTGGATAAAGTAATGTTAAATCCTGAAAAAACATTACATACTATACATGATGAGAATAAATCATATTATTCTAAAGAAAGTCAGCATGATGAAATTATCAAACCGGAAAAGGCTAAAGAAGAAGCTCCGGTAACTACAACAAAAAACACATTGAATTATATCATAGGTTTCATTGTTTTATTGGTTATAGCAATCATAATTGTTGGAATATTTTTATTAAAAAAACATTATAAATCAGATCTAAAATAATTTACATATTTATAACAAATGACTACTAATATAGATTTTTTATCCGATGATACAATTTTTAATAAAGATACAGTAGATTATGATAATCTACCAGAAACAATATTTGATTTAACACTTGATATAAAAACTAGAATGCATGCTCTCGAACTTTATTATGAAGCAAAAAATGAGGAAACTATTGAAATAATAGTTAGATTAAATGGAATGTATCAAATATCAGGTATTTCTATTCTAGAACAATTTTTATTCAATATATCATTAAGTAATGTATTGTCTGTTTTGCTTCGTTTAGAAGCTGTTAAATCATTGATTATGTACAATGAATTAGAAGATGAAATTGAAGATGATGATACGCCAGGAGAAAAACAACAAAAAGATATGGATAACGAAATTGTTCGTAAACGTAACACCAAAAGAATGGACAATAGCTCTAAATCGCTAAATGAAATATGTAAAAACGCCTTTGAATTACCTACACCATGTCGTGTAGAATCGCTATATTTATTAATGAACTTTGAAAAATATAAAGAACATTCGTTAATATACTTTAGCGATCTTGTCAATGATCAAAATATAGATTGTGAGTTTAGATATTATACTATATTGTCTTTGGAAACTAAATGCACGGAGTATATGAAAAATGCGTTACTAGATTTGTTCGATAATAAAGCATTTGTTCGCGAGTTATTCACTGAATGTGCAGAGTTAATAAGCAAAGAGTTTCCTAATTTCGTACCTACCTTACAAAATGAAGTATTTTTCCAGTTATTAGTATCCCGATTAAACTTTGATATATCTAGAAAAATGTTTAATAAATACGTGTTAAAATCTAATAATTTTGAATATGTGCTCTTTAACACACAATTAGCATTTTTATTTTATGAATTAAACATGACTTATTACAGGATTTTATCTGGTCAATACTTACTTCAAAAATGTAAACATCATATGTCTGAGTTACAGATATTTGATGTGGAAAAATGTTTGTTATCGTTCGCGGAAGATACAGAACTTGATTATGATCGTAGAGCCGATGCTGCAGATGTTTTATTACGTTTAGGATCATCAACTATTAAAGAATTTGCACGTGTTGTAATTATGCGTTTAGGAGGTATAGAAGGATGTGTACGAACAGTGTTTGAAAATGCACAAAATGTACATACTGAAGAAGTTGAATCATCTGTGTCTGAAGCGTTAGAATTTTTCGCAATGATGCCTCTACATATGGTTAACAAACAGGTTATAGAGTTTGATTATGTTAAAGAACAAGTGGAAAAAATGTTAAAAGATGAACGAGATCTTGTAAAAAGTGATAAAATGGTTAATGTATGTGTTCGTAATAAATGTATATATAATTGCGTAGAATATTCTTCAAAAGACGAAGTTTTTTGTAGTGAAGTATGTGAAACAATAAATAAGAAAGAGAATAAAATAAAAGTAGCATTAAATCGTATTAATATGGATAGAGCATTGTATTCTAAGTATAATAGTACATTGAGTAATATTCTAATTAAGGTTTGGAGTTATTTAGCAGGACATGAATACGAAGAGGAAATGCGTATACGATTATTAGAGGAATTAGAAGAAATGTCAGGAACTTGCTCATCCGGTTTCGCATCAAGATTAATCAATGTAATATCTGGTTTTGGACAGTTTAATATTCGTATATCTTGGGAAGATCAAATCATTGCTAATTTTACTGGACGTTTAAATGCTGCCGCTAGAAAAATAATGGATAACGGTAGTATATTTTATAATGAAAAGGTTGATGATGTAATGAAGTTGTGGTTAAATGGTGATGAACAACAACAAATTAAACAAGAACTTACAGAAAAACTTAAGAAAAGTGAATACATTACTGAAAACCCAACAATGATCGATCTTATTAAATATTACATGTTAGAAGATAGAGAAGAGAAAGTAGAACAATGCGTAGAGTATTTTGCTGAAAAAGTATTAAGTGAAATGGCGCTATCATCGAGTAATACATCATCACGATTACATTTTTCATTGTTCTTTCGTACACATGTAGCATATATCCGTGAAGAAATGTATCAGGAATTTAAGGATCATTTAGATGATACATCGTTCGATTTATACATGAGAAAAAGTTTGATGAGATATGATGGTTGTTAAAAAATACATTTTATTATTAATAATAATAAAATTATACACACGATTTACAGTATCTAGACCATACATTTGGAACTTTAGAGTTTTGATCTTTGAAAATATTATAGGCGATTTCGGAAGGAACGGCTTTTCTACATTTTTCACAAGGAATGAATTCATACTTACGTCTTATCAGGAAGCCAGCAGTTGTAAAACATTCAGCAAATGCTTTTATTAGCATACAATCATCTGGATAATTGTCTAGAATCATAATTTGTTTTGGTGTTGTTGGTATACTATCGCATAATTTACGCCAGTTTTCGTTTAAAAATGGATAATCATCGCAAAAAGAATCAAATACAGTAATAAATAGCGTTGGATAAATAGAATCCATCAACTTTTTAACATCTCCTAACGTTGGAGAATTTTTAATTTTAAGAATATTTTCCATTAAATCTTCTGAATCTACATACAACATTTTATACTTAATTTTATTTTCTTTAAACTAATCAATATCGGGTAATTCTAATCGAGTTTGAGATCCGTTACTTATGCGATTTAAAATGAAATTCAATGGTGATTTCACTGTTCCATACACGCTATTTACAAAATTTATATGAGAATCCATACCGCTACAACTTTCTTCTATTATATTAAGTCTTCGTTCAATACGCTCTACCATTTTTATGAGTATATCTAGTTTTTCTTCAATATTATTCATAATATTTATGTGTATATACCATTTTTTTAGATATGGTTCATCGCTTCGACATTAAAAATTATGTTACCAGTTAAATGTATTGGAGCTATAGTTTTCGAAATAGAAGTGCATGGGTATTTTTTATAAAATAGTAATGTTTTGATGTATGGAGACACAAAATGTAATGGTTCTTTTGATTCAAAATTTACTATAAGTACTTTTAATTTAGGTAAACTTGCAATCCATGAAGGAAGTTCTTTATTATCGACTTTAGTTAAATTTATAACAATACTTTCCAGTTTTTGGCATTTCTCTAAATATTCTAAATTTATATCAGGTGCTACGATGTATATTTTTTTTAATTCAGGTAATAGAGAATAATCGATATTTAGACGGGAATAATGAGAACCAATAGTGAATATCGAAATAGTAAGTTCTTCTGTTATAGATTTCGGAGGTATTATTTTTTTATTCCCGAAATAACAATGTGAAAATATGATTTTTCTAGGCCATTTATTAGGAATCCAATCAACTGGATTTGTCATATATTCTACCGATATTTTTACTAATGCTTTATGATATGAAGGATTTGACATAATAATATAATTCATATAAGAACTATTATCCATACTACACCTTAGTTCTTTGATATATCCGTGTTTATTTGTTAATTTATGAAAAGTTTTACATGTTCTGCGTAAATTACACATATCAATATTATTTTCTATAAAATTCCAGGTATAAATTATAATTTCATCAGGTAAATTCGTGTATTCGTTTATTATTTTTTTTACCATTTTATTTCGAAACATATAATATATTTTTTTTTCATTTTCAAATTTGTAATATAAAAATTATTTTTATGATAATAAAGTAAAGATGCCTGAAAACCCAAGAGATGTTTTAAAAAAAATGCAAAAGAAACAGAAAGAAACTGTTATTAAAGCTCCTAAGTATAAAAATACTACAGTACCGAATATTAAAAACATCGGAAATATCGGTAAAGAAGAGGAAGATTATCAAAAAATTTTCACAAAAATACTTGAGTATGATAGTATTGAAACGATTATACCTGAAATGGACAAATTTGCTAAGAATCCTAAAGGATATTATACAAGGAAAAAGTTGTTTGAAAGCATTAATATTTTATTACCTAAAACCGTATATTTTTATCATGATTTTGCCAGAGAATATCTACAATATAATGATAAAAAATTACAAGATGTATGGACTGCATATAAAGATGTGAAAAAACTTGAAGATCTTCAAATAAAAGCAGAAGAAACGGATAAAGAACGGCGGAAAGCAATGAGACGACTTTCTGGAGATCCAGATTACGATTCGGATGAAGAAGTAGAAATTAAAGAGGTAGTAGCACCAGCAGAACCAAAAGTTCGAGGGGAAACGATACAAATTAATGTATTACCATTAGGAACAAACAGAGAAATAATAACAAATACACGACAGAAAGATTATCCACAAAATAAAGTATATTTAGATGAAAAATGTATAAGTAACTTTAGAATGGCACCGTGGTTAAACAGTAAAGTACAAGATATTTATATTACAAATGCTGACAATGATGATACAGACTTATCTATCTATATTAATCATCTTAAAAAACCAATACAAAAACTTGGAAAACTTTGGTATCCCGTGTCTAAAGATTTTTATTTTTTAGTTTGCGGTCCTAAATCTATGGAATTTAACGTTAGAACTCAAAAAGGTGATATTATGACTTCTATTAATAAATTTAATCAACCCATTTCTCTTAAAGTTGCATTTAACACGATTAAAGAATTTATAGTACAGGATGAAAAAGTGTATGATAATGAGAAAAAATACCAAAAAGACGTGAATAAAACAACACTTGAAAAATCCAATGAATTATTAAACAGTCCTGTTCAGGAAAAACTTATTACCTTAGCAAAAAAACAATTGTCTAATGAATTACGAGCGATAGCACCAAATATTAGAAACTATGGAAAAGATGGTGATTACGATACCGAATACATCGACGAAGTTATACAAAGTATTGTTGAAAAATCAGAAACTATACAACAATTTTTAACTTTATTAGGCAGTTTGATTGTGTATATGCGAGAAAGTAAAGCTAAAGTTTTTAAAGAACGTATTCGTGAAAATTATTACTTACCATCTGTATTAATTCTGTTATCTATTGATGAAAAGTATCCGGAAGCATCAGGAAATCCAGATAATGTAATTAATATTCAAAAACAAATAAATAAGTATGTTCGCGACACTGTTAAGTATTATTTTTATATATTAAATCCTACATTAAAAATAGTTGGTCAAACAGATATGGAAGTTGTTAACATAAAAATAGACGACGTTAAAAATAGATGTGTAAATAAAGATATTATTAAAAACGTTCCTTCTCATAAACTAGTTTATTACACAGATTCTACAGAAAAAATATATTGTTTAATTATAGAAGATATTTTAGATCAAATTCGTTCAGGAAAAGATGTTGTAAATCCGATGACAAATGAAAAATTGGATGATGTTTTTTTACAACGATTTAAATTATTATACTACAACGGACATGAAAATCCGTTTGATCAAGTAAATATACAATCGAACAAACCACTTAGTGTTAAACAAGATGTTGTTAAAGAAGTTGAATTAGCACCCGGATTATTAGATATAATTCAGAAAAAGATTAATGAATGCGAGGGTGAAATCAAACATGGTGATTTGGATGAAAATGGCAAATGCCCATCATTAAGTGAAAAACCACAAATCGTTCATGATAATAAACATACTGAAAGTGATACCGATACTGATGATGACAGTGTATTTTCAGACGCAAGTGAATTTTCTCCGGCGAGTTCTCCGGGTAGCACACCAGAATTAAAACATACTTCCGCTTTTACATCAAATAGTATGTGTCATCATTGTAACAATCCTATAGAACATGATCACGCTAAAATTAAATCGATACAACACGATGGTGTTAATTATAACGAGGCGCACTTTTGTAATACCAAGTGTTTTGAAAACAATGATTTTAAAATGGATAAAAAATCTTCAAAAAAAGGGGGTCGGAAAAAAACAACGGATAAGTAAATAAATAATTTCTATGTATAATATAAATGTTGTTTTCATCTAATTTACTTAAGAATGCCGTTGAAAAGTATCAAAAACACAGAAAAGAAAATTTTACAAAAGGAGAAGCTGCAGATGCAGGATTTAATGCAGGATTTACTTCATTTATGTTAGTTGCAGCTCTGATATTTTTTGTATTAGAGTTCATATTATTATATTTCGCTATATTAATCGCGATTTCATGCACTCAAGGAGGGTATGAGCGTGTTGTTCATGTTGTGTTAGCAATGACTTTCACACTTCCTTATATGCTTTTGAGTGTTTTCTTCAACGATTGTGCTAAAAATCTGTTAAAATCATCTTGAAAAATTTCTAAATAATTTCACCTGATTTAAAAAATATTATAATTCTCATAAATGAATTATAATAAACTAGAAGAACTAAGTTACCAAGAAGTAAAAGAAATAGCGGAAAATATGAGTCTAAGAATAAGACGTAATAAAGAAGACATGTTAAAAGATATTACTAGTGCTTTTAAAGATTATGAAAGGTACAAAAAGAGTAAATCTGATAAGTACACACGTGTTAAACAAATCGGAGAGAAAGGTAAAGAAGGTATAACGTACTTAGTGAAAACTAAAAGTGGTTCTGAGTATGCTATGAAAACGTTTCGTGCTCAAAAATCATCAAGCAAGTTACTACAAGAAGTAGAGTTACAAAAAGCGGCATCAGAATTAGGTGTAGCACCTAGAGTTATCGATTATGATACTGTATCGAAATACATTGTAATGGATAAAATGGATAAGCATCTATTAGATGTAATGAAAAAACAAGGAGGTGTAATATTAAAAACACAGCAAAAACAGATCATTTCTATTTACAAAAAATTGGATGAAGCAAATGTTTTTCACGGTGATGCAAACCCCCTAAATTATATGTTTTTAGGTAAACAACTATATATAATTGATTTCGGAATGTCGAAAAAAATAACCAATTCATTGATTAAAAAGGTTGGTACATCAACACCGAACATACATATTATGACTTTGGGACTTGTGTTAAAACTGAAAGAAATGAACTGTTCACCGGAATCGTACGAGTATTTGAAGAAGTTTCTTTCAGAAGAACAGAGAAAACAATTTTGTATATAATTGTAATTTAAATGTATCTAATTTTCTATAAAATGTTTCCAATAAACTTTAGTATTCCAAAAGAAAAAATATCCAATGAATATACTGAAAAAACGAAGATTTTATCAAATTTAATACCCGGATATTTACACACGTATATCTATAATACCGAAGAAGAATACTACAATGAGTATAAAAAATCTTATTTTGCTATAACCAAACTTAAAGGTGGTTGGGATTGTATGCGACATTATGAAATATTAGCAAATGGGTGTATTCCGTATTTTATTGACATTGACAAGTGTCCAATAAATACTATGGTATTCTTACCTAAAGAACTGATTCTTGAAGGTATTATACTATATAACAATAAATTTAACGATAAAAAAATAGATGAACTTACAGAAGACATAATAAATGAATACAATATATTAAGAACAAAGTTATTAGAACATACAAAAAAATACTTAACTACTGCAAAAATGGCTCAATACATATTAAATCAAACAAACTTCAGAGAATGTAAGAAGATTTTATACCTATCTGGTAATGTTGATCCGGATTATCTAAGATGTTTGATGCTACATGGATTTAAATCTATATTCGGTTCTAATTGTCACGATTACCCTAAAATTTCACATATGTATAAGGATAGTAATATAAATCACAATTTTTTGTATGGAAAAGGTATGAGTTATGCAAGTATAGTAGACCCGATATTACGTG
>Ga0187844_10003387_pt1 | contig 10673 bp, 13 predicted proteins | sample SpaLakP09_SKY_50_FD_134517 | JGI IMG/M metagenome (GOLD analysis project Ga0187844, IMG submission 134517) | Oligotrophic lake water microbial communities from Sparkling Lake, Wisconsin, USA - SP09_SKY_50 | ecosystem: Environmental > Aquatic > Freshwater > Lake | place: USA: Sparkling Lake...
CTTTGATAAGTTGTCTTATATTTCATAATATGAAATACTATGGATATGGCAATCAGCAACCCACAGCTTCTCTTATCCACCGCCGGTGGGCGCATACGCTGCGCACGATGTACAGCCCTATCTTCTCGTACAAAAATTCAATGTGGTCGGCCTGCATTGAAGACAAGCAAGACCCAAAAATGCCAGTTTCACGGGGGCAGAGGGAGTGGGCCAAAGACCGAGGCAGGGCGAAGCCGCATTGCAGCCGCACATTATAAACATGGCGAATCATCCAAAACAGCAAGGGCTAAGTATTCGAAGGCATCCGCTAAGTTGAACCAGCTTGAGGATGCGCTTTATATCTTGGGCCTTAGCTCAGCACCAAGAACTCGTGGCAGAAAGCCTAGAGGGTACAAGCCACTGCACACTGTTCATGATGTTTTGAAATCAATGCTTTCATTAGTCAGATGACATGACTATTGCCATTTTTCAACTCAGGAAGTTGATCTTTAGAAGAACTGCCTAGCCACCTCTTAAACTTCGAATTGCAGCAGTATCTCGAGCTAGATCCTTATCGCTGAATTTACCTGTTCGTGAAATACTGTAATCATGAAAACATTGATCTTCTCGAATGAAATCGAAGGTGGAAATTACGTCATTAGGAGTGTAAATTTTCTTACCACTCGCATTGATTGCTTCTACTTTACTCAATTTTTCAGAAAATCCATTGTCCTTAAGGTATTTGATGTATTCCTCAGAGAACCTTTTGAACTCAATCTCTCCCGGTGCACTAATAATCCAAAAAGTTGATTTGGTTAATTGCGTAGTAGATGACGGGGGAATGCAAGGCCAAAGATTTATATCTGAAGCCATTTTGTCTAATGTATTTTTACAATCTTCTGGAGATAGCTGACGTTTACTACAAAAATCTTCTGAGGGGTCAATTGGCTTTGGGCCTGCTTTAACAACATTGACATCCTTACCCTTGATATATTCAACACACGCCACGGGTGAATCTTTATCGAGTTTGTTACAAAGATCCTTTCCAGCTTCAGCAAACTCAAATTTGATTTGATCTAAAGGATCTACATAACCAACCATCAAGATCAAAAGCAACAAAAAAACTGCTTGAATCAAGATGTCTACAAAGGAGATCCCCATGACTCGTTCTTGAGAAACTTTTCTTGAATTAAACACAATTTATCCGCTGAATATAGGGTTAGTTAGAAGTCTTTGAAATGATTTGTGAAAGGCTCTCAACATCTTGATTCAATTTTGAAATAGCAAGGTGCAGGGATTTGGCAGATTCAGAAGTCTCAACCAATGGTGCATTAACGCCATTCAATGAACGAATTAACGGATCAGTTGAATTAGCAGTTGCAGTTAAGGAATTCGTTAACGAGGTAAGCGAGCTGAGAGTTCTAGCCAATGACTCAGGTACACCATCAATTTTTGAGTTGACATCTGTAAGTAAATTCGAAGTTCCTGAAAGAGCGACATTAACTGCATTCGAACGAACTGAAAGTATTTCAGCACTTTCGCTACTAGACTGAAGAGTTGACCCAAAGTCCTTCATAAGTGCCATAAGCTCTGAGAGCCTCTGCGCTGTTTCCAATATAGATCGATTGACAGTCAGTAATCTTTCATCTAGCTCTCCACTCCTATTGACTAAGGAATCTGAAGACGCACTAACCAGCTCAAAACTTTCCGAAGTTTTAGCGCTACTACTTTTCAATTTTGTGAGTTGCTTATTGGTCTCAGCAACAGCTGTGTTTTGCTCTGAAAGCAAATCAACTGATTGCCTGCTAACCACATTCAACTGCTTCTTTGTTTCAATTAAACCGTCAATATTTTTAATTTCCTCTAGAGTAGACTGGCGTACATCTGAAATTGAAATATCTAATTTAACAAAGCCTTTCGTTATTGCCGAAGCGCTTTCAACTAATGTCGACATCTCAGCTCTGAACTCATGTGCTGGCTCTTGTAGCTTAAGAAGTTCTTTTGAAAATGCTGCTATCGGATTAGAAATCTTTTCAACTGTCAAATGTTCAGCAATAGAGTCTGAACTAACTTTAAGTCTGGCAGATAGTTTCTCCATAGAGTCAGCAGCAGATTCAGCAGAGGCAGTCATAGAAAGACAAGCTGTCTTTATCGAAGAATCCAACGAAATTGCCATTGCGTTCAGGGCATTCTCAAATTCTCTGATCTCCATACGAAATTCTTGGTAAAGAATTTCAGGATTACTTGCAAGATGCGCTTGCTTTGAGGTTATGAAAATTTTTGCGCACAACCCGATCAAAGTTGCGAGAAGTCCCGAACCAAATTGTGCAAGTGATCCTTTAATAAGAGCACTACTAGCAGCTGCATTTGAGGCCATACCTACATCAGAGATAAAGCTAAAAGCTAACGATGCAACAGTCAAAGAAAAGCCCAAGTAATAAGCTAAGTCTGGCGCATCCTGCTCTAGCAATATTTCATCAGAGCGAATCACGGCAAGCGAATAGCCCACGACAACAAAAATGTTTATGGCGAAAATTGCTCCAGCAAGAAATAACGTGATAGATCCGCTAGGAGATGTTAATGATTTACTGCCAAAAATAATGCAAACCAAGGCAAAAATACCAAATCCCAAGAATCGAACAAAAAGATTACCGGCAGTTTTTTTCATCATGATTAGCGCAAGCTAGCCTTGCGGTCATTTATTTCGTTTGGATTGCAAGTTGCAATAAAGTCATAGCCCAAAGCATCTTGAAAAAATTCATGCCAAAAAGCCATCAGCCCAGTTTTAGGACTCTTTCCGTCGATTGGTGGCAATTGGCAGACAGCAACGTTTGTTTTTCCGTTGTAAACCTTGGTAGGTTGAGTGTTAGCTATAAACTTATCAATAAAAAGCTTACAAGAACTTGGGGTGTTTGAAAATTTGGGGATTTGATTTTGACCATCGAACCAACCACATGCTGAAGAATTTTGAAGCATGTCTGAAACAAGGATTAAATCACCGCCAGGGGTCCAAGAAGTTGCATTCGAAGTTACTACAGCCAATGTTTCAATGATTGGCGATTCTTTAGCTTGCGCCAAATTGTGCAAAGGTTTTAAGGCTTCCTTGAGATCGCTTTTTATACCCTCTTGCATTTTTTTCATTTTGGCGTTCGAAGTGGAGGCCATCAATGCAATCTCAGGTGGCGGCTTACAGAACTTTCCGATTGGCAACATAGATGAAGGTATCTTGTCAGACAACAAATAAATTGAAGTCATCTCAACTTTTTTTCCATTCTTAAACCATTCAAAAAATGGATCAGCCTTCAAAGCATATGACTCAATAAGATTTTCTATATCTGGAAATTTTCCTGGGGCTATGTAATCAGTAGTATCAACAATGATTATGTTGCGCTTAGAAATTGAATTTTTATCTGTAGGACAACCGCATTCATGCAAATTTGTTCCAGATTCACATTTATTAAATTCACTGGGTAATATCGCGTACCAACCACTCACTAAGAAGATGAATAACGATAACGATGCAATGAAGAAAGTCTTACCGCCTCCATTTGTTTTTTTCTTAGCCTGATATTTCAATTTGGCCACCTCCACAAGGCAGCGGCATCAATGCTTGTTAGCCAGTTGTGGAGTTCATCATCAGATTCATCTACTTGCTTAACTAGATTAGCGACAGACTCATCTATGTGATCCTTTCTGGCGATAAAACTATCTACCTGAGTTTGATGTGAATCAAGCTGAGTATTTGTCGAAAGCTCTTGAACTTCTTTTGGATAGCCTTCACTGTCAGGGTGATGAGCAATTATGATGCTTCGGAAAATTTCTTGTAATTGAGAATAAACATGATTGAGTTGATTACGCTGAGCGCTCCACTCGTGCAATTTCTTCGACATTTCTGGTAAGGTCATACTAAGTGAGTTAGCAGAGGAATAAATCCTTTGCTTAAGAACTTGGTGAGCTGAGGTGGCCGCTTTTTTGACAGATTCACAGAAGCCTGCATGCTGAACTGCAAAGACATTGATTTGATTCTCTATCTCTTCAACTCTTCTGCTCAAAGGGCCATAGTCAGGATATGGATCATCAAGTGCATACCCTTTGTTGAAGGCAGCCACACCAAGAATAATGCCAACAAAGAATAAGACAGCACTTTCTAGAAAGAACTGTGAATTCACAACTTGGCCATCAGGAAGCATCGAATACCGAATGTAAGCAATAAATGAGTTCAAGAAAAGGATTGCCATGAACGCATAAATTTTGAACATTCGACCCTTGGAAGATATGTCTTTATCGATATGGTTCTTAAGCCTGTACTTGATACCAAACCATACATTTACCCCAACGTTCATGGCTGCAACAGCTATAGCAACGATAAGCGCTATGTGACCATCAAGCTGCTCACGTAAAAAAGCAATATTGAAAAGTGCCTCAATGATTGCGACACCTACTATGAAATATAGTGAATTACTTACTGACTCAGGGTAGTTAGCAGCCGCTCCAAGTCCGTTGGCCCCCTTAAAGACCTCCAAATCTTTTTTAGCTATTGCTAAATCCTTCTTTAGCTTATCCACTTCAGGCGTAGAAAGTGCTATCTGGCCAGTGATTTTTTGTTTAACACTCTTAGAAGATGAATTGCTCAGTTCAATACCAATACCATTTTGAATAAGGGTAATTAAATACTGTGCATCACCAAAGCTCTTGTTTAATTCTTCATTGTGGTAATCTGTAAGTGCTGCGTCAACAATGATGCAGTCACCCCTGATAGTTGCCTCGTAGGGATGCGGTTTACCTGGTTGTATTGGGTCTTTTTTCTGAATGACCTGAAAAGCTATTTTTTTGCTCTCATTCAACTTCTCATGAGAACCAATTTCATTGAGCAGACGGTCAAGTCTTTCCTTTTTGGAGAGTTCCTCTTCACCAAAACCAAAAAATGACACCAGCCAGTTCCAAAATTTCTTCATGGCAATTCTTTCTTCTATGGTCTATGTGAATCGTCAAAATTGATGCAAGTACATGGGACTTTGGCATCTACATCCACCCCACTAAGTGTAGCTTGGGAGAGGCCGAAGGAGTTACATAATTTGATCTATCGATAGCAAAAAAAATCCTGATATATGACTTTTAAAATATTAAATATCAAGTAGAAAATGTAATTAAGCAATTTATTGCTTATTTTTTTATTTGAATCTTGTGTTCAACGCCGCGAGAACGGAGTTGAGTGGAGATGTACTGGCGCTCATGCCTGTCCTTTTGTTCTTTTGTAGCCAGGGGGCTAAGTCAGCGCTTTCTGCATTGGAAAGAGATTCGACATATTCAAGATAGCAGCTATTCCGAAATAGTTAAGATCAAATTATGATTTCAAATACCGTCTACTATCTTCCTGGTTGGGGTGGTCAGCTCAATACTGGGCTTGGGCACGCCTTGATTTCACGAGGTTTTGATATCACAGGTAGGGAGACCAGAGGTGACTTTAAAGACCTTGGTTTCAATGGGCAAGTTAACCAAATTGCTCAAGACCTGCAAGATCACTTCTGGACAACCGAATCAAAAGTGATTGCAAATTCATTTGGTGGGTATCTATTTCTACATGCCCAAGCTTTGCTCCCACCGTACCCCGGTAAGGTTGTACTGCTATCGCCCATCGTTGGTGAATTCGGCGATACAGAGCAGGAGATGAACTTCATACCACCATACGCAGAAAAACTTTTTGACCTCATTGAATGTAACGAGATGACTGCACCATTCAATGCCGAAATTCATACTGGAGAATTGGATTGGCAAAGTAGTCCTAGTGCAGTAAAAAAACTAGGTGAAGCCTTGTCTATACCAGTCCACATCGTTGCTGGAGCAGGACACGGACTGCCAAAGGAATACGTTTCAAAAATTTTAGATTGCTTCTTACTATAAAAAATGACTCGTATAAGTTATTCACATCGAATCATTCAAGCGCCTTGCTGCGAAGCAGAATATCGAACAAATATATACAGGTCAATCAATTTCACTGCTTATGAATATTGGACTGACGGACAGAATGTCGATAGTCTTTTCCCGTCTGATGGGGGCCTGCGATTGTGTACTTGTGGTCAATATTTTTTACTTCAAAATTGCGAGCATCTCAGCGTCATTCCTGAAGCTAAGCCGATAGCACCTAAGGGGTGGCAAGAAGTAAAAAATAATTGGTGGGACAGATTACTCCTTAGACCTTCGCGAGATGAGATTATGCGGAACTTCGACACCCGTTCCGAAGAGGAGATCACGGCATCTTTAAAAAATATGCCAATCGAAGCACAAGTTGTTTCAGAATTAGACCTGCCAATAGTGATAGAAAAATGTGAAGGTAAGCGTGAGATTCTTATAGAAGCAAGAAGGCGCTTGTGGCGCAGCATGAACGACCCTTTTCGTAAAGTCTACCGTGCGCATAAAGAAATTAGCCCAAAGACATACCCATCCTATGAAGCAACTTATGAACAAAAAGAAAATATGCTGAAGCTTGCATACCTTCTTGAGGAGTCCTACAGTCCGAATTGGCTTGAAGTGTCTGAGCTTTGTCGTGAGGTTGGAGATATGGGCGCAGCAAAAGAGGCTCTTAAGCTTTCGAGCAAGTCAGAAAAAAATTTGATTGATGTAATTGGGGGACTTATTGCTATGAACTACTCAGGCCCTGTTCGATATAGGTAGCGAATGCACTAAGCCACAGCGCACAAAGCAGCAGTGCCGCGCCACTGCATCAAAATGGTAAAAAATTTATGCTGCGACAAGCATTTATCCGCTGATCTGGTTTTCCAATACTACTTAGGCAAGAATTAAAGCAGATAATTAAGTCGGGGTTGGGGTTAGGGTTACCTGAGCATTTGGAACTGCATGATTTTACCAACTTCGAATCTTCTTTAGCGCGATTTTGTGCAAGTTCTAGTCCACGAACGTCCATGCCACTGATTCGTGGAATTAGATATGACTGCAAACGATTTATGTCCTGATAGGTTTTTTCCAATTGGATTTGTAAATCTTTTTCAGAGTTTTTCAATTCAAGAGACATCTCTTTAGTAAGTTCAGTAACGCTAAGATTTATTGTTAAATCTAAAAGCGACTTGATACTTGGAACCAAGTCTGACTTTAAAGATTCAATGCAATATGCACTTTTAAGATCTACATCATTCGGTCTTGTCTGAGAGTATGCAAAAGGGATAAAAAATATAAATGTGGCAATGCATTTAATTACGAAATAGTTTTTTTTCATGAGGGGTTTTTACACGAGGTTATTGGTTGAACTTAGGGTACAAACGATCTAAAAAAATCTTTGAGCTTGGTAGAGTGCAGATTGTCTCAGTTGGACTGCAATGCCATAACAAATTATCATCAACGATAAGGCCTACGTCTATGAATGCCACAACTGCGGGTTTATAAGTGAACCGCTGTAAATGACCCCTCCCCCAGACATCGCCCAAAACACGAGAGACCATTTCATTGCCATACATAAGGGCTGACAATGTCGCCTTTTTGGTACGCATCCAACTGGGCTTGGATTTCTGAGGGGAGGACTTTGCCGATCAAGGTCATAAAAGCAACTGGGTTGTTTTCGGCCTGTGAGAGCAAATAAGCCTCACCCCCCGCTTTATCCAAGGCCACCAAAATCATCTCCTTCAAGGCCTTTGTAGCCTTGTTGGGGACACCTTTTGGCCGACCCATACCGGCGAGCTTGAGGTTTGGAGGGTTTCCTATAGGTTTCACTAAATTACTGGTCATGGCATGAAGTTTGATGTCAGAATCAATGCTCATGCGTACCAATAACCTATAAATGAAAACTAGACTTCTTAGACTCGTCTGGATTCTTAGCCTGTCGTGGCTTGGACTTCTTGTTTATGGTGGTACCTTTGGTACAGCGCAGGGGGAATTGACACTCAACCTGATCGTATTTGGTTGGCCGGCTTTTTTGGGATTAATTTGCTGTTACGTACTAAATGGTGGACTTAGTTGGCCGCAAGATAAACAAAAGAATATTGAACAACAGCGTCAACCCTTAGTTGAGACCTTGGCGGCAATCAAAACACTTGAGCCAGAAGAAGATTTTCTGAATCAAATAAATAAATCAAAAAATGCGTTGAAACAAAGTCTTGAAGATTCTAAAAACAGAATGATTCAGAAATGGAAACAAGAAAACAACGACGAGCTTTATAAGTTAGAAAAAAACAAAGAAGTGATTGGTAAATCTGAAGTTGTCACCGCAGCCCTACGTATCATTAAACAAACATACCATTGGAATTCATGGATCAATAATCAAGAAGGTCGCTGGAAGCCTGATGACTGGATACGCGAACGCATTAAATTTCCAATCGAACAACGTGGGTATCAACTTTCACTTCCACACATCATTCCAAGCACGGGTGAAACAGACACATCCAATTACAAATTAGAAACTTGTTTTGGCTTTATAGATGAAAACCAAAAACAAATTTCATTTTTTATATACAAGTATGACAACAGCTACATGAGTAGCAGTGGCAGGCTTTTAATTAAAGTTGATGATCAGCTTGCACTTGATATTGATGTATCCCAAGACAACGATGATGACTACTCAATTTGGCGATGGTATGGAAACATCGAGTTTTGCAAACCCGATGTTTGGATTTCAAGTATCGTGAATTTAAGTACTGAATTTGAAGGGCAACTCAAAATTGCACAAGCAAAAGAACAAATTGAAATCGATAAATATCAAATCAATGTAAATTTAAATCCAAAAAATAGTATTTGAATTTTGCAAATCTAAAACCAGCTTCATCATATGTTTAAAGTAAAAATAATTAGAAGCATTTATGATGGCTCATCATTTGATGATTCAAAGAACATGGCAGCAACAACAAGGGATATAAGTTTGCCGATTCCTCCATTTGTAGGAATGATTGTTTTGATGCCGTACTCCGAAGAAATAGAGAAAATTATGGTCAATGCAGATACTCAAGAAATATCTTGTTATCTAGCTGACTACTATCAGAATGAGTATCCAAATGGCTGGGGGTTTCAAGAGAAAATTGATGATGATGTGTCGAACGGGATGACACTTATTTTCAGCAGACCAATCCCCCGAAGCTAAGTACCCACTACCCCTAACCTCTTCCACCCAAATGAAGTCTGAATGAAAAAGCATCTATGGACAAATTTAGCATTAGTTTTAGCATTGCTAACTTATGCTTCAGGAATACAAGCGTTGAGTGGGAATATGTTGGCAGGGGAAGTACTGCTTCTATCAGCATTAGCTTGTCGTTCGGCTAATAAAAGAAGATTTATGGAAGTTCAATCAACTAACAAAAGAATTGCATACGAAATTGTATTGATAGTTGTTATGGTTTTGTTGGTAATTTTACAAAATGGTCTTAAGGATTTAATAGCTACTGATCCAGTACCGAATTTTGTCATTCCTATTATATGTTTTATGTTCTATGCACTAGCATTTTATAATGCAAGAAAGATAGAAAAAGTCAAAGATTTAAATGCGGAGCAATAATTATTATAATGAAAGCTTTGTCCGATTTTTTTAAATTAGTTCAACCTTCAAGCCAATTAAATATAATTCATTGGAATTGACATAATAATTAAAAAACTTATTTTAATTTTATTGACGTCTGCTTCCGCTATAGTCCTTGGTTTCAACGGTAAGGTACTTCGCTAATCGTGCGGTTTTTGACTAATTTTGCTTGCTTGTAGTTTGGCACTCTCTATCCTATTAATTTTCATTAACTCGTCGCTTATCATTTGTTTAGGAGGAGCAGTAACTTGCGGAGTTACTACTGTCGCGTTAATTGGTGAACTTCCCCGCCCAAGATGCCATGTATATCTAAATCCTAATGGCAGGCCAAGACTAACCCACCAGCGACCAGATACGCTTTTCCCTACGCGAAACCCTCTAGTTCCCCAACTCAATCCTGACGGAATAACATTCTTGTTGAACATAGCGATTCAAAAAAAAGCAGTCAAACCAGCTTTGAAAAGTGAATTCGAAAATCCTCTAACATAGTCTATTCGACCACAAACTGCTGCAAAATACTTAATGATGATTTCCGAAACAGAAAGGAAAAGATATGAACGTTGAATTAGATCAGATACCCTTTGAGGGCGCAACCTTTGCAGATAACCCCGAGCCTCGCTGCGCCTGCTTGTTGCTTTTGGATGCGTCTGGATCAATGGGGGGTGCCCCTATTGCGGAACTGAATGAAGGCTTAAAAGCCTTTGAGGAGGAGCTGAAAAGCGACTCATTGGCGGCAAAGCGTGTTGAGGTAGCCATCGTATCCTTCGGACCTGTAAAGATCGAGACAGATTTTATTTCGGCATCGCAATTCTTTGCACCGGAGCTTTCCGCGTCTGGCAATACACCAATGGGTGAGGCAATTGAGACGGGTTTAGATATGCTTGAGGAACGGAAAAAAGTGTACAAAGCTAACGGGATTTCCTACTACAGACCTTGGGTTTTCATTATTACTGACGGATCTCCAACTGATTCATGGGTTCAGGCAGCTGCTCGAATAAAGCTAGGCGAATCGAAAAAAGAGTTCAGCGCTTATGCAGTTGGTGTTGCGGAGGCTGACATGGATACCCTAGGAAAAATTGTAGTAAGGGATCCACTAAAGCTTAAAGGTCTTAGCTTTAGAGAACTTTTTGCATGGCTTTCAAACTCCATGGGTTCAGTGTCGCGATCAAATCCTGGAGAC
>Ga0187844_10003388_pt1 | contig 10672 bp, 9 predicted proteins | sample SpaLakP09_SKY_50_FD_134517 | JGI IMG/M metagenome (GOLD analysis project Ga0187844, IMG submission 134517) | Oligotrophic lake water microbial communities from Sparkling Lake, Wisconsin, USA - SP09_SKY_50 | ecosystem: Environmental > Aquatic > Freshwater > Lake | place: USA: Sparkling Lake...
AGTCGTAGCTGGGGGTGTGCAGCATGCAGGGGCCCGCGCGGTGACCGAACTCTCGGTGCGGCCCATCGCCGTTGGCGATAAAGGCGTCGCAGCCGGGCTTGGCCATCAACATATAGGAAAAATCTTCCGCACCCATGGTCGGTTCCTGCACTTGCACGCGGTCTTCGCCCACGATGGAGGCCATCACTTTGCGCGCAAACCGGGCCTCGGCTTCGGAGTTGATGGTGGGCGGGTAATTGCGCGAAAACTCAAATGTGCATTCGGCGCCGAAAGCCGCGGCGGTATGCTGGGCGATATCCCGCATACGCGCCTCAATTTTGTCCAGCACTTCCACAGTGAAGGTACGCACCGTGCCCTCTAAAGTGCAGCTGTCAGGGATGACGTTGGTGGCCTCGCCGGCATTGATCATGGTGACTGAAATCACACCGGCTTCTATGGGTTTGATATTGCGGCTGATGATGGTCTGAAAGGCCTGCACTATTTGGCAGGCCACCGGCACCGGGTCGATGGTGTTGTGCGGGATGGCCGCATGGCCGCCTTTGCCATGCACCACAATTTTGAATTCATTGCTCGATGCCATCACTGGGCCGGGGCTGACCGCAAACTCGCCCACATCCCCACCCGGCCAGTTGTGCAGGCCGAACACCGCCTCGACAGGGAATTTTTCAAACAAACCGTCCCGGATCATCTCGCGCGCACCACCGCCGCCTTCTTCGGCAGGTTGGAAGATGGCATATACGGTTCCGTCAAAGTCGCGGTGCTTAGCCAGGTGCTGGGCCGCAGCGAGCAGCATGGCAGTGTGGCCATCGTGGCCGCAGGCGTGCATACGCCCCGGGTGGCGGCTGGCATGGGCAAAGGTATTGAATTCCTGCATCGGCAGCGCGTCCATGTCGGCGCGCAAGCCGATGGCGCGCTGGGACGTACCGGCCTGAATGATGCCGACCACTCCAGTGGTGCCCATACCCCGGTGGATAGGAATACCCCAGGCACTGAGCTGGGCGGCCACCACATCGGCGGTGCGCTCTTCCTTGAAGCACAGTTCGGGGTGGGCGTGCAAATCGCGCCGCACAGCGGCTATGGCGGGAGCGTTTTCCACAATCGCGTCGATTAATTCCATGGCGAGCTTTCGTTTCACATGACTAAACAGGCCCGACCCGGCGGCGCCGGGCGGCACAAAGGGGTGGATAGCGGCACAATGGCCGCTTATTTCAGCCATCGTGCGGCCCCGCCCGCGCCTTCCCACTATGCCAGAAGCCAGCACCGCAGCGCACAGCGCCAGCCCCGACCCGGCAAGCCACCAGGTGGTGGGCGCCTGCCCGCATGACTGCCCGGACACCTGCTCCCTGATCACCACCGTGCAAAACGGCATCGCCATCAAGGTGCAGGGCAACCCCCACCATCCGCAAACCGATGGTGTGCTGTGCACCAAAGTGGCGCGCTACACCGAGCGTAGCTACCACCCGGAACGCCTGTTGCAGCCGCTCAAGCGCAGCGGCCCCAAGGGCTCAGGGCAATTCACACCTGTCAGCTGGGACGTGGCGCTGGACGACATCGCTGCGCGCCTACAAACCATCGTACAAGACCCGGCGCGCGGGCCACAGGCCGTACTGCCCTATAACTATGCCGGCACCATGGGCTGGGTGCAGGGGGATGCCATGTCCTCGCGATTTTTCAATCGTATGGGCGCCTCGATGCTGGACTACACGATTTGCTCATCGGCCGGCGCTGCCGGTCTGGACTACACCCTGGGCGTGCGCAAAGGCATGCTGATTGAAAACTTTGCCCATGCACAACTGATTCTGATTTGGGGCAGCAACGCCATCACCAGTAATTTGCATTTCTGGCGCTATGCGCAAGAGGCCAAGCGCGCCGGGGCCAAAATCATTTGCATCGATCCCCGCAACACCGAGACGGCGGAAAAATGCCACGAGCACATCGCCCTGCGCCCCGGCACCGATGCAGCCCTGGCCCTGGCCCTGATGCACCAATTGATTACCCACGATTGGCTGGACCACGACTACCTTGCACGCTACACCCTGGGCTGGGAGCAATTGCGCGAACGCGCCCTGCAATGGACACCAGCGCGCGCCGCGCAGGTCTGCGGCGTACCCCAAGCGCAAATTGAATCGCTGGCACGCGACTACGGCCAATCCATGCTGCGCGGCGAGAGTGCGGCGATTCGCCTGAACTACGGCATGCAGCGCGCGCGCGGCGGCGCCAATGCGGTGCGCGCCGTGACCTGCCTACCCGCGCTCATTGGCGCATGGCGTAAACCGGCGGGCGGCATGCTGCTTTCCGCCTCGGGCACGCACGGCTTTGATGACAGCGCCCACACGCGTCCGGATTTGCGCCCCACCGGCCCCTGCCGCACCATCAATATGAGCACCATCGGTGATGACTTGTTGCGCCCGGGCAGCGCGCAATTTGGTCCCGCCATTGACGCCGTGCTGGTCTTTAACAGCAACCCCGTGGCCATTGCGCCAGACTCGGGCAAAGTGGTGCAAGGCTTTGCGCGCGAAGATTTGTTTACCGTGGTCTTAGAGCATTTCCAAACCGACACCGCAGACTACGCGGACTACATCTTGCCGGCCACCACCCAGCTAGAACACTGGGATGTACACACCACCTACGGCCACACCGATGTGCTACTTAACCGCCCGGCCATTGCGCCCCAGGGGCAGGCCCGCTCGAACGCCGAAATTTTCCGTAATTTGGCGCAGCGCATGGGCTACACCGAGCCCTGTTTTACCGAGGGGGACGAGGCGCTGTGCCGCACGGCTTTCGATGCGCGCATCAGCTTTGATACTTTGTTGCAAGACGGCTTTGTCAGCCTGCCCTTGCCGCAAGCACCGTTTGCGCAAGGCGGCTTCCCCACGCCTTCGGGACGCTGCGAATTTTTCAGCGAGCGCCTAGCCGCGATGGGCTTGGACGGACTGCCGGACTACCTGCCCAATTACGAAGAAGCCCATGCCGGTGCGCACTATCCACTGGCCATGATTTCCCCGCCGGCGCGCAATTTCATGAACTCCACTTTTGTCAACGTGAAAAGCCTGCGCGGCATCGAAGGCGAGCCCAAAATTGAAATCCATGCCCAGGATGCGATGGCGCGAAGTATTTCTGATGGAGATAGGGTGCGCGTGTTCAATGACCGCGGCCAGTACCATTGCAAAGCCGAGATCAGCCCACGGGCACGGCCCGGCGTGGTCAACGGCCTGGGGGTGTGGTGGCGTAAGCTGGGGGCCATGGGCACCAATGTGAATGAATTGACTAACCAGCGGCTCACTGACCTGGGGCGTGGGCCCACGTTTTATGACTGCGCGGTACAGGTAGAGAAGTACACGATTTAGCGCAGAGCGATTAAATCCTGCTCCACCATCCACAGGCGGTCCTGGCCCCAGTAACCGGGCAGGTCGTTGACGCGAAAACTAGGCACGCCCCACAAATCCATATCTAGCAATTCCAGCCGGTTGGTGGCCGCCGCTGCGCGCCAACTGTCGTCGTTCAAGGCCGCGTCCACAAAGGCTTTGTCCAGCCCGGCACGCACGGCTATGGCGTACAGGCCGCTGTCCGTGCCCGCGTCGATGCCGTCTGCCCATACGCCTTGCAAAAATGACTGGGCCAATTGCAATCCGGCACCGGACTTCATGGCTTGGTGCAAGACCGCATAGCCGCGCTCCACCGGCTTGCCCACCGGGTCCACCAAAAAGCCATAAGGCATGCCCACGCGCTGCGCTTCGCGCGCCACATCAGCCACGATGTACATGCCTTTTTCACGCGGCACGGCCAGGCCGCGCATCACCATGGGCAACACAAATCGAATCTGCAACTGTGCGCCGTAATGTTCGGCCAACTGGCGTACACGCGGCAAGGCAATATAGGTGTAAGGGCTACGGAAAGAACAAAAGTAGTGTAGCTGTGCGCTAGGTTTACGCCCGACATGCAATGCAGGCGCGCCTGGCAAAGCGATATCGCGCACCGGCACCAGCAGCGCTCTGGCAGGTTCGCGGCACAAGCCTTCGTCGCGCAGGCGTTGCTCCAGGTAATGCAAGCGGTCTATGCCCCAGTACCACTCGCCACCATAAAAAAACGTGGCGCCCAGGTAATGGCCCAGTTGCTTGCGCAGCGCGCTGCCTTGTGCTTTGGTGGCCTGCGCATCGACCTGGCTAGGACTCTGCACTTGGCCCTCGGGCTGCCGCTGCCCGCTCCACAAGCGTTGGCTAATGGCCGCCGCATCCACCACAAAGCGGCCAGCCTGCAAGCTGGCAGCCAGGGAGGATTCGGCAATGGCCACGGCAGAGGCATCGGGCGACGCTACCGGCGCCTCTAGCCCATGGGCCTGCGCCAGCAGGGTGGCATCACGCAAAGACCAGTGGCCTAATCGCTGGCGGTCCGGCGCCGCCGAGTCGTCGGGGGGGCTAACCAAATGGGGCAGCAGGTCCACGTCATAGCGTTGGCCCAAGCGCTCTAGCAACTGCACGCACAAATGGCTGTACGGGTCATCGGCTTGGTGAAAGTAATGCACTTGCGCTGATGCACCCTTGATGCGGCGCAACACACCGACGCGCGTGCGCTGCCATTGGCGGGTTGCCGGATGGGTAAGGATGCGCACCACGTGCTTGATAACAATATTTTTAAGGGCAGACATGGGGTCTTTGGAGGGCTTTAGCGCGGCTTGCACGCCGATGGCAAGCACAAATTGGCGCGGCTACAGCATACAGAACTGCCAGGTTCTAAGCCTGCGCACGATGCGCGGGTTAACCCGCAATTTGTCACCCAAAGCGCAGGCCCAGGCGCCGGGCGAGCCCGGCTTTTGGTGGTCTCACCACACCCCTATTGCCGCAGCAGCCCTTGAGGCTGAGATTTGCAATTCTTCGCCTCGCCCTACTCAAAAAGGGCCAGCAAGCGGCCCAGGGCGTCATCTATAACCTCAGGCGGCACCCGCTCAATCTTTTTAGCTTTGCGAGCGTTCAAGTCCATCATCCGGCACTTGTTAACCAGTGCCGCCCCTTGGGTCCTACAACCCGTATTCATCAGTGATACCGCGAAGCCCGCGTACCTGGCGTAATCGCCTCCTTGCGTGATCGGCGCGATAAGCACATCGCCCAGGGCGTTGAATTCCTTGCTTGTCAGTACCAATGCAGGGCGGCGTTCGCCTTGCATTTCGCGACCCACCACCGGTTCTAGGCTCACCACCACGATGTCACCCCGCTCAAAAACCGCCACTTACAGGATCTCCTGCCCCACAGGGCGCGCTGCCTCCCACCGTGCCATATCCGCAGGTACAGGCGCCTTTTGATCGCATTGGGCAATCAATTCAGATAAGGAATATTTGCGCTTGGGCGCAAATGTGATGGTTCCGTCCGGTTTGGCATCCATGGTCATGGGTTGACCTGCCCGCAGGCCCAGGTCTTTCACTACCGCACTGGGGAAAACCGCACCCGTACTGTTGCCGAACTTGCGCAAAACGATTTCAACTTGCATGGCCCACCTTCGTGAAATTTAATTCTTGATAGTGTAACGGGCGCAGCCATTGTCGTCAAACATAATTTGACATTTACAGAGTAAGCTCTTGGCTGCTGTGACCTGCCTCCTAGGCAATGAAGCGCTGAGAATCCGCCTCGAGCACGATTCCTTTGGCTTCAAGTTTGGTGACGACATTGGCTATTTCCAGTGCAAATAACGATGGCACCACGGCTTGCGATTCTTGGAGTGCAGACAAGACTGCATCTGCGTAGGCTAGGTCTTTAGGATTGGTTTGTGGAATCAACCATAGCAAGGCCACCGAGGCATCCAACACAAACTTCATGCACGCCCCTCGTCAATAAGGGCGTTCAGATCGAGGTCCGGCACCGGTGTACGCGACCGCATGAACACCCGCATGTTTTCAGCGGCATGGCCGACGTCCGGGCGCCTAGTGCCTTGGGGTGGCACCAAATCTGCGACCGCTTCACCGCGCAGAGTAATGGTGTAGCGCTTGCCACTTTGAACGCCTCGTAGCAACTCCGGCAACTTTGTTTTGGCCTCGTAAGACCCGACTTCAATGTTCATGACTTACTCCGCAGGGAATCATTAGACCAATATACAGACCAGTCTTAAGTCGATCAGGCCGGGCTTATGACCCAGCAGCTTATGCAAAAGCACGCACCGGCCAACTTCGCAATCGGGCCCAGTGCGGCTATATTGCAAGCGGTCGCACGCCTCACCCTAGCTTTGTCTGGAATCCTATGCCCTACGCCCACATCCTGCTCGTCCAGCAAACACCCATTGCCACCCTGACGCTTAACCGGCCCGACAAGCGCAATGCCTTGTCTGCCGAGATGATGCGCGAGATCACGCATGCACTCCGAGCAGTCGGCGATAGCGATGCACGGGGCATTGTCTTGGCCGCCAATGGTCCGGTGTTTTCGGCAGGCCACAGTTTTGCCGACATGGCGGGACAGGACCTGGACCATTTGCGCGCTTTATTTGATCTGTGCACCACCATGATGAATACGGTACAAGCATTACCGCAACCGGTAATCGCCAAAGTGCACGCCTTGGCGACTGCAGCGGGCTGCCAGTTGGTCGCCAGTTGCGATCTGGCACTGGCCGCAGACACTGCCGAGTTTGCGATTCCGGGTGGCAAGGCCAGCTTGTTTTGCCATACGCCGCTGGTGGCAGTAGCGCGCAATATCGGGCGAAAGCGGGCCTTGGAAATGGCGCTCACGGGCGATGCCATCGACGCGGCCACCGCCGCCGACTGGGGCCTTATTAACCGGGCGGTGCCCGCGTCACAACTGGACGCCGCCACACTGGAATTGATCAGCCGGGCCAGCCGGGGCTGTACTGTGTCCAAAGCCATGGGCAAGCAAGGCTACTACCAACAAATCGACTTGCCGCAGCAAGAGGCCTATGCCATGTCCGGCGAACGCATGGCCCAAGGTGCAGCGCGCGACACGGCACAGCAAAGCTTTAGTGCATTTTTGAATAAGTCCAAGGCTTAAGCCAAGAGACTCTCAGGCGCTACAAAGGCATATCCCAGGGTGCGAGCAACCGCTTCATAGGTCACCTGGCCCTGCGCCACGTTAAGGCCCTGACGCAGGTGCACGTCATCACGTAAGGCCTGTTTCCAACCTTTATTGGCAATCGCTAACGCATGGCCTATGGTGGCGTTATTGAGCGCAAACGTGGAAGTACGTGCCACAGCGCCGGGCATATTGGCCACACAGTAATGCACCACGCCGTCCACCATATAGGTGGGCTCGGCATGGGTGGTGGCGTGTGAGGTCTCGAAACACCCACCCTGGTCGATCGCCACGTCGACCACTACCGCACCTTTTTTCATGGATCCGACCATGCCACGGGTTACCAATTTGGGCGCGGATGCACCGGGAATCAGCACACCGCCGATGACCAGATCAGCATCCAAGACCGCATCTTCCAAGTTTTGCACGTTACTGTACAAAGTGTGGATACGATTGCCAAACACCAGATCAAGCTGGCGCAAACGATCGACGCTGCGATCTATGACGGTAACGCGGGCGCCCATGCCGACCGCCATCTGCAGCGCATGCGTCCCCACCACACCGCCCCCCAGAATCACCACATGCGCGGCCGGCACGCCGGGAACACCGCCCAGCAATATGCCCATGCCGCCTTTGGACTTTTCTAGATGCGCCGCACCCGCTTGCACCGCCATGCGGCCAGCCACTTCGCTCATAGGCGCTAACAGCGGCAGGCCACCCTGTGCGCCGGTAATCGTTTCGTAGGCAATGCACACCGCGCCTGATTTCACTAGCGCCGCCGTTTGCGCTGGATCCGGCGCCAGATGGAGGTAGGTGTACAAAATTTGGCCAGGCCGCAGCATCGCGCATTCCTGCGCTTGCGGCTCTTTGACTTTGACAACCATGTCGGCCTGTGCGAACACGCTGGCGGCATCAGGCACGATCTGCGCACCGGCTGCCTGGTACTGCGCATCCGTTAATCCGATGGTGGCACCAGCGCCGCTTTGCACCAGCACACTATGGCCGTTGGCACATAAGTCTCGCACGCTGGCAGGTGTCAGCCCGACACGGTATTCATGGTTTTTGATCTCTTGGGGTAGTCCGATAAGCATGTGTTGTCTCCACTAAATTGAGGTGGAGCGCAGTGTGCAGCAGACGGATTTGAATTAACAGTTATATGAAAATTAAGCTATATTCATTAGCGTTGCTAATAATTTATAACCATGCGGATTTTTGACTCTCATGCGCTCGAATGCCTGGCTGCCATCGTCGAAGAAGGCAGTTTTGAGCGTGCGGCGCAGCGCTTGTCCATTACGCAGTCGGCAGTATCGCAACGCCTGCGCACCCTAGAGATGCAGGCCGGCGCAGTCTTGATCGTGCGCACGCGCCCCCTCAAAGCCACATCGGCCGGACGGTATTTGCTAAAACACGCACTGCAATTGCGCTTGTTACGCGCCGACCTCGGTCGTGACCTGCAAGCCCTCGCGCCGCGCGAAGCGCAAAGCACGCAAGGGCAAGAACGCATCGCCATTGCCATCAATGCCGACAGCATTGCTACCTGGGTGTTACCGGCCTTGCAAGTGCTGGTGCAAGACGGGATGGCCTTGGAAATCATTACCGACGACCAGGATTTCACCCACGAGTGGCTGCGCGAAGGCCAAGTGCAAGCTTGCGTAACGGCCTTAGCCAAACCGCTGCGCGGCTGCCAAGTGGTGCAACTGGGCGTCATGGAGTATGTGGCAGTTGCCAGCCCCGACTACGCGGACGCGCATTGCCCCAAAGGTTTAAATGCCCATGCCTTGGCCGGTATGCGCTTTATGGCCTTCAACCGCAAAGACGATTTACAAACCCGCTTTGTACGTAAAGCCTGCGGCCTTAAAAACCCCGGTTTACAGCAAAATTTTTTACCTAGCGCACATGGCCGGGTGCGTGCTGCGCTGCAAAGCTGGGGCGCTACGGTGGTGCCGCTGCTGCAAGTTAAAGATCTGCTCAAAAGCGGCGAGTTGCGCGACCTGGCCCCCAAGATCCGCCTGCCCGTGGCTCTGTACTGGCACTGCTGGAAACTGGAGTCTGCCCTTTTGCAATCATTGACCACCGCAGTACGCGGCGGCGCGGCCAAAGCGCTCAAAGCTCAAGTCGTCTGAGCCACCCAGTCCAACAGCTTGAGCCTTTGCACTTTACCCGAGGGGCCGCGCGGCAGGTCCGCCACAAAATGGAATACCTTGGGTGTTTTGTAGCGCCCCAAGTGTTCTGCGCAAAAAACCCGCAAGGTCGCCTCATCAGCGGCACAGCCTTCGCGTAAGACGATGCAAACCAAAATCTCCTGTCCGTAGTGCGCATCGGGCAAGCCGGTGGCCGCAGCGTCCAATACGCTGGGGTGGCGCAGCAGTACTTCGTCGATTTCGCGCGGCGCAATGTTCTCACCACCTTTGATGATCAACTCTTTGATACGCCCGGTGACAAAGAAGAAACCATCGGCATCGCGGTAGCCTAAATCGCCTGTGCGCAGCCAGCCGTCCGGCGTAAAGCTGGCGCGGGTGGCATCGGGATTTTTGTAATAGCCTTGCATCACTTGCGGGCCGCGGATTGCGATTTCGCCGGTGCTGTCATCGGACAGAGGCAGCAAATTGGCATCGATAACACAGGCCTCGCAGCCCGATGCCTGACCGACCGAGCCCAGCTTGCGCAGCTTGGGCTCATACGGGTTGGAAAACGAAGGTGCCACCGTCTCCGTCAAGCCCATGGTCTCAATGACGCCGATGCCAAAGCGTTGCTCAAAGGCCTGCAAATGCGCCGGCGGCAAGGCTGCGGACGCACTGCGGCAAAACCGTATCTGCCCCAGGGTTGCGCCCTCGGGCGCAGCGCCTTCGAGCAGATAAGAAATCATGGTCGGCACGACATTGATCCAAGTGCATTGCGCGTGCACCGCTTGATGCCAAAAACGCGCAGCCGAAAACTTAGGCGGCATGGCCAGACTACCGCCATGGGCCAGCGGCGCAAGCATGGTGACGGCAAAGGCGTTGATATGGTAGAGAGGCAGCACGGCTAGCACGCGGTCGCGCGCGCCCAACCGGTGCTCAGCGCTGATAGCCATAGCATTGGCCGCCAGATTGGATTGCGTAAGCAACACCCCTTTGGGCACGCCGGTGGTACCCGAGGTGTACATCAGCAAAGCCATGGCCTCGGGCTTTGGCACGGGAGTGGAGGTCGGTAACAAAGCCCCCAGCAAGCTGTCATCGCTATCCATATCCGGGCTGCACACCAGCAGGGCCACGGGACGTGTCAAGCTGGCCAAGACCGCTTGCACGCGCTCGGCCCAGTCTGGGCTGGCAATCACCAGTTTGCAGTCGCTATGGTCCAGCACGTAGCGCATTTGCTCTGGGCTGGAAAGCAGATTCACCGGATTGACACACCATCCGCCATGCATAGCGCCGAGTAACAAACGCAAGGTGTTTAAACCATTGGGCATGACCAGCGAGACCGTATCGCCCGGCTGCAAGCCTTGTCCTAGCAGCAGCGTGGCTACTTGGGCGCAATACTGCGCCAGGGCAGCAAAGCAGATGCTGTTCGGGGCCTGGCCATCGCCTTCGCCGCCATCAACTGCCAGGGCATACAGCGCATCAGGGCGCGCGGCGGTTTGCACCTCCAAGAGCGCGCGTACCGTGCGCGGCAAAAAAGCCTGGCTCATG